>Ga0163111_10000578_pt1 | contig 22010 bp, 20 predicted proteins | sample CRUFie1St18metaG_FD_109645 | JGI IMG/M metagenome (GOLD analysis project Ga0163111, IMG submission 109645) | Marine microbial communities from the Costa Rica Dome - CRUD Field 142mm St18 metaG | ecosystem: Environmental > Aquatic > Marine > Oceanic > Photic zone | place: Costa Rica: the Eastern... | reverse complement strand
ATCTTATCGATTTAGGTACTGGATACGAAGTAACCTCTAGAGATGCGATACCAACTCCTGAAAATCATATTGGAGATACTGCTTACCCTAGAGGTCCTATCGCAAGTGTATCTTACTTCCCAGCAGGAGATCAAGGTCTAAGGTCGCCGAATAACCAATCTGATCTAAAATCAACTAGGGCATATAACGCATATAAAAAGCATGTTAACTATATTGCAACAACAGTAGGAATGGAAATATTAGACTGGTTAGGAGCTGATCAATCTATAAAGAGTAGTAGATTAGAACCTAATGTTGTAGATAGAAAAAGAGCTAAAGCTGCAAAAGATGTTTACAAAGCTAACAAGCCGGATACAACTATTAAAAAAGCAGCTAAAAATATTAAAGATTTATCTATTAACGAGTCGGTAAAACTTCTTATAGAAGGTGGCGCATATGGTCATATGTCTCACCCGTTCGATGATAAAGGACTTACATTCGGAGACTTCAAACAAATTATAAATAATGCGCTTCAAGGTAGGTTGGATCTAGAAACTTCAGCTACCGAAAAGACTGATGGTCAAAATTTATTTATAACATGGAACAAAAAACTTTTAGCAGCGAGAAATACGGGTGATGTAAAGCGAGGTGGAATGGATGCTAAAGGTGTAAAGTTAAAATTTGCTAATAGAGGAAATATCGAAAAAGCATTTAACTATGCAATGCGAGATTTAGCTAAAGCAATAAAAGGTTTAAGTGATAAGCAAAAGAAAAAAATATTCAACGACGGTAATAACTGGGTAAATATGGAAATTATGTATCCAGCATCTGCTAACGTTATAGTTTATGATGCTCCGTATCTTCAGTTTCATAACGTACTGCAATATAAAGATGGTAAAGCAATCGGCTCTGTTACTGACGGTGCAAGAATTTTAGCTGGAATGATAGCACAGATAAATCAGAACATGCAGAAAGGATTTAGTATAATAGGTCCTAAAGTCTTAACAGTAAACCCGCATCAAGATTTTGCTAGTAAAAAACCTTATTTTATAAGTAAATTATCTAGTTTAATGTCAAAATATAAAATGAAAGATAGTAATACGTTTGGTGAATATCATCAAGCATGGTGGGAAGATTTTATTAGTAAAAAGTTTAGCAATATAGATAATACAGTGTTAGTAGGATTAGTAAAACGATGGGCTTTTTTCGATAAATCGTTTAGAATTGATAAGAAAAATTTTCCTGACGAAAAAATGTTAGAACAAGCAAAAAAATTCGATAAGATAAATCATGCTGATCAAGTAAAGAAAAATATGTTTCCTTTTGAAACTTTATTCTTCGAACTAGGCGCAGAAGTACTAAAAAATGTAGAAGGCTTTCTAGCAGCGAGCCCTGATCGAGCAGTTCAGAGTATCAGGCGTCAAGTAGCTAAAGCAATTACAGACGTCAGAAAAGGTGGAGACTTAAAAAAGTTAAATAGAATGAAAGCGCAACTTGCTAAAATAGATGCAATAGGCGGATTCAAAACTATTATACCTAGCGAAGGTTTAGTTTTTGTATATAAAGGTAATACCTATAAACTAACGGGAGCATTTGCACCAGTTAATCAAATAACTGGAATGATGGCGTTCTAGAAAGGGTTTTAATAATAACGTAATACTTATATATAATGAATATAGATATAAACATAGGGGATACAATACTAACTGGTCGTTTTAAGAATAAACGAGTAGTAGTAAAAGAGTTCGGTACTGACGAAAAAGGTCAACCAACTATTAACGGCAGACCTATGTTAAAATTTAGAATCGAAAAACTAATTCCATCACAAGATTCAGTAGAAGAGGTTGTTGCAAAGCATATAAATAAATCAATCAATAAAAGGTAAGTTATGGCAAAATTAAATAATGTAAAAGCGATAAATGAGATGATAAGAGGAGAGCATAGAACTCAAACTCGAACATCTAAAGGCTTTGAGAAAAAATCTATTGAACGTCAAATAGGCGATTCATGGGTAGATAAAGACGGTCAAAAGTGGATACAAAAAAATGGATATAAAGCTAAAGTAGGACGATTTAGTAAAATACGTAAAGCAATAGATTCGTCGCTATGCCCTAAATGTAGCAAAAAAGCAACTAAATTCGATAAACAGTTCATACAAAGAGAAGGAAAATGTCACGATTGTATAGTTAAGGAAGAAACTCTTATGAAATGTGAAGGATATGTAAAAAGGGAACCTATTTATGAAAAATACGAAAGAGATGTTATTAGAAAAAACTCAATGAATTTTCTTAAAGATGCTTCTAAAGAGGTTGAACTACTAAAAGCTAAATTTACTAAAAGTGAATTTATTAACAGTGATGGAACTATCGATAAATGGAGGTTACCAGAATCTGTAAAATCAATAGAAGAAAGTATAGATAAACAATTCGAAAAGTTCAAAGACGAGCTTTTAGAAAAATTAGAACAAGGAGATAAAAATGTCGGTATTAAAAACACAACTACAGAGTAAAAAGTTAATGTTTGCAATGATTTTATTTTTAGCGTCAATAGTATTTGTTGCTACTAATCAAGCAGACTTTGGACAATGGTCTGAATTCGTAAAATGGGTATTCGGAATATATGCTGCAGGTAACGTTGGTGAGCATGTATCAAATAAAGGCGTAAACGTAGGGCAATAATATGACTTGGGATGATAAAAAATGGCGTAGACGGCAATACGAGCTACTTGAACAGGAGCAACAAGGAGACGAAAAGCTAACTCAAATGGTTCAGTCAATGAATGATTATGTAATGAATATGCAAACTTCGTTAGGATCACTACCTAATTATCTCCCGTTACTTATGAAACCAAATGACCCTGCTAAATCACCTGAGCAAAACAAAATCGATCGAGATACTATAGTTGCTACTATGAAGGCTTTAGATGATAATCAAAAACTTCTGACTCAGACTTACGAATTTTTCAATAAGTATATAGAGCAAAAGTATAAATTTAATCCAGGAAGTATTGAGAGCAATCCTGGACAACCTAATAAAAAGGTTGAGAAAGGAGAGTAAGCGTGAGTAAATTCAAGAAGATATTACTATTTATAGTCGGCTCGATAGGCACTATATTAGGTATTTTACTTGCAGCAAAAGCAGTAGGTAGAAGAAAGATCAATCCTAAAATTGCTAAAAATGATGCTGAGGTTAAAAGGTTAGAATCTCAAATTCAGGAAGTCAAAGCTGAAAAAGAACAACTAAATAATGAACTAACCGAATTAACCAAAACTGCTGATGGTAGAAGCAAGCAAGTCAAAGATGCAAAAAAGAACGTCAAAAAGAACGATCAAACAATAGCTGATTTGGAAGCTGCTCTAGCTGAAGCTGAAAAAAATCTATAGGAGATTAAAAAATGGCACAACTTGAAAGAGTAACATTCTCTAACGCGAGCCCAAGAGGTAACGGAGATAATAGATTAAACTCTATTCCTGCAAAAGCAAAACACTTAAACGATTTAATAACACATATTGGTGATAACTGCTCATCATGGAGAACTGTTACGAATACTACAGCTTTCGTACAAGATAGTGATTCAGTAGTAACTTTAACTCAACCAGCTAACTCAATAATCAATAATATCTGGTTAGTATTCACAGTAGCACCTGAGACTGCAACTGGCGCTAGTTTAGGATACGAGGTAGGTACTACTGCAGGTGGTGGTGAAGTAATTACTAAACATGACGATAATATTATCGATGCAGGAGCAGATGGTACTGATCTAGCAGTAGGAGCATCAGTACGTGTACCACGATCTGAATGGGAAAAAACATTAGACGCTACTACACTAGCTGCTGATACAACTTTTTCAACTACAGCAAGAACTTTACACTGTAATACAACGTGTACTGATCATTCAGTTACTACAGCAGGTACTGTATGTTGGGCAATCGAATTTGTAAACTTCAAATAAGTCTATAAATATTACAATTTAGTCTCCCGGGTAATACCGGGAGCTTTTTATAAAGGGTTATATATGAAAAAAATACTTACAATAATATTTCTATTATTTACACTCATAAGCTATTCTCAAACTAAAGATTATAAAACAGTTTATGAAATTACTAAAAAATTAAATACAGAATATAAGGTAAAAATAACAAGCCTTGACTCTGTAATAGCTAAACAAGATTTATTTATTACCGATCTTAATAATATTATAGATGTTAATAAAAAGATAATGGCTAGTGATTCACTTCAAATATTTTTATTAGAAGATCAAAAAAGATTACTCAATGATAATATAAACTTATATCGAAAAGAGTTAGATAGAAGAGATAGATGGTGGAACTCTAGAGCAGCTGGAATAGTTTTTGGGGCAATCGGCACTATCGCCATAATACACGTTATAGATTATAGTTTACCGTAATAAGTTGGAATTATAATATAATTTCCGTATATTTATATATGTAGGTAGACTATATATGAAGAAATCATTAAAAGACGTAATAAAATTAGAATTTTCGAAATGTGCAAAAGATCCAGTACATTTTATGAGAAAGTATTGTTATATACAACATCCTCATAAAGGTAAAATAAAATTTAATTTATATCCTTTTCAAGAAACTACTTTAACTGAATTAAGAGATCATGACTATAATGTTATACTAAAATCTCGACAGTTAGGTATATCTACTTTATCAGCTGGTTACTCTTTATGGTTAATGCTATTTCATAATGATAAAAATATTTTAGTAATTGCAACAAAGCAGGAAGTAGCTAAAAATTTAGTTACTAAAGTTAGAGTAATGCACGATGGCTTACCAGGCTGGTTAAAAGGTAACTGTGTTGAAGATAATAAATTGTCATTACGCTTTTCTAATGGGTCTCAAGTAAAAGCAGTTTCTAGTTCTGGTGACGCTGGTAGATCTGAAGCATTATCACTACTAATAATTGACGAAGCAGCATTCGTAGATAGTATAGATGAAATATGGGCTTCTTCTCAACAAACGTTAGCTACCGGAGGTGGTGCTATAGTATTATCTACTCCTAATGGAACAGGTAACTTCTTTCACAAAACATGGGTAGGAGCAGAAGCAGGTACTAACGGATTTAATCCAATAAAACTGCACTGGACATTACACCCAGATCGTGAGCAAGACTGGAGAGCAAAACAAGACCAGTTACTTGGAGAAAAAATGGCAGCACAAGAATGTGATTGCGATTTTATTACTTCAGGTTATACAGTAGTTGATGGTACAATACTTCAGTGGTATCTAGAACAGCAGGTACAAGAGCCTATAGAAAAACGTGGATTCGATGGAAATTATTGGTTATGGGAATATCCTGATTACTCTAAAGACTATATGATAGCAGCCGATGTTGCTCGTGGTGATTCAAGTGACTATAGTACGTTTCATGTTATAGATGTCGAGACCTTAGCTCAAGTAGCAGAATATAAGGGTCAACTTCCAACTAAAGATTTTGGTAATATGTTAGTAAATACTGCTACAGAATGGAACAACGCCTTGTTAGTTATTGAAAACGCTAATGTAGGGTGGGCAGCTATTCAAGCAGCAGTAGATAGAGAGTATCCAAACTTATTTTATTCTTCAGCAGACCTATCCGTAGTAGATACTGGTCAGCAGCTTAAGAAGCGATACGACTTAAAAACTAAAGATAAGATGGTTCCAGGATTTACGACTACTTCGAAGACGAGACCACTAATTATATCAAAGCTAGATACCTATTTTAGGGAGAAGGCATGTATAGTCCGGTCAAAACGTTTGATCGATGAACTATTTGTTTTCGTATGGAAAGGAAGTAAAGCTCAAGCGCAAGGCGGTTACAACGATGACCTTGTAATGGCTTACAGTATAGGAATGTGGGTTAGAGACACCGCTCTTATGCTTCGTCAAAAAGGTATGGATTTAACAAAGAGCGCATTAAATAATATATCAGTAAACCGAGGTGCTGGTGTTTATACAGGTAATAGACTTGATAATAATCCTTGGATTCAACGAGGGCCAAAAGGTGATGAAGATCTTACATGGCTTTTGAAATAAAGGTTATATAAAGAGGAATAATTATGGCAGATAAAACAATATTTTCTAGATTGCAGAAACTATTTAGCAGTAACGTAGTGGTAAGAAACGTTGGTGGTAGAAAGTTAAAGGTAAAGGATACCTCTAGACTTCAATCGATGGGTAACACAGTTACTATGGGAGTAGATAGATTTTCAAAATTAAGAAAAACTAACGTTAATTTTGGATACGGTACACCTGCTATGCAAAATTTCTCATATAACAAAAATGAACTATATACTGATTACGAATCGATGGATTCAGACGCTATTATATCATCAGCTTTAGATATATACTCAGATGAATCAACAATGAAGAACGAATTCGATCAAGTACTTACGATAACTTGTCAGAACGAAAATGTTCAAAAAATATTACATAATTTATTTTATGATATCTGTAATATCGAATTTAACTTATGGCCATGGGTACGAAACATGTGTAAATATGGTGACTTTTTCTTAAAATTAGATATTGCAGAGGGATATGGGGTTGTAAATGTAGTACCTCTTTCATCTTACGAGATGACTAGAGAAGAAGGTGAAGACCCACAAGATCCTTACAAGGTAATATTCAAACAAGATGGTCAAGGTGGGAATATTGAGTACCAAAACTTCGAAATAGCTCATTTTCGTTTATTAAGTGATGCTAACTTTCTACCGTACGGTAAATCAATGATAGAACCAGCTAGAAAGACTTGGAAGCAGCTTACTATGATGGAGGACGCAATGATGATTCATAGAATTATGCGTGCACCTGAAAAAAGAATATTTAAGATAGATGTTGGTAATATACCACCGAATGAAGTTGACCAATACATGCAAGCTATTATAGATAAGATGAAAAAGGTTCCTTATGTAGATCAAACCACAGGAGAATACAATCTTAAATTTAATATGCAAAATATGATGGAAGATTTTTACCTTCCTACACGAGGAGGTGAATCAGGTACAGGAATAGAGTCAGTACAAGGGTTAGACTTTAACGCTATAGATGATATCGAATATCTTAAAAATAAAATGATGTCAGCTTTACGAGTTCCTAAAGCCTTTTTAGGATATGATGAACAAGTAGAAGGTAAAGCAACTTTAGCAGCTGAAGATATACGTTTTGCTCGTACTATTGAAAGATTACAGCGAATCGCAGTATCGGAGCTTACTAAAATAGCTATAGTTCACTTATACACACAAGGATTTAAGGATGAAGATCTAGTAAATTTTGAACTTAACCTAACTACTCCATCAACAGTATACGAACAAGAAAAAATCTCTATATGGCAAGAGAAAATTAGACTTGCTACTGATATTCAACAATCAAAACTACTTTCTGACGAATGGATTTACGAAAATATCATGAATATGGGTGACGGTGCATGGGCTCATGAGCGTGAAAACGTTATTGCAGACCTGAAACTCAAATTTAGACAGTCTCAAATTGAGCAAGAAGGTAATGATCCTTCGAAAACGTTAAGATCTTTCGGTACACCTCATGATCTAGCTACAGCAGGACAGCAAAATTATGATGAACCATCAGATGCACCTGTAGGAAGACCTGATATCGGTATGAAATATAAATCTACTGAACATCCTGGTGGTCAAGATCCTATAGGAGACAAAGATTTAGGTAAAACTTACGATATAGGAAAATCTCCGCTAAAGCATAACTTTAGAGGCAATAGTCCTTTAGCTAGAGAAGATAAACGTGAAAAATATAAGAATGTAATACAATCACTAAAGTCAAAAACTAAAACAAAGAGCGTCTTAAAAGAAACTCTTCATGAAACAAAAAAAGAATACGACGACAACGGAGGCCTACTCGACGAAGGTAATATAATCGACGGTAATTTATAGGTTTTTCTTAAAACATCATATTTATATATGATAAAAACTACGTCTAATGGTGAAAGAATATGAGCACAGTAAAACACTCGAAATTTAAGAATACAGGTATTCTATTTGAACTACTTGTCCGTCAGATTGCGTCGGATACGCTATCTAAAGATAACTCTGAAGCTGTTAGAATTATAAAAGAATACTTTTCTAATAAAACTCAGTTAGGAAAAGAACTTCAGCTGTATCAAACAATATTAAAAGAAAAATTTAATTCAGAAAATCAAGCTAATCGGTTTTTAGATGCAGTAATTACTAATCGAAGAAAACTTAATCAAGGTAAACTTCGGAGAGAAAAATATAATCTTATAAAAGAGATTAAAGAGCATTACGATATTGATAAATTTACTAAAGCTAGAATCGATAATTATAGAACACTAGCAAGTACTTATACAATATTTGAAAATACTTCGTTGCCTCCGGCTGAAGGAGTAAAATTAAGATATAATTTAGTAGAAGCTGTTACTGGAAAGAAAGCTCCTAAGAATATTAAAAAGCAAATCGTTTCTGAATACACAAATCAAGACAAAGATATGCAACTTTTATCATATCAGATATTAGTCGATAAATTTAACGAAAAGTATGGTGATTTAACTCCAAAACAAAAGAAAGTCTTAAGAGAATATATTAACAATGTCTCAAATACTAATAATCTTAAGGAACTTATATCATCAGAGGTGCCACATATTAAACGTACACTTCGAAACAAAATGAGATCAATTAAAGATCCTGTTGTTCGAATAAAACTTAAAGAAGTAGCTAAACAAGCAACTGCTCTTGGAAAACGAAATGTAATCAAAGATCAGGAAGTATTATCTTTAATGAGATTCTACGAGTTAATCAAAGAACTTAAAAATATAAAGTAAGGGCTTTAGATGGAATCATACATCAAAAAAATATTAAACGAGTTAGAAGAGTCTCAAGAAGAACTTGATGAGATGAGTGTAACTGGTAATCTTGATGGAGGTGAAGGCCCACCTAAGACACCATTTGCTTTCGGTAAAGGTAGAGCAAAGGACAAAAAGAAAACAAAGGATGTAGCTACTAATAGTACTGGTATGAGTATTGTTAAAAAGAAACCTAATAGAATATATAAAGGTAATATGGGTGAATCAGTTTATAGACAGGTAATGAGTGAAATTAACTACCGAGATTATAAAAAAGATGAGTCAATGTCCGCCAAGAAAAAGGTTAATAATTCTATAAAAGAGGTTAATCGTAAATTATACGAAATCGAAAGAATAATCCATCAGAATAATAAGCTAAAAACAGAGATGGGTGTAACTAGTGAAAACTATTGGAAGTCTACTCAAGCTAAATTTAGTAAGATTAGTGAGCGTATGACACGAATAGGTCACGCAATGAGAAAATTGGGATCGTAATGGCAAAGCAAGTACTAGTAGATTATATACCGTTCCAAGTAACTCCTCAACAGATTAACGAATCTATATCTAATAATGATGGACGAGTTATAGTAGAGGGTGTTTTACAAAGATCCGGAGCTAAAAATCAAAATGGTAGAATTTATCCTAAAGATATTCTAGCTAGAGAAGTTGCTCAATATAAAAAAATACAAATAGCTGAAAAACGTGCACTCGGTGAATTAGATCATCCAGAATCATCAGTAGTTAACTTAAATAACGTTTCTCATAATATATTAGACTGTTGGTGGAACGGAGACGATGTAGTTGGTAAGGTAGAAATTTTATCGACACCATCTGGTAATATATTAAAAGAATTACTAAAAGCTGGTATACTACTTGGCATTAGCTCAAGAGGGTTAGGATCAGTAAAAGAGTTAGGAGAAGGTACAGTAGCAGTCGAAGACGATTTTGAACTTATATGTTGGGATTTTGTAAGTAATCCATCAACGCATGGTGCTTTTATGAAACCTATAGGAGTAAACGAAGGAGTTATAGCTGAAGGGGTTAATAAAAATCAAAGTTACGACAAAGTAAATACAATTATCAGAGACATCCTTTGTGAAATGAAAGGTTGCTGTCCAGTAGATTAGGGAATAACTATGATTAAAATGAGTAAAATAGTATTAGAAAGCAAGCAAGAAGAAAACTACAGAAAGCTTGATAAAAAATCAAAGCAGTTAGTCCTTGATGCAGTAAATAAATTCAATAAATTTGAGCAGCATATATATAGACAAAAAGATGTTCGAGAAGTTGTAGAAGCTATAAAAACTATAAGCGAATATGCTGGTAGATTAGCATTAGATGAAACCGAACACTGGTTCGATGGCGTAACAGTAAAAAAAGATGTCAAAGAAATAAATAATGCAGTAAAACTCTTCGAAAAAGCTGCAGGAGAAGTAGGAACTTTGCAACACCGACTAGAAGCGCTATATGAAGATATAGGTAGTAAATTAAGTCGATACTATGAAATAGCTGATATCGATAATACTATACCTTTAGCGCCAAAAAATACAAAATAGTTGTTTCCTTAAATTATTTTTCGTATATTTAATATAAATTAAGTAATAATCTAAAATATATCGAATGGCTTACACCAGAAATCAAAAACATCGTAATCAATCTGATACGAACACAAGAAATCACGGCAACAAAAAGAAAAACTTTAAGCGAAGAAAGAGATTAACTCGAGCCGACTTCCAAATACCAGGAGTTCCTAAAGGTATCAAAGTACCTGATGGAAATATAGAACAAGCATTAAAACGTTTCAAAAAAATGATGAAACAGACTGATGTTCTAGGAGAACTTAAAGAAAGGAGAAGGTACACTAAACCAAGTAAATTAAAGTATGAGGCTAGAAAACGTACTAAAGCTATCCAGAGTAAAACAACGATCCGTGACATAAAACGTGAGAGTAAACAGGTTTGGGTCGCGGTTATCAATGGAAAAGCACAATAATTCCATAAAAATATAAAAAAGATTAGAGAAATCCGAGTGGTTTCTCTTTTTTTGTCATATTTATTCGTAGATAAGAATACACTACGCTTTTCTTAAGCTATCTTATGTAGTGTGAAATATATAGAAACTAATTACTATTAAGAATCCGAATATTCTTATTTCCACAATCAAATTTAAGGAGAATAGACAATGAATGATCTATTAAAAGAAGCAATCGCTGATGCTAAAGCTGTTCGTAAAACTGCTCTTGCTAATGCTAAACTTGCACTTGAAGAAGCTTTCACTCCAAAACTTCAGTCTATGATTTCAGCTAAAATTCGCGAAGAAGCGGATGTAGATGAAATGAGAGAAGATGAGGATATGGATGAAATGAGAGATATGGACGAAACTGAACACGATATGGATGAAATGCGAGAAGACGAGCATGACATGGATGAAATGCGTGAAGAAGAAGACGACATGGACGAGATGCGAGAAGATGAGCACGACATGGAAGAAGGCGGGATGCGTGAAGAAGAGGATGAAACTCATGACGAGGGACACCACGAAGGCATGCACGAAGACGAAGAAGACATGGAAGAAGGTGAGCACGATATGGACGAAATGCGAGACGACGAGCACGCTATTGCTGAAGAAGACGATTTAGAGCTAGAAGCTATTATTAAAGAGCTTGAAGACGAAATCGAAGAAGGTGAACATGACGAACTTGATGAAAGTAACGATGTATCATCTGGTATCGGTACTGCCGATAACAAAGCACCTGATGCAAAAGCAGCTGACGGCTACACTGACGATCAAGAAGGTGATGGCGTAAAAGTTGTATCTGAGTCAGAAGACGGTATGGAAGGTGAATCAGAAACTTTAGATAATTTACATGAGGAAGAAGACGACCACATGGACGAAGGTATGCGTGAAGACGAAGACATCGACCTAGAGGAAGTTATTAAATCTCTACGTGAAGAGGAAGAGTTAGATGAATCTGAAGACGGTATGGAAGGTGAGTCGGAAACGATCAACAACTTAACTGAGAAGCTTGAAGAATCTTACAAAGTAGTAAAATTCTTACGAAGCAAAATCAATGAAGTTAACTTACTAAATGCTAAATTGTTATTTACTAACAAATTATTTAGAAATGGTAACTTGAATGAAAGTCAAAAATTAAAAGTAATAGAAACTTTTGATAGAGCAAAATCGACTAGAGAAGTTAAATTAGTTTACACTACTTTAGCAGAATCTCAGATTGCGCCGAAATCAACTAGAAGAAAATCAATCAAAGAAGGATTTGCATCTAAGGCAGTAGCATCTACAAAGCCTAAGAAAGCAATTATTTCTGAAGGTGCTGATATGGCTTCTAGATTTAAGAAACTAGCCGGATTAACAAAATAATATCAAGGAGATAAGAAAATGGCAAAAGAAACTACAGTTGGCTCTATCCTTGCTAATACTAGTAACAACCACCGTGCACAATTAGCTGAAACAAAAGGCATTGTATCAAAGTGGAACAGAACTGGTCTATTAGAAGGTTTAGACAACGAATATGAAAAGCATGGTATGGCTATCTTATTAGAAAACCAAGCTAAACAACTTATCGACGAAGCTTCAAGAACAGGTACAGCATCAAACTCGGAAGAGTGGTCAGGTGTTGCATTACCTTTAGTTCGAAGAGTATTCGCCGAGATCGCAGCAAAGGAATTTGTTTCGGTTCAACCAATGAATTTACCATCAGGTCTAATTTTCTACTTGGATTACAAGTATGGAACAGACAATGGTACTGGATTTACAACTAACTCAGGAAAAGATTCACAAAAAGATTCAGTTTTCGGTGAAACGAAAGCTAAAGGTGATCCTACTGAAGGTCTTTACGGATCAGGACGATATGGATACTCGATCAACATGGTATCTTCTTCTAGAGACAAGACTGCTGTAACTGGTGCATTAGATGCGATAGACTACAACTTCAACACTGTATTCTCTCAATCATATGCTGGACAGTTCCACGGTGGTACTACATTAGGTGGTGGTGTAAATGTAAAAGCTCACCGAGTACATACTGTACTAGCTGCTTTATCTGAAGTACGTGAAAACGGTGTATCTGATGCAACTTACGACTTAGACGCAGTTAAGTCTTGGAGATTAGGTAATGCTACTACAGGTGTAGTAAAAGCTCAGTTCTCTGAATTTACTAAATTAACTAACTCATCAGGTGTTGAAGTACAGCCAGACGATGCAACTCACGTTCAGTTCATTATATCAGGTTCAGGCGTTACTTCAGGTACTGACGATACTTACTTCTTTACGTTCCCAGTTAAACCAACTGATACTACAAGAGGTGACTTCGAAGATGATGGTACGTTAAGACAAACTGCTACAGGTGGTGCTGCTGATATTGCAATTCCAGAAATTAACTTGGAAATGAAATCAATTGCTATTGTTGCTAAAACTAGAAAGCTAAAAGCTGTTTGGACTCCAGAGTTCGCGCAAGACTTAAATGCTTATCACTCAATCGATGCTGAAGCGGAATTAACTTCTATGTTATCTGAGTACATCTCACAAGAGATTGATTTAGAAATCTTAGACATGTTAATGAACAATGCATTAGTTGAAGAAAACTGGTCAGTAACAATCGGTGAAAAATACGATGGAAACAACGTATTTGCAACTGCTAACACTGGTGAAGCTTACAACCAAGGAACTTGGTTCCAAACTTTAGGTACTAAAATACAAAAAGTTTCGAACAAGATTCACGCAAAAACTATGCGAGGAGGTGCTAACTGGTTAGTATGTTCTCCAGACGTTGCAACAATCCTAGAATCAATTCCAGGATATGCTGCTGATACAGATGGTAACTCATCTTCATTTGCAATGGGTGTTCAGAAAGTAGGACAATTAAACAACAGATTTACTGTTTACAAAAATCCTTACGTTCAAGCAAACACAATCTTAATGGGCTTTAGAGGAAATCAATTCTTGGAAACTGGTGCAGTTTATGCTCCATATGTACCATTGATTATGACTCCACTAATCTATGACCCAACTAACTTTACTCCTAGAAAAGGTGTTATGACTCGTTACGCTAAACGAATTGTACGACCTGAATTCTATGGTAAGATCAATGTAAGAGGATTACATACTCTGTAATAATCTATTGAATTAGTAATTAAAAAGACCTCATATTTTTGAGGTCTTTTTTTTTGGTTACTGCTAGACTTACCTACTTATATAAAAGTTTTAGGAGATAATAAATGTATAAAGACAGACCAAAAAACAACAAAAAAGGTTATCGTTTCAAATTATCATTAACCCAAGAACAAAAACAAGCCAAAGCAGAAATTTTAGAAAACGATGTATCAGTAATAATCGGAAAAGCTGGTTCCGGAAAAACTTTACTCGCATGTCAAATAGCTTTGCAAGCACTATTAGATAAAGACGTTAATAAGTTAATTATTACACGACCTACCGTATCTAAAGAAGATATAGGGCACCTACCAGGAAGTATAAAGGAGAAAATGGATCCATGGGTAGCACCTATATATGGAAATATGTACCAGCTATTAAGAAAGGAACGCATAGACGAGTTTGTAGCTAAAGAGCAGATAGAAATAGTACCGGTAAGCTATATGAGAGGTAGAACGTTTACTAATTCAGTAGTAGTGGTAGACGAATGTCAAAATTTAGATAATGCACAAACTCTTATGATACTTCAGAGGATAGGAATAAAATCAAAAATGTTTTTTTGTGGAGATGTTGGACAGGTAGATCTTAAACGTCAGAGAGATAGCGGACTATCTTTTTTATCTTCAATTAAGAATGTAAAAGGTATTCATACGATAGAGTTACTTGAGAATTATCGACACCCAATCCTTAAAGATCTGTTAGAAGTCTATAAAAACTTCCCTTCTTCTTAAGTTCCTCCATATTTATATATGGTAAAGTATAACTAATTTTAAGGGATAAAAATGGCACGATTAGATATTGCAATATGGCCAGGTAGTGGTAGCGCAGTTAGCGCTAGTACTCCTTTTGGACTATATGATGACGATACAGCATATCAGGTAGATGCACCTAAAGTAGCGGTATTCAGCGCGAAAAAGCTAGGGTATCCGATTACCGATATAGAAATGCAAGATAACCAATTCTATGCATGTTTCGAGGAAGCAGTTACTGAATACGGTGCTCAAGTAAATCAGTTCCGAATTAGAGAAACAATGCTAGATGTAAAAGGATTTTCAACTGGAAGCTCTTTTACTGGAAAAGAAATTACACCAACCTTAGGGCCGCAGATAGCTATAGCTGAAAATTATGGTACTGAAGCAGGTTCAGGTGGTAATGTAGCTTACAAGTCAGGATCGATAACTTTAGTAGGTGACGAACAAGATTACGATTTACAAGCTTTATGGGCTGCTGATAACGAAGACGGTAAGCGAATCGTTGTAACAAGAGTTTACTATCAAGCAACTCCAGCTATAACAAGATTCTTTGATCCTTATGTCGGTACAGGGGCAGGATCACAACAAATGCTAGATGGATTTGGTTGGGGGAATTATTCACCTGGAATTAACTTTTTACTAATGCCTGTATTCGCAGATGCACTCAGGATTCAAGCAATCGAATTTAACGATCAAATTAGAAAGTCAGCATACAGTTTTCAATTACGAGATAATCAATTAAAATTATTTCCTAGACCAAGTTCAGGAGACTCAGGCGAAAAAGTTTGGTTCGAATATTACGTAGAAGCGGACAGAAATAACCCTTTACGTGCAAACGATAATGGGATTGGTGGAGAAGGAGTAATAAGTGATTATAGCAATGTACCGTTAGGTAATTTAACATACAAAGAAATAAACAGTGTTGGTAAGCAATGGATCTGGAAATACGCTGCAGCTCTAGCAAAAGAATTACTTGGAGCTATTCGAAGTAAATATGGTACTATTCCGATTCCGAACTCTGAAGTAAGTTTAGATGGAGCAACGCTTAAATCAGAAGCAGCAAGCGAAAAAGAGCAACTAATAACTCAGATAAGAGAAACATTAGAAGCTACTAGTAGACAACGGCAATTAGAAATGAAGAGAGAAGAATCAGAAAATCTTCAACAATCATTAAATAGAGTGCCACTTAAAATTTATATAGGATAATTATGCCATTATTTTCAGGTGCAAGAGATATAAGTTTATTTGAAAAACTAAATGAGGAATTGATTAACAGTGTTATTCAAACTGAAATCTTATTCTATAAATTAGTTATAGACGAAACTGGAGATAATGTATACGGAGAAGGAACTGATAAGAGATACTACGCAGGAGTAAAATTAGCTACTTTAGTAGATAGAAGTAATCAGCAATATGTAGAAGAAGCTTATGGAGTAGATTTACAACAAGCAGCAACTTTTAGTTTTTTACGAAAAGAGTTTACTAAAATAAATCTAGTACCAGAAGTTGGAGATATAATAGAGTGGGATAAAGCATATTTTGAAATAGACTCAATGGTTGACAATCAAATATTTGGAGGTAAAGATCCTGACTTTTCGTTAGCTGGAGAAATGCATGGTTCATCACATTCGATAATATGTACTACACATATGACTAGAATGAGTAGATTAAATATAGAAGATGTACGGTATGGGACCGATACACAACAATATAATTTTCCAAAAGGTATATAGTAGATGAGTAGAAATAATCCAATATCAACTTTGCAAAGGTTTCATCCAGCAGCTTTTAATCCATTAGAAACTGCTGAACCTACTTCGGAGGCTTTCTCTAAAGCACCGAAAGCACCTAAACTCGTAAGAAGAGAAGCACAGATAAGACGAGATCAGGATAAGCATAATGGATTTAGTATTACTTTATATGATGTTGATTTCGCTATAAAGCGATATATTGAACAAAAGATTAAACCTTATATAGTTGAGAATGGTAGAAACGTACCTGTACCTGTTCAATACGGTTCACCTGAGAAGTGGACCTCAATGCAAAAACTTGCAGCATTACGAGACGGAAAATCAAAAAGTAATTTTCCTTTAATCGTTTATTCTCGAACTAATGTAAGTAAAAATACTGAGTTGAGTAAGTTAACTGTTTTTCAAGGAAGAGAACGTCAGTTAATGGATCATTTTGTAAATAGATATTCTGAAGTAAATAAATACGATAGATTTTCTACTTTGCAAAATAGACAACCTAAAAGAGAAAGATTTTCTATGGTAGTTCCTACGTTTGTAGATATAACTTATAGTATACAAATATTCTGTGATTTTATTGAACAGATAAATGGAATAAACGAAATGTTTTGGGACCACCAAGGAAAAGCATGGGGAATGGAATATAAATTTATGACTGGTTATTCATCTACAGACCTTAACACGACTGTACCATCAGATGGAGATAGACTGGTTACTAGTAACATCGATCTTAATGTAAAAGCAGGATTGATCTCAAAAGATATTGATCTACAACCTAGTACAGGTAGAAATGTTACTAATTATAATATAAAGTTTGGAACACGAGTAGTGTCTGATATCAATGAAATTTTATAATCTCATATTTATATTAGATATAAACTAACTAGGGAAAGATATGGCTAATCCGGGTGATTTAAGTAGTAAAAAAGTAAAAAATACATACAAACGTATCGTTCAATATGATGGACAGGATCATGAAATATATGATGGTACTGGCTCAAGAATTGTTGACTTAAATGTTACCCGTATAACTGCGAGTAATGCCTCGTTAGCTAATATTCAAGACTTACAACATTTAACTGTTTCTAGAGTTCAAGTTGATACACACCTTTCGGTTTCTGGTTCAACTTTCTTAGGAAATAACTGCGGTGACGATCAATTAAAAGTTCACGCTAATGCATGGGTATCAGGTGCACTTACGGTATCAGGATCATGTCAAGGATCTTTTAGAAGTATTGGTCAAGCTAAATTCATATATTTACAAAATCCTGGAATAGAGGATCAAAAACCTGCACGAGTTAACAGAGGGCAAGACGGAACAGGTGGTTATTATAATGTGCCTAGATTCGGTGGTGAAAATGCAGCATTAGATGTTTACGGTAATGTTGTAATTACCGGTTCACTTATAGTTGAGGATACAATATTCGCTCAAGAATTTCACACTGAGATTGTTTCCGAGTCAATTATTTTTACTAGTGGTTCAACTAAATTCGGAGCTCAATTCGACGATACAATGCTTGTTACGGGAAGTATCATGCAATCAGGTTCTGATAGTTATTTCTTAAACGGTGTAGGAATAGGAACATCAGGAAGTCAACTTCAAGGAACTTTTATACAACCAGGGCAAGCGACTCCACCTATATTCTCTCATTTATTAAGAATAGATGATCAAGGTCATGATGGTCTAGGTTGGAAAAACGGAAAGGTAATGTATGCAACATATACAACGCCTGCAGAAGATAATTTTAGATTTAGAGATAAGACTCAGTCAGACGATGTTTTTGTTGTAAACGGTAACACCTTATCGGTATTCTTTACTACTGAGGATAAATATAATGTCGGTATAGCTGTACCATCAGGATCTACAATAGACGAAAATTTAGTAGTAAGTTCTTCTACAAATTCAAGAACTAAAATTGAATCAGCAACTGCTGCAACTTCAGCCAGTCTATTTTTTGAATCAGGTAAAACAGCTTGGGAAATAACTACAGTAAGTGCTTCTACTGGAACTAATAATCAAATGAGTGGTTCATTAGTATTTAGAACTCAAAATATGCTTAACAATCTAAATACTAATCCTTGGGTAGCTAATAGTACATATACTGAAGCGTTAAGATTAGATAAGACAGGTAAAGTTGGATTTAATATTCCAAGTATTAACGCTTATCAATATCCACAACAGATTCAATTAAGTGGATCATTAAATATAATTCAAGGTAGAACAATAGATATAAATGCTGGTACATTCCATGATAAAGATGGTATAAACGGTATATATTTTAACAATCAGAAAATGATATATGTATCAGGATCTGGAGCCGACACTTCAATGTTCTTTGGAGTTTCAGCAGGTGGTACTGATGCAGCTACCGGTGGTGAAGCGAATATAGGTTTCGGTTATCAATCTGCAATGGCTATGACTACTGGTGACTATAATACACTAGTCGGGTACAATACAGGTAAAGCTTTAACAACTGGTGGAGCTAACGTATTCATAGGAAAACAAGCAGGGTTAAAAACTCTTGATGGTCAGTCTAATATAGGAATAGGTACTAGTGCATTTTATAACTCAACTGGAACAGCCAATTATACTATAGCTATCGGTTACGAAGCTATGAAAACAGGAGTAGCAACTGGAGAAGATAATATTGCGATTGGTAGAGTATCATTAGAAGATGTAACATCCGGTCATCATAATATCTCTATAGGTCATAAAGCTTCGTTAAATCTTACTACAGCAGACAATAATATTGCTATAGGTGAAGACGCTTTAGGAATAGGCATAGTAACTGGTGATAAAAATATAGCAATAGGTACTGATGCAGGTCAAGATATGACTACAGGTACTAGCAATGTCTTAATGGGTACTACAGCAGGATCGAGTTTACTTGCTGGTTCATTTAATGTAGCTCTTGGATTCGGAGCACTAGATGCATCAGAAGCTGCATCCAATCAGGTTGCAATCGGATCAAATGCAATGGGTACAGGTGTTGTTACAGGAGCTACCAACGTAGCAATTGGAGCTAACGCATTACTAGACATCACATCAGGAGCTCGAAATGTAGCATTAGGAACAGGAACTGCAGAAGAATTAACTTCTGGGTTTGATAATGTAGCTATAGGTACTAGCGCGATGGGTACAGGAATAGTTACTGGGTATTTCAATATAGCACTTGGAAAAATAGCACTAGAAGATATTACTTCAGGTACTGATAATATAGCATTAGGTAGGTTAGCAGCCGGTAATTTAACTACTGGTATATCAAATATAGCAGTTGGGTCCGGTTCAATGGGACTAGGAACGGTAACAGGTAATGACAATATATCAATAGGTAACTTTGCGCTAGAAGATTTAACTTCAGGAATAAATAATATAGCTATAGGTTCAGGATCAGCTGCTAGTGTAACAACTAATCGCAGTAACATAGCAATAGGGTATCAATCTTTTGCAACATCAGCAGACGATGGTGATAAAAATATTGCTATAGGTTATAAAGCAATGAGTCTAGGAGATGTAGCTGGTGACAATAATATTGGTATTGGTGGTCAGACTTTACAAGACTTAACTTCAGGAATAAATAATATAGCAGTTGGACCTAGCGCAGCTTCAAACTTAACTACTGGAGGTCAGAACGTATTTATCGGAAACTCAACTGCAGGTACTGGTATAGTAACAGGTGATAAAAATATAGGTTTTGGTACCGAAGCGTTAGCAGTATTAACGTCAGGAGCGGAAAATATTGCTATTGGATCGAGTGCACTTACTGCAGCAGCTGAAACTGTTGCAAACGTCGCAGTAGGAACAGAAGCACTGTCTGGTCAGATCGGAGGCGGTTCTTATAATACTGCAATAGGACCTTATGCTATGAGAGCTGCTAACGGTAATTTTAGTAGTAATATTGCTATCGGACATCGTGTAGGACTCGAGTTTACAACTGCTAAATCTAATATTGCTATAGGATCAGGTTCTATGGCGATGGCTTCAAATTCTAGTCATGATAATATAGCAATAGGGAATTTCGCTCTAGAAGATAATACGACAGGTGGTAACAACATCGCAATCGGTTCCGGTTCAATGAAAGAGGCAACCAATAATATAGGTAACGTTGCATTAGGATGGGAAGCAATGCGAGATTCAGTTGATGATGGTCACTGGAATGTTGCTATTGGTTATCAAGCAATGTATAATGGCGATACATCAGGTGATGATAATATTGCAATTGGTCGTGAAGCAGGTTCAAGCTTAACTACAGGAGCCGCGAATATATTACTAGGAAAATCATCAGGTGATGCTATAACTGATGGATTCCGAAACATATTGCTAGGTAGAGAAGCAGGTACTGATATAGATTCAGGAACATATAACATTGGTATGGGTACTAGTGTTATGTCTGATCTAACTGATGGTGTTAATAATATAGCCTTAGGTACCTTAGCTCTTGGAAAAGCAGCTGGAGGTACTGTTCAAAGAAATATTGCTGTTGGTCATCATGCTCTAGCATTTGGTATAGTAACTGGAGATGATAATATTGCACTGGGATCACAAACTGGTCTTAACTTAACATCAGGACAAAGAAATATTGCTATCGGATCTGGTTCTATGGGAGTAGGAGTAGTAACAGGAGACGATAACATCGCTTTAGGTAGAGATGCTCTAGGAGATTTAACGTCCGGAGACTATAACGTTGTTTTAGGTAATAGAGCAGGTACAAATCTAACAACTGGAAATCTAAACATATTTGTTGGTCAAGCTGCTAACACAGGAGTAGTTACTGGTGATGGAAACGTTGCTATCGGTAATAATGTAGCACCTAATATAACCTCAGGTGAATACAACGTAGTTTTAGGAGCAGATGCTGCACCTTCACTTACAACAGGTAGAAGAAACTTTGTTGCCGGATTCGACGCTGCTAACCGATTAGTTAAAGGAGATTACAATATTGCTATTGGTGAGGGAGCGTTAGCTCGAGAAATGAATCTTGATGCTAATATAGCAATTGGATTCCAAGCCGGTCTTAATTCAACTGGTAGTGCAAATATATTTATAGGAAGTGGATCAGATGCACCAACACATATAGATGGTACAGCAGCTATAAATAACTCTATAGCACTAGGTAATCATTCTATAGTAAGTGCAAGTAACTCGATGGTTATTGGAAACGGTACCGCAGGATTCAAAACCGCTTTAGGTAGAATATATACACCTAACTCAACACTGGAGGTTTCAGGTTCAGTTAGAATAACAGGTTCGTTGACAGTAAGTTCAAGTAATACTACAACGATTAAGGGTAACATGTTCGTAGGAGAAGAAAATCCTACAACTGACTGGACAATGGCTCACTACCAAGACGATGATACAAAATGGGTAGTAGGTAATGATAGAATGGAGTTCCATGTAGGTGGTGAACAATTTATACGAATACTAGAAGATGATTCACAAGACATGATTACGTTTGGTGATACTGGTGATATCGATTTCATAGTATCGTCAGGAGCTACTAACGCATTATTCGTAGAAGGATCATCT
>Ga0163111_10000577_pt1 | contig 22010 bp, 13 predicted proteins | sample CRUFie1St18metaG_FD_109645 | JGI IMG/M metagenome (GOLD analysis project Ga0163111, IMG submission 109645) | Marine microbial communities from the Costa Rica Dome - CRUD Field 142mm St18 metaG | ecosystem: Environmental > Aquatic > Marine > Oceanic > Photic zone | place: Costa Rica: the Eastern... | reverse complement strand
CTTGGTTGTTGTTCGTCATGCGATAGAGGATCGGGCGCATTTTGGTTCGATTATTACGACTTGGAATTTGACTTATTTTAAGGATCATGAGCAGCGGATTTTGGATGCTCAGTCTATTCTTGGGGTGCATGCGCTGGAGGAGCAGGTTGATGTTTCGGATGTTGTGCGGGAGATGTTGGATGGTGCTCTGAAGTGTTTGGGTCTGTTTCGGGATTGTGTTTATTCGCTCTATGGTCGTGGGGAGGTTGCTGAGAAGTTGTTGCGGAAGTTGGGGTTTGGGTATTATGATGAGGTTCGAGGGGGTAGTCAGGAGCGATTGACGGATTTGTTGGAGACTTTTGTGGGTAATTTGAATCAGGATTTGGAGGATGAATTGGTTAGACTTGGGGTTGCTCCGAGTTTGATTGCTGATATTCGGAAGTATCGGGAGGATTTTACTCCGCAAAATGTGACGCAGGAGGTTGAGAAGGGAAAGACGGTGGTGAAGACTTCGATTCGACAGAAGGAGTTGAATGAGATTTATCGTTGTACGATGGGGATTTGTCGGATTGGTAAGCGGCTGGAGAAGGACGGTGTGGTTGAGAGGGGGAGATATGTGATGAGTCGGATTATGCGGCGGATGAGGAGGGATGGGTAAAGGTTTGATTCGTTTTTTGGTTTTGTATATGAGAGTTCTCCTTTTGGGAGGGCTCTTTTTTTGTTGGGGGGCTTTTATATTTTTCATTCAGTACCTTACCCACCCCCTCGCCCCTCCCGAGGAGGGGAGACTGCCCGCTGGCCTCTCCCTTTGTGGGTGTTTGGGAGTTTTGATACAGCTTCAACCTTCTGCACCTGCCTCTCCCTTCGTGGGTATTTGGGAGCTTTGATACAACCCCTATAGTAACTTTTATGGGGTTGTATCAAAAGTATTTGTTTTAGAGGGGCATCATTAGGATGAATTCTTGGCCTTTTACTTGGATGCGTTTGCCTCCTTGGTTTTGTAAGTTCTGGTAGCTTGTTTTTAGTTTGTGGGTGTTTAGTTTTTTGAGGTATTCTTGGGGGAGGCGTTTGAGGGAGCTCCATATTATGCCTGCGATTAGCTGGTCGTAGGAGACGCCTGCTCTGAGGGCTGCCCAAGGGAGTACGGAGTCGATGCTCTGTAGGCCTGGGGCGGAGTTGGTTTCGAGGTAGTAGGGGGTGGGGTCGTGTTTGCGGCCTCGGAAGTCGGAACGGCAGTAGTCACGTAGGCCTAATTCGATGAAGGCTGTGGCTACTTGGGTGGCGAGGGATTCGTGTATGGTGGCGTCTCTCACGATGGTGGCATGGGGGAGGGTTAGGTCGTTCTTTTTTAGGTATTCGCCTCTGATTAGTGGGTTGCCTGGAATTTTGCTTAAGTCCCATGAGACTCCTGGCATGATGACGTTCCCGACTAATCCCATTGAGTATTCGACTCCGTCGAGGAATCCTTCGATTAATAGTCTATCGCTGAATTTGGTTCTGAGTTCGGCTATGATTTGTGCTAGGTCGGCATTGTTGTAGACAACATTTTTTTGATATATGCCAATGCTATGGGCAGCATTGATGGGTTTTACGATGACGGGGAAGTCTTCGGGGGCTAGCTGGGGAACTGCGTCTCCTTCGGCATACCACCATTTGGGTTGGTTGATTTTGTTTAGGAGTATTTGTCGGGCTCGTACTTTGTTTAGGGCTAGGAGGTGTCCTTCGGCACCTGCTGAGGTACAAGCGAGGTCTGCGTTGTGCTCAAATTTTACTTGGTCGATTACGAGAGGGACGGCGATTTGATATAAGACTTCGCCGAGGTTGAAAACTGCGTCGATGTCTCCTATGAGGTCTGCGATTTTGCTAAAGAGGTTGCCGTTTGCCTCTATCTTTACGACTTCTACGTCGTAGTTTTTTAAGAGTTTTGTGATTCGGCCAAAGAATTCGTCGCTCTTAATGTATTGTTTCTCTATGGTAGAAGAGACGTCATTGTTTGGGCTATTTACAGCCACTCCGATGCGAATATTTCTAGTAGTCATATGAGCTGTTTTTAATTCCAGTGAACTTTTTCGGTAATCAGATTGTCAATCCCTTTGCTGTTTAGTACTGTTAATATTCCGTCATCTTTGCCTGTATAAAAGATGATGTTGGCATTACTTTGAGTTTGCCCATTATTTTTTGAGGTAGCATGATTGAGTAATTGTTTGGCTAGCTCAAAGGTTGGGTCGATGATGTTTATGTTTGGGTATAATGATCGGAAGTAATGGCCGACTAAAGAGTAGTGAGAACATGCGAGTACTAGTACATCGGGATTTATGGTATGTATGGTTTGGTGAACTACTGATTGGATATCTTGGTGGGTGATTGAGTCGATGTTGTCTTCGATGGTGTAAATTAGGTCGTTGAATGGGACTTCAAATACTTGTTGTTGGGTATTTGTATCGTTGTTGAGAATATTGCTCGAATAGATCTTTGAGGAACAGGTGACCTTTGATCCAATGACGAGTATTTTGGCGGCTTCTGAGGGTTCTAGGCTTTTGACGTTGTTGATTGCTGCGCTGATTACGTCGAATGGGTTGATATTGAGGCGTTTTGCAATTGCGTCTTTGGCGAATGTTACGACGGTGTTGCAGCTAATGGAGATGGATTGGGAGGCTTTGTCCTGTAGGAATTGGGCGACTTCTAGGGCGTATCCTAGTCTTTCTTCTGGATCTTTTTCGCCGTAGGGGAAGCGTCCGTCATCGTTGAAGTACATGATTTTGCCTTGGAAGCCTAAGTTTCTTAGGTGTAGAAGGACGGCTAGGCCGCCTATTCCTGTGTCGAAGATGCCGATTGCCATATGGGGGGTTTTTAGGGATGATGTTTGATGAGGAGGTGTGAGGAGTTTAGTGGTGTTTGGAGTGTTTTTAAAGGTAAGTGATTGTTATTCAGTGCCTTAGCCACCCCCGCCCCCTCCCGAGGAGGGGAGATTTTGTGTGAAGGCTTCTCCATTTTGGGGGGATTAGTTGCTGGTTGCGACGCTTTTCATCATTCTTTGAGGGCTGAAAAGGTACTGCATGGGGTGGGCTTCATTGCCTAGGGTTTTTACTACTGCGTCAGCGATGTAGGGGGATTGGGTGAATCCGCCTGTGTTGTTGCCACCTGTGATGATTAGTTGGCCTCCTCTATTGGTGTTAATGGATTCGAAAACGCCTAGGCCTGTTGGTGTCCACGAGCGCACACAGTATTTTTTGGTTTGATCGATATAAGGCAATGCTTCCTCATATGATTCGGGGAAATAGGTGCGGGCTGTGTGTTTGAGGCTGGTGAAGATGCCTTCGAGTTCTTTGTTCTGGATATGGTTTTTGGGGGAATTTCCTGTGTAGCCGTATCCTGAGCCTAGTACTAATACGGGTTTCCCGTTTTGGTTGATCAATGTTACATTGGTGTCTTCCCCTACATGCCCTGTTTTGTGGATTTTCATTGAGAAGTTTAGTTCAGGATGTAGGTTGGGGATTGTTAGCCAGACTCCTAGTACTCCGTGCAATTGGTTATTGGTTTGGGTGTTTTTTAATGTGGTGCCTGCATATGCCCCTAGGGAGAGTATGTAGTTGTCGTATTGTTCTAATTCGTTTTCTACCCATATACCTGATACTTTGCCTGATGCGTCTTTTTGAATTCCTGAGAAGGTGGTATTCCATCGGAATTCGGCTCCGTATTCTGTCAGGAAGTTGATCAGTTTTTTGCAGAAGTCGTGTACTTTGAGGGTGAAGCCTTTGGTTGTCATTCCGCCTCCGAGCATGCCGTTGCCGTAGGCATGGTTGAATGCTGGATATTCGTCTAGTAGCTCTTTTATAGTTATGGAACGAAGCAAGGAATTAAGGCGACTGTGTTGTTTGCGGGCGGCTAAAAAGTCTGCTTCTTCTGAATAGATTCTTAGGATTCCTGTGACAAGGTCTACCTCTTCAAATAACTCTGGGGCTTCTTCCATCCATTTGTACCAAAGGTCTCCGCTTCTCATATTGACAGTGTACATGTCTTCGGCGTATTGAATTGCTTCTGAGGGGGTAACGGCATGGAAATCCTTGATCCAGCTTTGTTCCCATTCATTCAATGTGCTTTTTTCTCGTACAAGCCAACCGTTTTTATCAATCACATTTTCGAAAGCCTCATTCATTTTGGAGTACAACTGGTTGCCTTTTTCGTTGTAGTTATCTGCTTCGGTATAAGTATACATACGTACATTTTCTCCTCCGAAGGTGCATCCTAGTTTACGCCAATTTGGTTTTTCTAAGGGTGAAGGTGCCTTATCAATCAGAACCAAATCGTATCCTTGTTTTGCCAAAAAATAAGCTGTTACTAAATTCACAACTCCCAGCCCGACTACGGCGGTAGTTTTTAATTTGCTTTGCATAGTGTATAAAGTTCTTTCAATTGGATTCTGAATCTTGGTTTACAATGTATGAATTTTATTCCGAAAGTAAAACTTTTGCCTAAAAAGTAATATATGTATAATCTTATGTAACGATTTTTCGAAGAGTGGTAATTTGTATGGTAGCAATCTACAACGGATATAGATATTAGTATTTAGATATTTTAATAAGTTTATTAGTTTTGTTTTGATAATCAGTATGTTAAAGAAATAAGTGTTTTACACAAGAATTTAAGTTGTTCAACTAATATGCTATTTCTTTTAGAATTCTTGTATGTATTGTCGAAAAAAGAATGAATTGTTTTTAATTTGGGGGCTATTTTATGCTTACTATATTTTAACAAAGATTGTAGTAATCTAGATTAAGGTATTGATTTATATACGTTTTATGATATATTGGGATAATATTCTTCTCATTATTCTAGAATTTAAATGATTAGTGGTATTTTTGACTCGATTTGCATATTTTATTCTTTTTGAGAAACTTTATACTAATTGAATACTCATGAGTATGTAGAAAGAGTTTTTTGTTTTATGGTTTGTGAGAAGGTTTGTTTTTGTTTCTTATATTTAATTGTTTGTTCATTAAATAGGTGGATAGATACAGTTATTTCTCATATGATTTTGACTTGGTGAGTGCCTTGGACTATTTAGCTTTTATAGTTATTACTTTTTTAACCCCTCTCATTTATGATAAAGATTGCAATTCTCGGATTTGGACGATTGGGACAATCGCTGTTTAAGCAGGTTCAAACGAATGCTCGGTTTGCTGAGCGATTTGAAGTTGTGGGGTTGTGGAATAGGACGTATGAACGATTTGAAGAAGCTGAGATTCCTAGGCATGTGCGAACCTATAGGGATATAGATATTTTTATGGATAGTTTGGAGGAGGTTGATCTTGTGGTTGAGTGTGCACATCCTACTATTTTGCATACGTATGCTACGACTATTCTCTCTAAAACGCATTTGTTCGTTTCGTCTCCGAGTGCATTTGGAGCGCTTACTTTTTATGAGGAGGTTCGGGAGTGTTTGAAGACTGCTTCTTATCATTGCTATATTCCTTTGGGGGCTTCAATTGGGATATGGGATGTGATGCGTTTGGAGAAGGATGGATTGCTTAAGAGTGTGCATATTGAAATGCGAAAGCATCCGTCGTCGTTTAAGATTAAAGATCCGAGTGCTTTGGCGCGTCTTCGGGAGTCTGCGCAGATTCCTGGGGAGGTTGTGGTGTCTAGGGGGAATGTGGCGGAGATTAATGAGATTGCTCCGCAAAATACCAATACGATGGCTATTTATGCTTTGGTGGCTGGAGAGCTTGGGTTTTTAGGATGTAAGGGGAGTATCATTGCGGATAGAAGTTTGGATTCGCATATTATTGATTGTTATGTGGAGACGCATCTAGGGCTTAAAACGCGGTTTACGCGTGATAATCCTGCGAATCATAGTGCGGTGACGGGTAAGGCTACTTTTTATTCTTTTCTTAATAGTGTGTATAATTATGGGAATGGGATGATGCATAATGGGTTTGTTTTTTGTTAGGGTTGTTGGTTTGGGAGAGGGCTTTGGGCTCATACTCGTGAGTAATTGTTCTTTCTAGGTGAAAAGGTAATTTAAGGAAGGACTTGTGGGAATTTTTGAAAGACTTGTGTTGATTTAGAGTTTTGGTGGTTGTGGTTAAGTAGTTGGGGAGTATAGTTCTTTGATTCTTTGAATGATATCACTGCATTCATTATGATCAATAATGTTGAGGATTTGATCACTAAGTTTTGAGATATCTTGTGTTGTATAGTGCGACTTTAAGGTGTAGAGACAATCATCTGGGTTTTCGCTTTTACAAGACGAACATTGAGGAATTTGCCCTAAGCGACATTGCGCCGATAGCTGTTTTATTTGGTAATGAGCTCTATATAGGTAGTTATAAAGATACCATTTGCCCTTACATATTTGTTTGAGGTCTTTGATTGAGATTCCTTTCTTTTGAGCAAAGGCTGCTAAATCTTGTTTTTTAGAGGCGATTTGAGTCATTAGATGTTTCTTGGATTTATCGTTACATACTTTCCCTGCTCCAATTTCATATCTTACTAATCCATTATATCCTTTAAGGCAGGCATTTTTTAGGGCTTCCAGAGACAGATAATAGAGATCTTCTAGGGAGTTTGTTATATTTATCTCTATGAAATTTATGGTTTCATGAGGGATCTCGTTTGCTTCTATATATGATAATCTGGCTGCGAGCCGTTTTATGTTTTCTGTAGTTGAGAAATAAGTTTCTAAGGAATAATATTTTAAAATGAATAGGCCTTGTAGGGTTTGCTGATTTATCTCTGATACACGATAAGGACGTGCATCTTGGTCAATTATTCCTAAGACGAATTTTATGTTATTGAGGCTTCGGTTGAAAAAATCTTGAAGATTTACGATGGCATTTATGACTCCTTCGCAGCCTGGATTGGTATTTCTGAATTCATTGACAAGATGAACTTTTGCATTGATTTGACTGATTTTAACAAGGTTATTATATATGGGTCTATCTGTTTTTCCTTCAATTAGTATAATAGGTCGTTTTAGCATAATGGCTTGTGTAGCTGCTGATTGTAGACTATATTTAAAATTCATTTTGTGTAATTTATGTTAATTCTACTAAGTAATTCGGGTTTTTACTAGCTATTGAGGGGCTGTGGGTGGCTGCTATTATTTGAGAGTTGGGGGATAGTTCACTAAATAGGGGCAGAATCTTTTCTTGCCATAGCATATGAAGGGATGTTTCTGGCTCATCTATTAGATAAATGTCTCGACCCCTTGCGGTTATTAGAAAGAGTGTCAGAAAGGTTAGTAAGTGACGTTCTCCACTAGAAAGCTCATGTAATTCATGACTATTTCCGTTAGGAAGTTGAATGTTGGCTACTTCTGCAGTTACTATTAATTTTTTTTCTCCATAAAGATGATCGTTAAATACCTCTAGTAATATGTTGAATGCTTTAAGAGCAGGGGGCTCTTTTTCTGCCGTTCTTAATATGTTAAAAAGGAGAGCTTTGAATATTTTACTTTTTAATAACTTGTTTTCTGCTGGTTTAGATTCTTCAAGTAGTTGTAATATGCTCGCCTGGATTTGGGATCGCTTTAATCTATTAAATACTTTTTTTAGAAATGATCTTTTAGAGTCAAGGCGATCCCAAAAATTATCTGGTAGTTCATAACTTTCTTTTTCTAATTCTATAATAATAGCATTGGCAATGGTGTTTAGGAAAGTATTCTGAACGTTTTCGGATAGTTTTTCCTCTGCGAGTCGATACTGTTTGGTGATTTGGCGATTTATTGTTTCTATGTTTATTATGTCTACTTTAGCATTTCTTAAATGTATGTTATCTGCTTGTTGCTCAAAATCCATTCTCAACTCCCTTCTTAATATGGATAATTCTGTTAGTGCGAGTCTCATCTCTCTCTTGTGAAAAGAAGCCTCTTTAAATAAGTCTTCCACCGTCCGAATTTTTTGTATTGTTAAATAATTAAGTTCATGAGCTTTAGTCTTTAGGCCTCTATGGAGCCCAAAGAATACAGAGTTCGTGACCTTCAGTATAGAAAAACCTTTTGATTCATTATTTTTTATGATTGTTTCGTACAATATCATGTCATCATGATAGGCTCTTCTTAACTCGTTACTATTGAAGACTGTTGTAGATCCGCCGTCACCACCATCAATAGTTACAAACTTATGATCACCTTGTACTTGTATTTGTAGTGTATGTAAAGTTTCTTCATGTTCATAATAGATAGTTACTTCTTGTACATTCTCTTGATGAAGTTCCCCCCAATCTAATGAAAGTATAGCATGTATAATTTTTAATAAGGTTGTCTTTCCAGATCCATTTTTACCATAGATTATACTGATGGGTTCTTTAGAGAAAGTTATATCTACAATACGATTTGGGTCTTTGAAACCTTTTATGATAAGCCGATTTATTCTCATGTTTTTGAGGTGGTTTTAATATATGATAAAGGTAATTTTTTTTGTTGATTGGGGCAAGATTATGACTTAGAAGTTGGTTATACTGATTAGTTTTCGGATATACCGATGTATTAGAAGAAGACTTTCGTTGAAAATGGTGTGTTTAGAGGGATTTTATGGGATAGGATTAGGAAATGGAGGAGGGATTGGGTATAGTGGTGTTGTGCTTTACTCGCTTAATTGGGTGAGTGTTTCCCTTTGTTTCATTTTTTAATTTTAGTTGTTATGGCTTCTACTGGTTTTGGACGGTATTGGGTTAGTGATTTGTTGGAGGTTTGGGAGGTTGAGAAGGGGTATAAGTCGCTTCGGGCAGGTGTTGAGATTGGTGAGGGAGGGGTTGTGAGTGTGTTTGGGGCTCGTCGGGTGCTGAAGGACGCAGGGCGGTATACGGTGCAGTTGGGAGAGGGGAGACATATTGAATTGGCTCCTGATTATTTGCAGTATACGAATCATAGTTGTGAGCCGAATGTGGTTTTTGATACGGCAGGGATGCGGATTGTGGCGTTGAGGGATATTGAGAGGGGGGAGGAGATTTGCTTTTTTTATCCTTCGACTGAGTGGGATATGGATGAGGGTTTTGTGTGTCAGTGTGGTTGTGAGGGTTGTGTGGGGGAGGTTCGAGGGGCAGCTTATTTGTCGGAGGAGGTTTTGGGGCGGTATCGGTTGTCGGCGTTTGTGAGGGGGAAGTTGAGGAGGTAGTGTTTTTTAGGGTGGGGGAGAATGGAGATTGAGGTAGATTTGGGTAGGGAATAGAATAAAAATCTTTTTATCTTTGCGGCCGTAATTGGTTTAGGTTGAACCAATGCGTTCTTTGGATGGAATTGGTAAGGTTCCTAATATCCAATTGGTTGTGGAGATTTTTAGGTGAGAGCAGGTGTTTGTGCCTGTTTGTTTGAAATGTATAAATGAAATAGAAAATAGATGAGTTTTAAATGTGGTATAGTGGGGCTTCCGAATGTGGGGAAGTCGACTTTGTTCAATTCGTTGTCTAGTGCAAAGGCTGAGGCGGCTAATTATCCGTTTTGCACGATTGAGCCGAATGTGGGGATGATTCCTGTGCCTGATCGTCGGTTGAGTCAGTTGGAGGCCTTGGTGAATCCTCAACGGGTGGTTCCGACGGTGGTTCAGATTGTGGATATTGCTGGTTTGGTGCGGGGAGCGAGTAAGGGGGAAGGTCTTGGGAATAAGTTTTTGAGCAATATTCGGGAGTGTGAGGCGATTATTCATGTGCTTCGTTGTTTTGAGGATGAGAATGTGATTCATGTGGAGAATTCGGTTGATCCGATTCGAGATAAGGAGATTATTGATACGGAGCTGCAATTGAAGGATCTTGAGATTCTAGAGCGCGCACTTGAGAAGGCGAAGAAGAATAGTAAGGGGGGTAATAAGGTGGCGATGCAACATGCGGATTTGATTCGTCGGTATATTTCGCATATTGAGGAAGGGAATTCGGCGCGAACAATTGATGCGACGGATGAGGAGAAGGAGAAGATGGCGCATTTGGGACTTATCACGAATAAGCGGGTTTTGTATGCGTGCAATGTGGATGAGGCGGGATTGCCTGATGGGAATGAGTATGTGGAACGTGTACGAGAAGCAATTAAGGAGGAAGATGCGGAGTTGATTGTGATTTCGGCTTTGTTTGAGGAGGAGTTGATGGAGATTGATGATGAGGAGGATAAGCAAGAGTTTCTGGAGTCGGTGGGATTGGAGGAAGCGGGTTTGGATGTGTTGATTCGAGCGGCTTATGATTTGCTTCGATTGGAGACCTATTTTACGGCTGGGCCAAAGGAGGTTCGTGCTTGGACAATTACTAAGGGAACGAAGGCGCCACAGGCGGCAGGAAAGATCCACTCTGATTTTGAGCGAGGGTTTATTCGTGCAGAGGTAATTAAGTTTGCGGATTATATTCACTACAAGACGGAAGCGGCGGTACGAGATGCGGGGAAGTTGCGTATTGAGGGTAAGGAATATGTGGTCGAAGATGGGGATGTTGTTCATTTCCGTTTTAATGTTTAGTTTATTTATTCATTCTTTCATTGACTTAAGATTTTACTATTATGGATATCACTGTAAATGAGTTGAAGGAACGCATTGATAATGGGACTGCTCCTATTATGATTGATGTACGTGAGCCTTTTGAGTGGCAAATGGATCATTTACCACAGGTGGAGAAGATTTCTTTGCGGGATTTGGCTAATCCTACTACATTGGACAAGATGGCGGGTCGTAAGGAGATGGAAATTGTGTTGATTTGTCGGTCGGGTGGCCGAAGTGGTCGTGCGACAAACTTCTTAAAGAGTAAGGGTTTTGTGAAGGCACGCAATCTAAAAGGGGGAATGCTTGCTTGGAAGACGTATATTGATCCGAAATTTAATGTAATGTAGGTTCGAATATGATTATTTCTCATCGTACGACTGTTCGGGTGCGGTATGCACATACGGATCAAATGGGATATGTGTATTATGGCCGTTATGCGGAGTTTTATGAGGTCGGTCGGGTGGAATTGATGCGGCAACTGAATTTGCCTTATCGGGAATTGGAAGAGCATGGGGTTTTTATGCCTGTTGCGGAGATGCATATACGGTATTTTCGGCCTGCGTTGTATGATGATTTGGTGACGATAGAGACTGGTATAGTGGAAGTTCCGCGAGGTAGAATGAAGTTTGTTTCTACTTTGTATAATGAGGCTGGGGAATTGTTGAATAGGGGGGAGGTTACTTTGGCGTTTTTTGATCGGGTACGTAGACGTCCGACTCGTGCGCCTAAGATATTGATTGAGGCGATAGAAGGATATTTGGCTTCTTAGGATATTGGGTCTTTATTGTTTGAATAGGAAAGCAGTTGTGGCTTATTTTTGCTACAACTGCTTTTTAATTTTGTAATTATTATGAAATTGACGCATCATTTTGTCCTTGTATCCGTCTATAGAAATATTGAACTATGTAATAAGCCTTTAATAAAGAGAGTAAAAAAGAGAGAATAGTTACCAAGCCCTTTACGTATGAGATATTTATGTTCAGTTATTACAGCAATCCTTGCCTGTATCCAATTTAGCTATGCCCAAACTTCAGATGAAGACCGTTCTGAGTCCCCGTATTTTGTAGTAAAGTCGATGGATTCGACTGCTACGAACCTCCGTATGCCATTGAGGCATACGGAGGCGGAGGTGAATGTAGCGGGAGTTATCGCGGATGTTCGGGTTCGACAAGTGTACCAGAATGAGGGGGATAAGACCCTCGAAGCGACCTATATTTTTCCTGCTTCAACGCGTGCTGCTGTGTATGGTATGCGGATGCGTATCGGAAAAAAGGAGGTAGAAGCCAAGATTAAGCGTAAAGAGAAAGCACAAGAGATGTATGATGAAGCAAAAGCGAAGGGGCAAACGGCTTCTTTGTTGGAGCAACATCGTCCGAATGTGTTTCAAATGAGTGTGGCGAATATTTTGCCTGGAGATTCGATTGTGGTGGAATTGTCCTATACAGAATTGTTGGTTCCTGAGAAAGGTGTATATGAATTTGTGTATCCAACGGTTGTTGGGCCTCGGTATGTGAGTCCGACACATGATGATGCAGAAAGTGCAGAGCCTTTTTCGAATATGGTAGTGGATTCTGCGGGTAAGTCGCCTAGTTATACCTTTGGGATGGATATTGAACTTCGGTCGGGTGTTCCGATTCAATCTATATCTTCTCCTTCGCATTCGATTAGCCATAAAAAATTGGATGAGAATACCGTTAAGGTCGATCTCAACTCTGAAGAGATGTTGAAGGGGAATAAGGACTTTGTGCTTCGATATGGATTGGTGGGGGATCAGATTGAGACGGGATTGATGACGTATCGATCTAAAGGAGAGAAGTTCTTCCTGTTTATGGCACAGCCGCCTAAGCGTGTGGAGGCTACTGATGCTCCTCCAAGAGAGTATGTGTTTGTGTTTGATGTTTCGGGTTCCATGAATGGATTTCCATTGAATGTTTCAAAGAAACTATTTCGAGATTTAGTGGGGAATTTGTCGGAGAAGGAGCGGTTTAATGTGGTGTTGTTTGCTGGAACTGCTAACATTCTGAGTCCTGATGCTTCCTTGAAGCCTACTGAGGAGAATATTGAGCGAGCAATTGCTTTCTTAGGGGATCGGTCGGGTAGTGGAGGAACACAGTTGCTGCCTGCTTTAGAGAAGTCGTTGAATCTGAAGCATACGCCTGGCTATTCGCGTACGGTTGTGATTGCTACGGATGGCTATATATCGGCGGATTATAAGGCGATTGAGCTGATTCGGAAGTCTATGGGAGCGATGAATGTGTTTACGTTCGGGATCGGGAGTAGTGCAAATCGCTATTTGATTGAGGGATTGGCGTATGTGGGGAAGGGGGAGCCTTTTATTGCCCTAAATCAGCAGGAGGCCACTGAAATGGCGGAACGTTTTCACGAATATGTTCGCGCTCCAATTTTGACGGATATTCAGGTGAATTTTGGGGATATGGATGTATATGATGTGGAGCCTTTGGGTGTTCCTGATATGTTCGCTGAGCGTCCGATTGTGATGTTTGGAAAATATAAGGGGGCATTGAATGGGGAATTAAAGGTGAGTGGTGTCAATGGAGAGGGAGTTTGGTCTGATTCGTTTGACCTAAAGGAGATTACGCCAAGGGAGAAGAATCGGGCGATTCGGTATTTGTGGGCGCGTGAGCGGATTCGATTGATGGATGATTATGGTTTGGGACGTGAATTTGGGGGAGCTGATCGACCTGTATTGGAGGATAAGGTGGCTGAATTGGGATTGAAATATAATTTGCTTACTAGCCAAACCTCTTTTATTGCCATTTATAAGAAAAAACGTGTGGATGCTGGGGAAGCTGATTCGACTGTGAATCAAGTATTGCCTCGTGCTGAAGGGGTTTCGGATTATGCGGGATTGGGTCAGACACTGACGACTGCTAATATGGTTCCTTTACAGGCTAGTTCGGCGAACTATACTTTAGCATCTGTTAGTATAACTGCAGAAGCTCTTGGGGGTATTTCTAGAAATACTACTTCGGGGAATTATATGGTAGATGGTATGATGAGTTTATTCGATGGTATGCAACAAGATTTGTTTGATAATGAACTCGGCAGAAAAGGACAACCTTATGTGGATGGTATGTATGTGAATGGAGGCCTTGGTCGTAATTCATTTATGTCTAATCCACCTATAAACCTCTTTGAAGCTGTTCATTACCAAGTGTATGACCTTGATCCTATTATGGGATATGGGGATTTGTATGGTCGGGTGAACTTTGAGGTATGGAATCCGTATTTTGTTAACGAAAAATGGCGAGCAATAGCGGGTATAGAGGGAGATCAGTATGGGGGGATTGGGCTTCATGTAGGAGGCATGCATCGGATTCATAGAGGGTTGAGAACACGGTTGTTGGTGAATGCGAATTGGATGCCTAGAACTATTGATCGAAATGGAGATTCGTTTGTGGATGCGCCTATGGGGCATGGTCTGACTGCTTTCCATGATTGGCATTATCACTCTGGGAAGGATTGGGGAAGCTTTGCGGTAGAAGGGGGGCTATCTGTTGTGTATAACGATGCTGAGTATGGGCAAGTTGAGGCGACTCGTATTGATAGTTTGTCGTTCTTTCGGGCTCGTAGGGATCAATTGAATGCGGGAGCATGGGTGAAATCATGGATAGATATTCATAAAAGCCATCGAATTCGGATTCGTGCGAGTGGGAACTTCCATCGTCAGTCTGCTGGAGTTGGTTTGACGGGGTATTTCGAGGGAGAAGAAGAGTCTGCCCGAATTGGGGTTGATTATACATATGATCCTCGGGGTAAATCTCATGAATATACTGTCGGAGGAGGTTATACTTGGGCGGATTATAGCGATTTGTATATCCATATGTTGGGAGGAACGACCTATGCGCGTACGGAGTCGTACCCGAGTTTCTGGGGGCGTTATCGATTTGATCGAAAGAATACACTGGTTCGAGCAGGAATAAGAGGAGATTTCCATAATCTGTATGGATGGTTGTGGAGCCCTGATGCAAAGATTAAGGTTGGTACGCAGGATACTCGTATTCATTTGTTTGGAATGCGTTCTTACCGAGTGGTCAATCTCTCGGCAGATCATCTACATCGTATGTTGAGTAGCCGAGATATTATACGTCCGTTCCGTTTGGATATTGAACGAGGATGGAGATATGGTGGTTCTATCGAACAACATTTTTCATCGGGCAATTTCGTGGGTAATGTTTTTGCGGAGTTCACTCGAACCGATTTTGGCAACCAAATCGTTATGGATATGGACGAACAGACAGATGCTATTTCGTTCTATAATTTGACGGGCAAGGCGTTTGTTAATGAGGCAATTGGCCGTACTTCTTTTTCTTATGGTGGATTCCGATTTTCGGCCATGTATCGTTACCAAGATGCACAAACGACCTACCGTGCAGGTTTACGTCCTACTTTGTTTGTGTCAAAGCACTCAGGAACAGCTAGTGTGTTCTATCGATTGTCGCGTACTTGGAATTGGTACTTTGAGCTAGGAGCTAAGTTGAATGGGAAACAGCGTTTGCCTGATAATGATGGGGGAGAATGGGATACGTATAGTCCGTTGTTTGCCACGACGAATGCTCGTATTACGATGGCTAGAAAGCAATGGCGGTTCTATGTGGGAGGAGAAAACCTTTTAGATTATCGTCAGGAGAGTCCGATTGTGTTTAAGGAAAGTTTGTTAGGGAATGAATTTGAGGGGAGTGTTGTTTGGGGGCCTGTATTGGGAAGACGGGTTTATGTGGGAGTCGGATTTGATTTAGATTGATACGATTGTAAAATGAGAGAGAGGCTATAGGAACGTTTCCTATAGCCTCTTCTCTGTTTATTCGATGATGAGCTTGAAGGTTTTTTCTTGCCCATCCATTTTGAATGATACGAAATAGATACCTAGCGCGAGCTTTTGGGTATTTATTTCCCAATGATTGGCTCCTTGTTCAACTAGTTTTTGAACCTGTTGGACGAGTTGGCCGTGTACATTGGTGAAGGTCGCGAGGGCTTCAGTGGAGGCGGGAGCTTCGAAATCGAGATACACTTTATCGGTGGTCGGGTTGGGATAAAGCAATACTTGGATGTTCGAATCGGTTAGGAGTTGTTCGGGAGCTTTTACAGGCTGACTGAGGGTTTGAGCGGGATTGTCCTTGGTGATATTGATGGTACTTGCCCGTTCGATGACGTGGAGGTTGTAGCCTTGTGAGCTGCTTCCATTGTCTGCTCCATATACATGGATTTGTATGAGATCGCCAACCGTGAGATTGCTTAGGTCAATGACTTCATTGGCTAGGCCTAATTCGTTTGATACGAAACTGTTGCCATTGTGAATCACCTCTAGTCCACAATTGAAGGGAAGTCCTGAGAGTTTGACCTGTACATTGGACTCTTTGACGGTGTAATGATACCAATCGTGGTCGTCCTCGTCACATATTTGGGCGTTAAGGTTGATGCCTATTTGTGGGAGGGGCTTAGCGGTTCCAAACAATTCATTGGGTTCGAAGATATCTCGTCCACAATTAGCAGGAGAGACGGTTAGGTCGAATGGGGTGAATGCTTGGACAGGGAGGGTTGAAACGATGAAGTAATAGGTGGTTCCTCCTTGGAGGGTTAGGTTTTCGATGAAGGGATTGCCTAATACAGATGTTTCTGTATGGATACAATGGGTTGTGCTTATGTCTGGGCATCCGTCGAAAACGAACAAAGCAGTGTTCGGCATTGTATTCGATAGGGCAAGGTCAATGGATTGACTCTCGGTTGGGGTATATTCAAATACATATTCCTCGCTGTCCATGTAGAGGCTTCCACAGGCATCTGCATTGCTATAGTCATTGCCCGAACATTCAGTCGTCATGTCTGTGGCAGAGAAAGGGAGGCCACTGATGAGGTCGGCATTGGCACACGTGCTTGGATTGTCTGTGACGAGGATGGCCATATCACAGGAGGCAGAATTCCCATTGATATCATTTACTATCCAAGTGATATTGGTCAGCCCAATGCCATAAAGATCTGTTGCATCTGAAGAGTTGTTATAATCGTTCGTTATAGAACTTACTCCACAAATGTTGGAGAGAAGAGCGTTTGGAATATTGACTAATGTCTGACAACTTCCTGTATCAGTTGATTGGATGATGTCGTTTGGACAAGTAAGCGAACCTTGACTGATAGGGGATTCTACCGTGAGATTCATATTACAACTTGCCGTATTCCCATTGACATCGGTTGCTGTCCATATGATGCTCGTCAAGCCTATAGGATATACAGCAGTTGCGTTGGTTGTATTGGTATAGTCATTGACTATCGAGCTAATCCCGCATGCGTCTGTTGCCACGGGGATTGAGACATTCGATAAGACATTACATAGCCCATTGGGATTGATTTGGGTAAGGTCAGTAGGGCAAGTAATATTGGGCGCCTCATTATCTATGACCGTAACATTCATCGAACAAGTAGCTGTTTCCCCAACACCATCTGTAACTGTCCAGAGAAGACTCGAAGAGCCGACAGAATATGCGCCACTTGCATCTGAAGTTCCTGTAAGGTCGTTTAGGAGACTGGCAATTGAGCAATTATCGTTTGCTGCTGGAGTTGGGACTGTCACATTTAGGCTTTTACAAAGATTGGGATCTGTATTGAGGGATATATCAGAAGGGCAAGTAATGCTTGGTGCTTCTGAATCTATTACCTCTATTGCCATTGCACAACTACTTGTGTTGCCATCGGCATCGGTGGCAGTCCATACGAGACTTGTGTTGGAGGAAGGGTATAGGTCGCTTGCGTCAGAAGTATTGTTGAAGTCGTTTAGGATACTTGATAAAGTGCAATTGTCTGCGGCAGTTGGAGCGGGTACGTTAAGGGAAGCATCGCATTGTCCTATATCCGTATTGACCCGTATGTCAGCAGGGCAAACAATGGAAGGAGCCTCTATATCATTGATTGAGACATTCATTGTACAAGAAGCCGTATTGCCCCCCTCATCTGTTGCGAGCCAATCAATAGATGTTGTGCCTGCGGGATATGTTCCAGACGCATCAGATGTACCTGTGAAGGTATTACTTAGGGTTATATTAGGACAATTATCTGATATATTAGGTGTTGGAACCGTCACTGCAGCTGAGCAGGTGTTTGGATCTGTGGATTGGGAGATATTTGTAGGGCAAACAATCGTTGGACTTTCATTGTCTGTGACTGTGATTTGCATGCTACAAGATGCAGAATTGCCATTTCCATCGAGGGCAGTCCAAGTGATTGAGGTGCTTCCTATCGGATATGTGTCGGAAGCATTGGTAGTCGAATTGAAGTCATTTGTTTGGCTTGCGATAGCGCAATTGTCAATGGAAGCTGGGGAAGGAATTGTAACAAGGGCATCACAGTTTCCTGGGTTCGCAACGGCAGAGACATTGTTTGGGCAAATGATGCTAGGCGGCGTTTGGTCTGATATGGCAACGGTAAAAGAAGTGGTTGCTTCACAGCCATTTCCATCTTGTGCAGTTGCGGTATAGCTTCCTGGGGAGAGTCCAATAAAGCTGTTATTAGGACTGTAAGTGCCTCCATCAAGGGCATACATAAATGAATTGGTTCCTCCACTGGCGAATAGAATAACGGCTCCATCTGAGTCTCCTGCACAATCTACATCTATAACGAGGCCTGTTGATAGAGAGATGGAAGATGGTGGGGCAGATAAAGTGGCTGAAACGATTACCGAACAATTGTTGTCGTCTTGGATAGTGATGTCATAGTTGCCTGCATTCAATCCTGAGAAGGTTGGGTTGGCGCTGAAGCTTCCCCCATTTATGGCATAGGTATAATTGCCTGAGCCTCCACTCGCTGCTACTGTGATTTCGCCATCTGCGCTACCATTACAATTGGGATTTATTTGAGACGAAACGCTGGCCGTTAGAGGAGTGGGTTCGGTGATGGTGATGGCTGCCGATGATGTACATCCATTCGCATCTTGTAGATTTGCTGTGTAGTTTCCTGCGACGAGGTTGGAGAATACACTATCAGATCCGAAGACGCCTCCATCGAGGGCATACATATAGGGTGATGTTCCGCCCGAGGCCAAGATTGTGACAGACCCATCAGCATTGCCTCCACAACTTACATTTAGTGTATTGGGACTTAGAGCCAGCGTAGTTGGTTCTATGATAGTTGCATTGAGGGTTGTGGTACATCCATTTCCATCTTGGACGTCAAATGTATGTGCCCCTCCAGATAGTCCCGTAAATACATTATTGGCACTGAAAGCCCCTCCGTCTATCGCATAGGTGAAAGAGCCTGTACCTCCTGAGGCGACGATTGTTAGGGAGCCATCATTTGCGCCATTACAACTCACAGGCATCTGGTTGCTAATGCTTGCATTGATTGTGCTATTTGAGCCAATATTGATTGTGAGGGATTCTGTACAATTGTTGTCGTCTTGTATGGTGATGGTGTGAAAGCCTGCGCTTAAGCCTGAGAAACTATTGTTACTAGAGAATGAACCTCCATCAATTTCGAATAGGTAGGGAGGAGTACCTCCTCCTCCTGCTACTGTGGCAGAACCATCGGTTGCACCTGAGCAACTTACCTGGGTTGTGGCAGTTGAGGTGAGGGTTAAAGCAGGTGGTTCGGTGATGGTGATGGTGGTCGATGCTGTACACCCATTGGTATCCATTACGTGAATATTGTGTGTACCTGCTTCAATATTGGATAGTATAGAAGGTGTGTCAAACAATCCATCATTTAGGGCATATGTATAGCCAGGTGTTCCGCCTGAACCCATCACAGATACACTGCCGTCTAGGCCTCCATTACAAGAAACATTTGTTGTATTGAGGATGGTAGGAACCAATGCTGGAGGTTCGGTGATATTGATGGTGACATTATCTGTGCATCCATTGGCATCTTGAACGGTCACGGTATAAGAGCCAGCGGGCATACTCCCAAAGTTATTGCCAGCGTTGAAGGCTCCTCCTTCGAAAGAGAACATATAGTTCGGTGTTCCTCCAGTAGCAGCAATGGTTGCTGTTCCATCGTTGTCTCCTGCACAACTTGCATTTGTTTGATTGCCAATAGAGCCTATGAGAGCAGGAGGTTCCGTAAGGGTAGCGGTAGTCGAAGCAGTACAGCCATTATTGTCTTGAACCGTTAAGGTATATGTTCCTGCTGCTAAGTTGGTAAACGTATTGTTTGACCCGAAACTCCCTCCATCAATTGCATAGGTATAGCTACCTGCACCGCCCCCTCCTCCAAAGCTAATACTCCCTGTTGCCGCTCCTCCACATATAGGATTGGTTTGGGAGAGAAGGCTGATAGTTACAGAAGAAGGAGCTGCTGAAATGGAGAAACTGGTGTTTTCGGTACAGCCATTGCCATCTTGTACGGTTACTGTATATGACCCTGCTGATAATCCAGAGAATGTTCCGTTGGGGAGAAAGGAGCCTCCATTGAGGGAGTACGTATAGCCTCCCGTTCCTCCAGAAGCCGAAATGTTAGCTGATCCGTCAGACATACCTGCGCAAGTCACATCTGATGTGGAGACGACAGAAGGGGTGAGCGTAGACGGTTCAGATATGCTAAAACTGGTATTGCTTGTACAGCCATTGCCGTCTTGTACGGTAACCGAATAAGAACCAGGAGATAAACTGGAGAAAGTATTATTGGAAGTATAACTTCCTCCATTTAATGAGTAAAGGTAGGAGCCCGCTCCTCCTGAAGCCGAAATGCTAGCAGCTCCGTCTGAAGTACCTGTACAAGTCACATCTGATGTAGAGGCGACAGAAGGAGTGATTGCAGAGGGTTGGGATATGCTAAAGCTGGTACTGCTTGTACAGCCATTGCCATCTTGTACGGTAACCGAATAAGAACCAGGAGATAGACTTGTGAAAGTATTGTTGGAAGTATAGCTTCCTCCATTTAATGAGTAAAGGTAGGAGCCTGTTCCACCAGATGCTGAAATGCTAGCCGAACCGTTGTTGCTACCCTGACAGGAGGGATTGGAGGATGACGAAAGGCTTGAGGATATGCCAGAGGAGGTACCAATGGTAAAGGTTTCGGTGGCGATACAATTGTTTAGGTCGCGTATCGTAATGGTATGACTTCCTCCTGCTAGATTCTGGAAAACACCACTTAAGCCAAAAGATCCTCCATCTACCGAATAGATATAAGGGCTTGTTCCACCATTGCCCAGAAAGACTCCTTGGCCATTTGCTTGGCCACAACTGGTTCCAGTCGTACCGAGTATATTGACCGAGAGCGTAGAAACGTCTTGAGGGACGGTAAAGCTTTGGGTGATTGTACAATTGTTGAAATCTTGGACGGTAATTGTGTAGTTTCCTGAAGGGAGATTGGAGAAACTATTGTTTGATGAGAATGCCCCCCCGTCTAAGGAATAAGAATAGGGGGCTGCCCCTCCTGAGCCAGAGAATTCAGCTGTTCCATTATTCCCATGACATGTAGTGCCTGTTATGCTAACGGTATTGATGGATAGAGGATTGGCTGGTCCTACGATGGAACCGACTATAGAAGCCGTACACCCGTTTGCATCTAGTACCGAGAATGTATAATTGCCTTCACAGAGGCTGGAGAAAGTGGTATTGGTACCATAGCTCCCTCCATCAATTGAATATTGATAGCCTGAGCTTCCTGAGCCTGCCACTGTTATGCTACCATCACAGTCACCTGTACAATCCACATCCGTAATGGTTGTTGTAGCAAGGCCAAGGGAAGAGAGGGTGACTGTGTAATCGGAAGAAGTCTCACAGGTGGAGAAGTAAAATAGCCGAACTGTATACACGCCGTTTTGAGTTGCTGTATACGTGTTTGAGATCGCTCCTGAAATTGCCACGCCGTCTTTATACCATTGATAGCCAAATACAAAAGATGCAGAAGTGGGTGCGGTCAATGTCTGGCTGCTGCTACAAGGAGAGCCTGAAGAGGTGATTGAGCCAGCAGAAGGAGCGGGGTTTGACGCTACAAGGCTGAGGTTGTCTAGGAAGAAATAGTTCTTATTTGTTGCTGGAAACCCACATCCAGGCCCAATGATAAAGGCATTGATATTCATGGAAGGAGTAAAGGTAATCGTTGCGGTAGTCCAACTATTTGGGCTCCCTCCAACTACAACGGAACCCAATTGTACCCAGTTGGGAAATTGAGAGGGGCAGCCATAGGCAGGGAAGAAAGTTGAGAAGGGAATAGAACTACAACTGGCTGCTCCAAATATTCTGTCCCGTCCTGAAAAAGGTTGACTCTTGGATTATTGAGATAAATTTGTATAATCCTCATAAATTGAGCAATTGCTTATTTTATGATCACTTTGATTGTTTCTCTGTAGAGCATCCTTTGTATCTTTGGAGCTTTGCTGATCTATTCTTTGGTCTAGATTCGCCTTGCTCTTTTGTTGCTCCTCTCGTGCCTGATCCTTGCTTTTGTTTTGTTTCTTCTCTTGCTTTTTGTTGTTTTCTGCTTGTTCTTCTTTGTCTTGTCCCTCATATACTTCTTGTGGCGTTCTATTTCCCAGACTGCTATGAGGTCTTTCGTTGTTATATGTGTTAATAATCTCCTTGATCTCTTGTTGTGCGGTATTGAAGTCTAGCTTCTTGAAGT
>Ga0163111_10000576_pt1 | contig 22010 bp, 17 predicted proteins | sample CRUFie1St18metaG_FD_109645 | JGI IMG/M metagenome (GOLD analysis project Ga0163111, IMG submission 109645) | Marine microbial communities from the Costa Rica Dome - CRUD Field 142mm St18 metaG | ecosystem: Environmental > Aquatic > Marine > Oceanic > Photic zone | place: Costa Rica: the Eastern... | reverse complement strand
GCCCAGCAGCCTTTGCTGCCCGTCATTAGCCACAATGATTACTGGCCTATACCCGCGCCAGAACAAGATCACCGGGAATGAACCGCCCATTCCTGCCGAGGGAAAACGCTCGGCCGAATACGCTCGGCGGTTCGCGCAGCAAGTGGCCTTGATCGATAAAGGGCCTTCACTGCCACGTATCCTAAAGGAAAAAGGCTACGCCAGCCATCAAAGCGGCAAATGGTGGCAGGGCCATTACTCGCGTGGCGGTTTCACGCACGGCATGACACATGGCGACCCCAAGCGCGGCGGACGTCACGGCGATGTGGGCCTCAAGATTGGCCGCGACGGTATGGAACCAATTTTCGATTTCATCAAGGACGCTGGCGACAAACCGTTCTTCATCTGGTACGCGCCGTTCCTGCCACACACCCCGCACAACCCACCCAAGCGGCTGTTCGACAAATACGCCGCCAAAGTTGATTCCCCACATATCGCGCGCTACTACGCGATGGTGGAGTGGTTCGATGAAACGGTCGGTGAACTGGTTAATCACATCGACGAGAAAGGGCTCGGTAAGGACACGATTTTTATTTACGTAACCGACAATGGCTGGATCCAAAACCCCGCCGCGCGCGGCTACGATTTGAAAAGCAAACGCAGCCAATACGATGGTGGGACACGCACCCCGATCATGGTGCGCTGGACCGGTAAGGTGAAGCCGTCCGTCTCCACCACGCCGGTTTCCAGCATCGACATGGTGCCTACCGTGCTTCATGCGCTGAACATGAAACCCACCGCCGACATGCGTGGGTTAAATCTGCTCGATCAAAAAGCGATTGAAGCTCGCAAGTTCATCTATGGTGAAATCTTTCTGCACAATGCCGTGGACACATTCGAGCCCGGCAAAAACCTAACCTACCGTTGGGGCATTGAGGCCGGCTGGAAACTCATCCTGCCGCATAAGGAAAACGTGACCACTCGCGCTGCAAAAGGAGCCAAAGGCGACGGGACCATTGAACTGTATCACTTAGCCAGGGATCCACACGAGACAAAGAACCTCGCGAAACAAAATCCGGCCAAGGTGGCGCACCTCCGCAAGCTGATCAACGCGGAGTGGAACGGAAAATAGTTTGGGGTAAACCCTACTGATCCCTCCGCGGGAACAACGGCTCGGGCTTGTTGACTTGATGACCGGTGGCCAGTTCGCCCCAGCCGGATTCAGAAATATTCACAATATCCGCTGGCAAACCCAACTGCTCGTAAATGCGTCGGCTGGTATCCGGTAAATACGGCTGCAGCCACACAGCCAACAGACGGCAGCTTTCTACTAGGTTGTACAGCACCTCGCCTAATCGCTCGGCTTGCTCGGAATCCTTAGCCATCTTGAAGGGCGCGGTCTGATCCACGTATTGGTTCACACGCGCGATGTAAGCCCAAATGGTGCGCAGGCCTTCCTGGAGATCACTGGATTTTAGTTCCTTCACAAGTTTGTCTCGGGTAGCGATGGCTTCGGAGGATAATTCATCATTCGACTCCGGCACCACGCCACAGCGATAGCGATCTAACATGGAGAGCGAGCGGTTTATAAGATTGCCAAGGCCATTAGCCAGCTCAGCGCCATAGCGGGCGGCAAAACCTTCATCGGTCCAGTTGCCATCCGGACCGATGGCGAGCTCGCGCACGACGTAATACCGAAAAGCGTCCAGACCCCAATCATCAATCACCGTTACGGGATCAACCACGTTGCCAGTGCTCTTGCTCATTTTTTGGTTATCCTTTTGCCACCAGCCGTGCACAAGCACCTGCTTGGGCAGCTCCAAACCGGCGGCCTTCAGCATGATGGGCCAGTAGACCGCATGAAATTTCAAGATGTCCTTACCGATCACATGGATGTCCGCTGGCCAGAGTTCTGACTCTTCACCTCGACTGCGCGGAATGCTGAGATAATTGGTTAACGCATCAAACCACACATAGGTAACGTAATCCGGGTCGAAGGGCAGGGGAATACCCCATTCAAGACGTTCTTTGGGCCGACTAATGCAAAGGTCCTCGAGTGTTTCGTTTTTCAGAAAACCGAGCACCTCATTGCGGCGATAATCGGGCGCGACAAAATCCTGATTAGCCTCGATGTAATCAATGAGCCATTGCTGATGTTGACCAAGTTTGAAGTAATAATTCTTCTCGCGCAGTTCCTGCACCTCGCCATAGATGGGGTCAAACTCGCCATCCTCGTTGCGATCTTTCTCAGTCAGAAACGTTTCCTGTTTCGCGGAATAGAATCCAACGTATTCGTCCTGATAAAACTCACCCTTGCCGTAAAGTTGCTGAAGCACCTCGGCCACCACCACCTTATGGCGGTCGTCCGTGGTGCGCACGAAGTCATTATTGGAGATGCCGAGCTTCTCGACGAACCATTGCCAATCCTGCGCCAGCCCATCGCAATACGACTGTGCATCCTGTCCGGTGGCCTCGGCGGCTTGCTGAACTTTTTGACCATGCTCATCCAGACCGGTCAGATAAAAGACCTCCTCGCCAAAGCACCGGCGCGCGCGCGCGATCACGTCGGCGATCACCTTCTCATAGGCATGACCAAGATGCGGCTGGCCGTTAACGTAATCGATGGCTGTCGTAATGTAGAACTGTTTGCTCAAGGGCGGTAAGTTGTAGCGAAGCACAGGCTGACAGGCAAGACGGCACTATTTTATCGCAATTTGAGCGGGGATTTGGCAGACAACGCGGATGAGTTTTTGGAGCTTTCTGCTCGCGATCATTTGGGTGATGACCGTGCCGCTCACGGCGGAGGCACAGGATAAGCCCAAAAAACCGCGCAAGAAGAAACCCGTTGTCCAGAAAACCAAATGGGACGAAATGGACATCGGGTCGTTTCAGGCCTATGGACTGGAAGGGCAACTGGCCGGCAAACCGTGGCGGCCCGCTCTGAAGGGCCTAAACATTGACCTGGGCCAAAACGCTGCGATTTGTTTCGACACCGAACGCCTACGCGTAGCCGCTGCCTGGACCGGCGGTTTCATCAAGCTCCCCACTGGCCGGGATGGATTGCAAGGCGTACCACAGATCATCGGAGACCTGTCGTTTCACACGCCCATGAGCCCCGGTTGGGCGGGATTGAAAAACGAATGGGCCGAGCCGAACCCGCCAGTCACCAACGGCGCGGATGTTTATTCGAAAGGTCCGCTCCCGCGCGAGTGGGCCAAATGGCGCGGACACTACACGCACGGCGATTCGGTAATCCTCTCCTACACCGTGGGCGCCTCAGGCGTGCTCGAGTTACCCAGCTTTGCTGGTGGTATTTTCCAGCGCCAGTTTGAAATCACTCGCAGTCCAAGCAAAAGCCCCATGAGCCTACTCGCTTGCGAAGTGCCCGGTGCCTCGGGCTGGGTGGAGGGTAATGTAGCGTTACTGGAAAAGGACGGCCACATCACCGGAGTAGCCGTCTTAGGGTCCGGCGTGGAACTGAAAGCGGAAAACGGCCGCCTCGTAGCCACAGTCACGTCGCTGCTTCCGACGAACCAGTTTCACTTGGGAATCTGGAGCGGCCCCAAAGCAGACGTTGGCAAGCTGCATCAGTTTGCAAAACTGAAAACCAAATCGCTTGCCCTGAACGATCTAATCAAAGGCGGTCCAGCGAAATGGAACCAACCCATGACCACACGTGGCCGCCTCGGGTTAATCCCCGGCCCGTATGTGGTGGATACCATCACCGTGCCGGAAGACAACCCATGGAAATCCTGGATCCGTTGCAGTGGATTCGATTTCTTTGAAGATGGCGAGACCGCGGCAATGTGTTCAGTGACCGGCGACGTATGGATCGTGAGCGGCATTAATGAAGATCTAAAGAAACTCCAATGGCGCCGCTTTGCCACCGGCTTGTTCCAGCCGCTGGGCCTGAAGATCGTGAAGGGTAAGGTGTACGTGCTCGGCCGCGATCAGATCACTCGTCTACATGATCTGAACGCCGATGGGGAAGCGGACTTCTACGAAAATTTTAATAACGACATTTCGATCAGTAACCACTACCACGAATTTTGCCTTAACCTGTCCACGGACCCGGAAGGAAATTTTTATTTCATCAAGGGCGGCAACCTGCGCGCGGCCACGGTGCCGCATCACGGCTGCCTGGTTCGTGTGAATAAAGACGGCAGCAAACTGGAGATCGTCGCTACCGGCCATCGCGCGCCCAACGGCATGAGCGTCGGCCCGCAAGGCGAACTGACCAGCTCAGATAACGAAGGTAACTGGGTGCCGACCTCCCGTGTGAATTACGTGAAGCCCGGCGGTTTTTACGGTCATGTCCACACTTCGCATCGCACTGAGCCGCCCAACGACTATGACAAGCCGCTCCTGTGGCTACCGCATCAGGCCGATAATTCCAGCGGTGGACAGGTATGGGTCACCAGCGATCGCTGGGGCCCCTTCGGCGGCGATCTGCTGCACCTGTCCTACGGTAAGAGCAGCATGTTCAAGATTTTGAAGGAAGAGGTCGATGGCCAGTGGCAGGGCGGTGCGGTGCGGTTTCCTTTGCGGTTTGATTCCGGCGTCATGCGCGGACGCTTCAATCCGCATGATGGTCAACTCTACCTCGCCGGTTTGCGCGTCTGGCAATCCAACGGTGCGCGTTACGGCGCCTTTCACCGCGTGCGCTACACCGGCAAACCGGTTCACATGCCCTCTACATTGAACGTGGAAAAGACCGGCATCCGCATCACCTTCACCAACCCACTCGATGCCGCCACGGCGGTGGATGAACAAAACTGGGCCATTGATCAGTGGAATTATCAGTGGACACAGAATTACGGCTCTAAGATGTATTCGACTAAGGACCCCGCCAAGGTGGTGGGCGACAAACGCCAGGGTACCTTTGGTGGTGATCCATTGGCGATTCAGGGCATCAAGCTCTCCGATGATAAAAAATCAGTGTTCCTCGAGATCGAAAATCTTAAGCCGGTGATGCAGTCGCGCATCCGTTTCAATATTAAGGCCGCCGACAAATCTGTCGTCAAACAGGAAATTCTCCACACCATCAATCGCGTCCCCACCAAGTGATGAGCGAAAAACCTTCACGCACCAGCCGCCAGATCCGGAAGGATTTCCTCGATTTCTTTAAGGCCCGCCAGCACACCATCGTACCCTCGGCCAGTCTTATGCCCGTTGCGCCGAACCTGTTGTTTACCAACGCTGGCATGAACCAATTTGTGCCGATCTTTCTCGGCGAACAAAACAGCCCGTACACGCCGGGGCGCGCCGCCGACACGCAGAAGTGTATTCGCGCCGGCGGCAAACACAACGACCTCGAGGATGTGGGGATGGATACCTACCATCACACGTTTTTCGAAATGCTGGGCAACTGGTCCTTTGGTGATTATTTCAAAAAGGAATCCATCCAATGGGCCTGGGAACTGATCACCGGCACGTGGGGTTTCCCGAAAGAGCGCCTGTATGCGACAATCTACAAACCTGGCGACGGCGATCCTGGTGAATTCGATCAGGAGGCGTACAATTATTGGGCGGAGATCTTCACCACCGCTGGCCTTGATCCCGCCGTGCATATCGTCAACGGCAACAAGAAGGATAACTTCTGGATGATGGGCGACACTGGCCCGTGCGGCCCTTGCAGCGAACTGCACATTGACCTCACACCGGAGGGAGATACCAAAGGCAGCCTCGTCAACGCCGACAGCGTCCAGTGTATAGAGATTTGGAACCTCGTTTTCATTCAATACAACGCCAACGAAGACGGCACCTTCGCACCACTGGCCGCTAAGCATGTGGATACCGGCATGGGCTTCGAGCGCGTGGCCGCCATCATCCAGACCACGCAGAACTTCACCAACTTCTCCAAGCCGGTTTCCAATTACGATACGGACGTCTTCAGCCCCATTTTTACTGAACTCGAAAAGCTCAGCGGCAAACGATACGCCTCCACACTACCGGACGGCGAACCGAACGAACAGGAACAGATCGACATCGCCTTTCGCGTGATCGGCGATCACATCCGCACGCTTAGCTTCTCTATTGCCGACGGCATTTTGCCAGGCAACAACGATCGTAACTACGTGCTGCGCCGCATCCTTCGGCGCGCTGTGCGTTACGGTCGCACGCTAGGTTTTCAAGAGCCTTTTTTCTACAAGCTCGTCGATGTGCTAGCCGATAGCATGAGCGAATTTTTTCCGGAACTCCAACAGCGCCGCGAGTTAGTGCAGAAAACCATCCGCACCGAAGAAGAATCTTTCAACAAGACCCTCGACCGCGGCATCGAACTGTTCCGTGAAGAAGCCGATGACCTGGGTAACGCCAAGGAACTCTCCGGTGAGTTCGCTTTCAAGCTGTACGACACGTACGGCTTCCCGCTCGACCTGACCGAACTCATGGCCCGCGAAGCCGGCCTGAGCGTAAATACCACTGGCTTCGAGACGCTTATGGAGCAGCAACGCGAACGCGCGCGTGCCGCGCAGAAGAAAGAGGTCATTAGCGTCTCCAGCTTCTCTTCCGATGCCCAAACTGAGTTTGTTGGATTCGATCAACTCACTGCAAACGCCACCGTACTTGAGGTTGTCGAAGAAAAGAAGCACACGAGCATCGTACTGGATCGTTCCCCGTTTTATGCTGAGATGGGTGGTCAAGTGGGCGACACCGGCACACTTACCATCGGAGATCAAACCTGGCAGATCACCGACACCCAAAAAGCCGGCGACGCGTTCCTCCATTTTGTAACTGGCGACGGCACGCCGGAGCAGGGCGCTGCAGCCCAACTGACCGTAAACGCTGCCCATCGCGCAGCCATCCAACGCCACCACACCGTCACGCACCTTTTCCACTGGGCTCTCCATCAAATCACCAGCCCCGATTCCTCGCAAAAAGGTTCCTATGTCGGCCCGGATAAGTTGACGTTTGATTTCAACAGCCAGGCACTGACCGCCCAACAGGTAACTGACATTGAGTCGCTGGTCAACGAACGCATCCTTGAGAATAGCAACGTCAGCTGGAACGAGGCGCCTCACAACGAGGTCAAAGCGCGTGATGACATCATGCAATTTTTCGGAGACAAATATGGTGACGTTGTACGCGTCGTGCAAGTCGGTGGCGAAAGTGGCGCACTCAATGGGTACTCCATGGAATTGTGCGGCGGCACGCACACGCGCGCCACAGGCGAGATTGGCCTTTTCCGAATTACCGCCGAATCTGCCATTGCCGCCGGCGTGCGTCGCATCGAAGCCAACGCCGGCCTCATCGCAGCCGAACAAGCCCGCGCCGATGCCGATCGCATTAGCGCCCTGGCTGAACAACTTAATTCGCCAATCAAGGATATCGAAAAGAAAATCGAACAAGCCCTCGAGCAATCGAAGAAACTCGAGAAGCAACTAAAAGGCCTCCAACAAAGCCAAGCCGCCAGTACTGCCAAGGAACTGGCCGCCCAAGCCGAAACCTCGGGTGCCGTGCCATTTATCGCTGCTAACCTGGGCTCAGTTGATGGCAATTTCGCCCAGGCTGTGACCGATTCCCTCAAGGGCCAGTTTGAAGGTGTGGTCGTTCTCGGCGCTGCTGGCAATGGTACTGTGGCGCTTGTGGCCAGTGTGCCCGATTCATTGACCGACAAGGCGCAGGCCGGTCGCATCATCCAATCCATCGCCCCCATCGTTGGTGGAAAAGGCGGCGGCAAACCAACCCAAGCCCGTGGGGGCGGCAAAGACGCTACCAAACTCGACGAGGCACTTGCGGAAGTGCCCAAGATTTTAGCCAGATAACATGCCAACGAAGAAATCCAGCGCGAAGAAAGCTAAGAGGAAAAAGGTGGCCAGTAAATCGCCTTTTGATTCTGTGGAATCCGTGATCGCCGATATTCGACGCGGCAAGATGGTGATCGTGGTGGATGATGAAGACCGCGAAAATGAAGGCGACCTAATCATGGCCGCCGAACACACCACACCTAAGGCGATCAATTTTATGGCCAAGCATGGCCGTGGCCTCATCTGTGTGCCCACCACAGAAGATCGCCTGCGCCAGCTCGGCATCGAGCGCATGGTGCCGCGCAATAAGGAAAGTTTCCAAACGGATTTCCAAGTTAGCGTTGATGCAGCCAAAGGTATCACCACCGGCATCAGCGCCAAGGATCGTGCCAAGACGATCCGAACTATGGCCGATCCCACCGCAGTACTGGATGACCTCGTGCAACCAGGGCATGTCTTTCCGTTGCGCGCCCGCCCCGGCGGCGTGCTCCAGCGCGCTGGCCATACTGAAGCGGCCGTGGACCTCACCAAACTTGCCGAATGTCGCCCAATCGGTGTCATCTGTGAAATCATGGATGATTCCGGCAATATGGCCCGACTCCCCAAACTTAAGCGCTTTGCCAAGACTCATAAGCTCAAGATTTGTTCCATTGAGGAACTGATCAAATACCGCCGCAGCCGCGAAAAGCTGATCGAAAAAATTGAGGTAATCAATCTCCCCAGTGAGCACGGCGAATTTAAATTACACCTCTACCGGAGTGCGCTCGACGGCCAGAATCACATCGCGTTGGTTTGCGGAGACGTGGAAAACACGAAAAATGTCATGGTTCGTGTCCATAGCGAATGTCTTACCGGAGATGTATTCGGCAGCCTACGCTGTGATTGCGGTCCGCAACTGGACGACGCCATGCGTCAGGTTGCTCAAGAAGGTGCTGGCGTGATTGTTTACATGCGCCAAGAGGGGAGAGGAATTGGACTGGTTCCCAAGATTCATGCTTACAAATTACAGGAAGAAGGTATGGACACCGTGGAAGCTAACAAACAATTGGGATTCGCCATGGACCTTCGCGAATACGGTTTGGGCGCCCAAATTCTCGCGGACCTCGGTGTGCGCCGTATTCGATTGCTAACCAATAACCCAAAAAAGGTAGTGGGCCTTGACGGATATGGATTAGAGATTGTTGAGCAATTACCGATCAAGATTGCGCCGAACAAACACAATCAAAAGTACCTCAGAACCAAACGTAAGAAAATGGGTCACAGAATCTAATATGCTGCAAAAGACAACCCGTATAAACACCCCGCAAAAGGCCGCGCGCATTGCAATCGTGGCTTCGGCATACAATGCCGAATATGTTGATAGCATGATCGAGGCGGCACTTAAGACTCTGGCGGGGAGTGGATTAGATGATGTGGAGCTAATCCGCGTACCCGGCGCTTTTGAAATTCCTGTAATCGCAGCTAAACTGGCCCGGCGCAAACGCCTCCGACCAGATGCGATCCTCTGCCTAGGCGTAATTCTTCGCGGTAAAACCACGCACGCCGAACACATCGGCTATTCTGTCACCCAATCCCTCGCACACATCGCCATCGAAACGGCTGTCCCCATGGTCCACGAGGTTTTGCTACTGGAAAACAAGGCACAGGCCAAATCGCGGTGTATTTCACCGAAAACCAATCGGGGTTCCGAAGCAGCGCACACGGCATTAATTATGTCAGGATTGATGGCAGAAATTTCTTAAACCTCTTTTTTCAACCAATTTCCCGCCTTTATTAGATTGTGAATTTTTTCACAAATGACTTGCCGCAAGCCTCATTTAAGTGATAAATTCTATTTGTAGGGAGTGACGGCGGCGTCTTTCTTAGGGTTCACCCTAAAAGCGGGGTGCGTCCTTTTGTTTATATTCAAATGTCGGGAAACGCACATAACCCTTGGCTGCATCGATTTGCGGTGTTAGCGGTCGCGTGCACGTTTGTTTTGATCACGATGGGCGGCTTAGTCACCAGCCGAGAGGCCGGATTAACCGTACCGGATTGGCCGACCAGCTTCGGTTATAACATGTTCCTGCTGCCGCTCGATCAATGGCTGGATAAGTCCGGAATTTTCGAGGAGCACGCCCATCGCCTTATGGCCTCGCTTGTAGGCCTGCTTACAGCCGTCATTGTGATTTGGATGTGGGCGCGCGAATCTGTTGCCCTCACGCGCACCATCGCCATTACCGGCGTCCTGCTCACACTCGGTTTAATGGGCGTCCGAACGCAGACTATGTTTGTGGTGATGGCGGTTGGAGCCTCCCTAATGGCAGCTTTTTCGGTCATTAAAATCATCAGTAATCGTTCAGCCCTGCGTTGGTGGGCGACATTGGCTTACAGCATGGTGATCGTGCAGGGCGTTCTCGGTGGATTACGCGTCACTCAGCTAAAGGATCAGATCGGTGTCCTGCACGGCACACTCGCGCAAATCTTCCTGATAGTGCTCACCTGCATTGCCTTGTTTACCAGCCGTTGGTGGAGGGAATCCAAGGCCGCCAAGACAGTTGAAAGCCTCGTGCCACGGGTGGTGCGATCCCATTTCTTTTACGCCACGCTCCTGATTTTTCTGCAATTGATTCTCGGCGCCACCATGCGCCACCAACATGCTGGATTACCGGTGTGGGATTTTCCAAGAGCCCATGGCCAGTGGTGGCCTTCCACAGAGGAGAACATGCTGGCCAAATACAATGCTAACCGTTCTGCCCTTCAAAACCAGCTTCACGCGAACGAGCAAACTTTGGATGCCGCCGGTAATCCTACTGTATTTCTGACTACAGGTAAGGATATTCAGGCGACCCATATTTCACTGCACATGTTTCATCGAGTCATGGCCCTGTTGATACTTGGCTTGGTTCTGGGGACAGCCATTCTGACGCATCGCAAGCTGGGAGGAAGACATATATTAAGTAAACTTTCACTGCTGTGGCTTGGCCTTGTGCTCGTGCAGGCAACACTTGGCATATTAACCGTGCTGAAATACAAGCCCGCTGACATCGCAACGCTCCATGTATTGGTTGGCGCCGTCACGTTACTGACGGGTGCCATGAGTACGGTGATTAGCCGATCACGCGAGCTGCCCACCTGCCTTAAGACCACGGAAGAAAGATCTAACGACATGGCCCAAATGGAGCCCGCCGGTCAATGAAGCACGAAGCTGCCATCCAAGAACCGAAACAGGACTTACGTTCCCAGTTTGCCCTGTGGTCGGAATTGGTCAAGCTGCGGCTCACCACGATGGTATTGATCACTACGGCGATGGGATTTTACCTCGCCTCGGTCAACGGATTTGACTGGGCCCTACTACTGCACGCGTTGTTCGGCACCGGCATCCTGGCTGGGGGCGCAGCGGCTTTGAACGAATATCTGGAAAAAGATTTTGACGCCAAAATGCCGCGCACGGCAAACCGACCAATTGTGACCGGCGCCATCAGTCCGGAACGCGCCTTGCTCGCAGGCGGCGCGATGGCGGCCATTGGTTTGGTGTATCTCGCCTACAAAGTGAACCTGATCACCAGTGTGGTGGGCGCAGTAACCTTGATTTCCTACGTGGCTGTGTACACCCCGCTAAAGCGGGTGACCACGCTCAATACGTTGATCGGCGCCATCCCGGGCGCCCTGCCGCCGTTGATGGGTTGGACGGCCGCCACTGGCAGCACAGGCACTATTGCAACGGAAGGCTGGTCGCTGGTGGCGATTCTGTTTTTTTGGCAGCTGCCGCACTTCCTAGCCATCGCTTGGATTTACCGTGAAGATTATGAGAAGGCTGGCTTCCGGATGATTTCCGAAGGAGAGCAGGGCGCTTCCAATACTGGCAAATCCGCGGTGCTGTACTGCATAGCCCTCATCCCAGCGGCAATATCACCCACTTTAATGGGAATATCTGGCACTATCTACTGCGTGGGCGCGGTAGTGTTGAGCCTCTATTTCGTAGTGCTCAGCTGGAAATTTTCGCGGCAAATGACATTGGAATCGGCCCGCCGCTTGTTTTACTATTCGCTCCTTTATCTGCCTCTACTGCTGGGGTTGATGATTTGGGATCGAGCCGCCTAGAAATAATTAGCAATGGAAACCACTACCCAACCGGATGTAGCGCACGAAGATCATCATGAAAGCCTTGATGATCACGGCCACGACAATCAGCATTTTCTTACCAAGTACGTTTTCTCATGTGATCACAAGGTGATCGGCATTCAGTACGGCGTTACCTCACTGATTTTTTTACTGGTGGGCTTTCTGCTTATTATGGCCATGCGCTGGCAAATCGCCAAACCCGGCGAACCGCTCCCCATTATGGGCGCCGTGCTCGAGCACGTATACGCGCATAACAACGCCGGGGAACCGGTCTTTAAGGGCGGCGTCATGTCATCCGATGCCTATAATCAGTTTGGCGCGATGCACGGCACAATCATGGTGTTCCTCGCAGTGGTTCCCTTGGGCTTTGCAGCATTCGGAAACTACGTCGTTCCACTTCAGATAGGAGCGCCAGATATGTGTTTCCCGAGAATTAACATGGCCAGTTATTGGAGCTTCTTCCTCGGCTGCGTGGTAATGACGGTGAGTTTCTTCATTCCTGGTGGAGCTGCTCAGGCCGGTTGGACGTCATATTCACCTTTGGCGTCTGTAATCCCAACCGACGGTCAGTCATTTTGGCTCATTGGCATGATTCTGTTGATCACCTCGTCACTGCTTGGTGCGGTTAACTTTATCGCAACCATCATCCAGCTGCGCGCACCAGGTATGACGTGGTTCCGTATGCCATTTTTTGTGTGGGCACAGTTCATCACTGCCTTCCTTCTTCTCCTGGCTTTCCCACCGCTGGAAGCGGCCGGTATCATGCAGTTAATGGATCGCGTGGCTGATACCAGTTTCTTCCTGCCTTCGGGCGTGTTTGATACCGGCTCAACTCCGATGGCCGTTTCAGGTGGCGGAAGCCCTTTGCTATGGCAACACCTATTTTGGTTCTTGGGCCACCCTGAGGTTTATGTGCTCATTCTACCGGCGATCGGTATGGTGGCAGAGATTCTCTGTAACAACGCCCGCCGCCCCCTATGGGGTTACAAGGTGATGGTAGCAGCGGTGTTCGTACTGGGCTTCTTGTCCTTTATTGTATGGGCGCACCACATGTATCTCACCGGTATGAGCGCAAAGGTGGCCACGTTCTTCCAGACAACCACCATGATCATATCTATTCCATCGGTGATCCTCCTCACCTGCCTATTTATGACGCTATGGAAAGGATCAATCCGATTTAACCCGGCCTCCATGTTCGCCCTAGCTTTCCTGCCGATGTTTGGCATTGGAGGCCTCACGGGCTTGCCGTTGGGCTTCAGCTTCACAGACCTTCATTTGCATGATTCGTACTACGTGATTGCTCACTTCCACTACGTGGTCGCACCCGGAACGATCTTCGCCATGTTTGCGGGCATCTATTTCTGGTTCCCAAAAATGACAGGCCGCAAGATGAACGAGTATTGGGGGAAGGTGCATTTCTGGGGCTCGTTGATATTCATGAATATCATATTTTTCCCGATGTTCTTACAGGGATTTGCCGGATTGAGCCGCCGCATGAGCGACGGAGGAGCAACCTATTCGCTAGTTCAAAACCCGGATATTACTTCCGGCGCTTTGTCGGAATTGATTATTCGCCTGAATGAATTCATCACACTGGGCGCATTCGGAATGCTCCTAATACAAATTGTTTTCATCGTGAACTTCTTTCATAGTATTCGTAACGGAGAGAAAGTTGAGAACGATAACCCAATGGAAGCCACCACACTGGATTGGCAAACACCCACACCGCCGCCACATGGAAACTTCACAAAGGAACCCGAGGTTTATGGAGAGCCTTATGCCTACAGTGTGCCAGGTGCAGACAAGGATTTCATTCCACAAACGGACCCAAATCGGCCAAAAACCGCGTGATTTAACGACCAATGGAAATTCCTTACAATTCAACTGCACGCCCCGATAGCGGCCTTTATAACGGCAAAGTGGGAGTTTGGTTGTTCCTCGCTTCTGAAGTTATGCTTTTTGGTGCGCTTTTTTCCGCTTACGTACTATTAAGGGTCGGTGCAGAACCCGGCAACTGGAGTATGGGGCTAATGAGTAAAGAGGTTGGCGCCTTTAACACGCTTATCCTAATCGCCTCCTCGGCAACAGTCGTTCTCGCTTGGGTTTCCCTAAAACTAAAAGATTGGAACGGGTACCGAAAATGGAAAATCGCGACCGTGATTTTTGCAAGTATGTTTTTAACGGTCAAATGGGGATATGAATGGCCTGCCAAATTCACACATTACGATGTTACTTTCGTAGATGACGAGGCTGCCGAAACCGTATTTGCCAATGTGTTTGGCCAAGATTCCTACAACGAAGAATGCCGGGAAAAGCACAAGGAAATTTGGAGTGCTCGTTACAACATTGACGGGAAGGTTTGGGACAGTGGAAGCGTTGACACCAAAAATAAACCCTTAGACGGCCACATTGTAGGCTACTACACCGAAAACGAAAACGGGGACCGAGAACACCACAAAGTTGGAAAATCATTTGGCATTTATTTTTGGAGCCACGCATTTGCTTGGCGACACGATAAGAGGAACGATGGGCGCACAACCGGAGCAAAACGTGATACTTTTCGTGAAAAAGGTGTCGTCGCTGTGGAAATTGAACCAGCACATGGAACATGGGATAAACACACCGAAAAACATGCCTCAGTGACGGACCAACGCTACGCCAAAGCTGCTGATGATCACGTCTCTGATTCCGGCGGACACGGTCACGCCATTACGATTGAAACCTCACAAATTAGCCGCGTAAGCAGTTATGAGCCGGCCCACAGTACTTTTTTTGCGGTTTATTACACCTTAACCGGTCTCCACGCGTTGCACGTTTTTGGCGGTATTCTGGTAATGATCTATCACTTGATGCCAATTAGCCGCCGCATATACGAATCTGATCCCGACCGTTTTACAAATCGAATCGAAATCATTGGTCTATTCTGGCACTTTGTAGATTTGGTCTGGATTTTCTTATTCCCAATCCTTTATTTATTCTAACCGGCTTATGGCAGACGAACACAACGCAGAATGGTACGAGAATACGTTCAAAAGAATGATTTACTGGGTTGGTGGAGTACTGATAGCCGGCACAGCGATTACTTACGTAATTGATAAATGGGGAGTTGCTGAAAAATATGGTTTACTCACAGCGGTCATCTTTGGGCTGACAGTAGCCACCATTAAAGCCGCAACCGTAATTGTAATTTTCATGCACCTAAAATGGGATTGGAAATTCAAGACGATCAGTTTAACTCTAATATCCACAGTGCTTTTCTTCATAGGCATGATGTGGTTAACTGTAGGTAGTGAAGTAAAGACCTACGAATCAAATGACGGTAAACCCGGGAATAAGGATAATACTTGGAAACACGGAGAGCACGCGGTTGGGATAAATAAGCCGGATGATATAGAAAACCCTGAAAAATAAGCATGTCACTAAAAGCATTTCACATTGTCTTCGTTATTGCCTCCATACTACTCGGCTTAGGGGTAGGGGCGTGGGGCGTTATTGAATACCGCGCTAAAGGAGAATTAGGTGCCCTGATCATGGGAATCATTTTTCTGATAATGGGTATCGTTCTGATGGTATACGGACGCCGAATGCTAAAAAAGACTAAGCACATCGGCTATCTAACTGTTACTGGATTATTTTTCACCCAACAAAACGCTGCCGCCTGCGCTACATGCTATGGTGAATCTGATTCTCCAATGGCTGAAGGGATGAATGCAGGCATCTTCGTGTTATTGATTGTGGTAACGGGCATGTTATCTGGTCTAGGAGCTTTTTTCCTCTTCCTAGCCCGACGCGCCAAAGCAGCGGCCTCACGTGAAAAAATCCTGAAAAATCCTGATCTCATTGGAATAAAAGAAATCGATCTCTCCAAGCCATCCAGAGAGCCAAAACAAATTTTTTAGGCAAACATGAAGAGTAAAGGAATTTTTTACAGCTTCGCCGCTATCCTCGGAGTCGTAGCGGCTGTTGTTCTCGTGAATCTAATGAAGGTCGACGGACCCGTTGGCCCAGATGGACAGAAGACCAAAGAGTTTAAGATGTTGGACAGTACGGTGGAGAACGTGATGCTCAACGTGTTCAAGTCACCTGCCCCTGTTAGTAATCACGGCAAAAACGTTGATCGGATGATCGTTTTTGTTCACATATTAATGGCGATATTATTCGTTGGTTGGTCACTTTACTTCTTAGCAACACTTATTAAATTCAACTCTAAAGCAAACCCAAAAGCCGATTATCATGGTGTTCGATCAAAGGTAGGCACTACGGTTGCTGAGTATGGCGTAATTCTAGTGGAAGTTGTGCTCATCACATGCTTCGCCGTTCCACTATGGGCTGATGTAGTCAACGAGGAGCAGATGGAAAAAATCAAAGCGGCGTCAAAAGAGGGTAAAGGCAAAGGCCTCGAACTCCACATCCTAGCTAAACAATATGACTGGAACGCACGCTACGCGGGTAATGATGGACGCTTTGAAGAACAAGCATTGAGATTTGCAAATAAGGTCGACAATCCTTTCGGAATAGACCCGGAAAAAACTGATGTCGATGACGTCATCATCACCACAGCACGCAGCAAAGATAATGCTATCGTGGTACCTTGGGGACGACCGGTTGCACTAAAAATGACTTCAATGGATGTGATCCATTCCTTTAAAGTACTACCACTTCGAGTATGTAAAGACTGCATCCCTGGATTGCAGTTACCCATACACTTCAAAGTGAATCCTGATTTGCTTAATGACAAAAATGGCAAGCCCGCTAACAAGGAAGATGACGAGCATTTATTCCTCATCACCTGCGCCCAACTCTGCGGAGATGGTCATGGTTACATGAACGGATACCTAAAAGTTGTTCACCCAAATAAATTCGACGATTGGCTAGAAACAAAAAGTCGCGCAGAGCTAGAAAAAAGAAAGGCAGTCAAAATTAAACCTGACTTGGCTGCGAATACCAACTCTGCCAAATGAGCCGTCAGCGGCTGCTTAAGGCCGACACATTGAACTCAAATTTCAAAGACTTCGTCCAATGGTCATTATTTGGCTTTCTGGCTGCACTCATAGCCATTTTTATCTTAGGACGTGAAACTCAAAAAGAGCGCGCACCCTCAAATCAGCCCATAATTAAGTCCATTCCTATGGACTCTGAGTCTGAATTACAAGCTATCAGTCAGGTTCAACATTTTACTTTAACTAACCAAATAGGTGAAACATTCACCCTTGATGAATTGGGAGGCAAACCATGGCTTTCAAACATCATCTTCACACGCTGCCCCACGGTCTGTCCAAAAATTACCCAAACGATTGCTGACCTACTCCCAAAACTACCGGAATCACTCAACTTTGTTACACTAACTACGGACCCTGTCCATGACACTCCTGAGGTTTTAAAAAAATTCGCCCAGCTCAATCGTGCGGAAACAAATCGCTGGCATTTTCTGACTGGCGACAAGCCAACTTTGATGAGACTAGCCGTCGATGATTTAAAAATGGTTTCCCAACCGAAACCGAAAGCTCATCAGGAATCTCCAAATGATTTATTCATTCACAGTTCCCTATTGATCCTTGTAGACAAAAATGGGCAGGTAAGGGCATCGTTTGAGTCGGATGCACCGAATCTAGCTGATCAAATTAAAAAAGCGCTGACCCAATTGGCCCCATGAACGTCGACCAAATGCCAAGCATTAATGCCGCCCTAAACGGGTTAGCATCCGTTTTCCTATTGCTTGGATATTTCTTCATCAAAAAAGACAATAAAGCTGCTCATAAAAATTCCATGATAGCGGCCTTTATCACCTCGGCTGTCTTTCTCGCGTGCTATCTCTGGTATCACTATAACTCGGCCGCCCACACCGCCTTGAGCCATCCATCCTCCGTTATCAACACCCTCTATTATTTCATTCTTATCACACACATAATTTTGGCGATTGTGATCCTGCCTCTGGTTTTCATTACTTTGAATCACTCCTTACGTGAACGGTTTGATCGGCACCGAAAGATCGCCAAATGGACCTGGCCAATATGGATGTATGTCTCCGTCACCGGCGTGGTGGTCTACCTGTTTCTCTATATCCTCTTTCCTGAACACACCGAGAAGAAACTCAAAATCAAGCCGGATATCATGCCCACCGAAGAAAATACTACCGGCGAATGAAGCCGGCCCGCGTCCATAAAAGTCAAACGCCCGAAGCTCTAAAAGTCGAACTGGCCAAGAGCCTGGAACAACGATACGTTCCACCCAAATTCCTCTACGCCTCACCCCGCCAATCTGAACTCTGGCTGGAGCTTCATCAGCAATGTGCTCCGACCGCCGCTCTTGGCGCGCCTTATCTCAAGGCTGCCCCGTACTTGCCCAAGGAGATCCAATCACTCGTCTCCCTCGGTTGCGGGGGCGGAGAGAAAGAGATCTCAATACTTCAAGCCATTGACAGGGATATTGAATTTATCCCAACCGATGTCAGTGAACCTCTGGTTAAAGCCGCCACTCAGGCTGCTATTGCAGGGGGAGTCTGCACGGGCACACCTCTAGTCTTTGATTTGGCCGCAGCAAATGACGCCGCCGAATTCCTATCAGCTCACGCAAAGCATTCGTGCTTGTTTACCTTTTTCGGAATCATTCCCAACTTTCCTCCACCTTCGATTCTACCAAGAGTCCGTTCACTCATGAACAAGGACGACCACCTCCTAGCTAGTGCAAACCTTTCTCCCCGCGGCATGAAGGACATCCTTCCGCAGTATGACAATCTACCAACTCGCCGTTGGCTTGAACAATTTCTCACCGAACACGAGATCACCGGAGGCAAATTACAGATCAATATTTGTGGCCAAAACAATCTCGAGTGGTTTCAAGCCGATTATGTGTTTGAGTCTGATACAACCATCTCAATGGATAAATGGTGTATTGAGTACAAAACCGGAGACGCACTTCAAATGTTCGTATCCCATCGTTACACGCCAGAGACTGCCGCTGCGGTATTTGCCGAATACGGGCTCTATATTGAGAGAATTTTTCTATCCGAAAACCGGGAGGAAGGCGTCTTTATGTGTCGTCCTCAATAAGACCGTAGTGTCTCCAGCACCGCCCGCACTTTGGGCACTTCATGCGTCCTGAAGATAGATGTTTTTCCGAAGGCCGCCAACACGGCAAAGAACGATTCTGCCGTCCGCACCTCTTCACCGAAATATTCAAATGCATGAGGCAAGGCGTGACAAATCGGCCACCCCAGCTGCCGAAGCCGGAATGTATTCAAAAAAATCTTCATCTGGTGACGTACGCGATCTGCGCTATCTTCCAGATTTCGATAATAAAAACCCAATCCGGGATCGATAATGATCCGGGTCACACCCGCCGATTGCGCCCGTTCAATTTCGTTCCCAAAATAATCCAACAACATGGGAATCGGATCGTCATCCAATTTCAAGTCTGCCACTTCCCGAGGATTTGCACCTTGAACGAAGCAAATGATCACCGCTGACTCGTGCGTCGCAACCGATTCATAAATCGCCTCGGCTTCGCCCGCACCCGTCAGATTAATTATGCTCGCCCCGGCCTCGAGGGATTGCTTGGCTACTTCCGGATTGTAGGTTTCTGCACTGACGGCTACACCCGCGGCACTCAAGCTGGTGATCACCGGCAATAAGCGAGTGGATTGCCCTAATGAATCCACCCGTTCAGCGTCATGCAAGGTCGATTCCCCACCTACATCCACAATGGTTGCGCCCTGGGCTGCCAATAATTTCCCACGCGAAATCGCATCCTCCGTATTGAGGCAGACGCTTTCCCGATACCATGAATCAGGGGACAGATTTACCACGCCCATCAAACTTGATTCCTCACCAATCTCTATCTTGGAACCCGGAAGTGAAAACGTTTGTATTGGAGCAGTCAAATCAGCCTCATGATTCCTTGCCAATTCTAATAAATCTTCAATCTTAAGCACGCGGCAATTAAGCATGACCATGAGCACACGGCAAATCACAGGCTTGTAAATTGCACCCAAAATTGTTAATAACTTTTGCGTCGTGCGGCACTAAAGGATGGGCATGAGGACAAATAAGAGCGTTTTTCTGACGATCAGCCTACTGGTAATTACAGGGTGCACAGGCAAATACAGCCCGTTTACCGACGAAAACCACTTCGACACCGTCTTTGGGTATCCGCCCAAAGCCATCGCCAAGTTTCTGGATATTGAAGATCAGCTCACCGTTGACCCGGATGATTTAAACAAAGAACGCCCCCGATATTAAGTTGCCTAAAAATGGCGCTCCCGGCTGGATTCGAACCAGCGACCCGCGGTTTAGAAGACCGCTGCTCTATCCAACTGAGCTACGGGAGCTCCTTCGGTATCCTTAGGCCCAGCAAGCGCGGCTTGCAACGCTTTTCACTTTTTTCCGCGGCCCAGACTGCAAATTATTTACCATCACTGGATTATATTTCCGAAAAAGCTCCTACACCTAATTCCCCAAACTCACCAGCTTGCCATTCGAGATTCTAATACTTACTATGTTTCATGTTCATGCGGCATTTTAGTCTGGCGTTGGTTTTATTCAAAATCAGTTTGTCTGCTGCCAAAGCACCGCAGCCTGGCATATCAATTCTACCCCACGACCGACTAGCTCTTGATGCAGAATTAAAATCTCTACAGGTAAAAATCGATGAAATAGGCGAACACACACTTTTGCCTGACATCGTTATTTTCCATAACGCTGTCCACTATGCTCTGGACGACAATATGTTCTACAAACCCGAAGATGTGCCGAATGCTAAACATCTCCTCTCAATCGGACACCAACGTGCTGACCAGCTAAAAGCTGGTAAACATCCATGGACTAAAGAGACCGGTTTAGTTGTTCGCGGTTACAAATCTTCTCTGGATGATTCAGTGATTCCTTATGGCCTAGATATCCCCTCAGAGCTCTCCCAGCAAATACATAAAAATAAGCGTCTCGATATTTGGTTGCATGGTCGGAATAATACGTTAAGCGAAATTCGCTTCCTCACTGAACGACTTCAGAAGGCGAGCCAATTCCGCCCACAGAATACGATTGTACTTCATCCTTATGGGCGCTTTTGTAATGCCTATAAATTTGCCGGGGAGAAAGACGTAATGGAATCGTTGCATCACGTTAAAAGCCAATACTCAATTGACAATGAACGCATTGCGTTACGTGGGTTCTCGATGGGTGGAGCCGGAGCATGGCATCTAGGCGCACATTATGCCGATCAATGGTCTGCCGTAGCTCCCGGTGCTGGTTTTGTAGATACCGCCAAATATCAGAATATTTTCAAAAAGGAACCCATGCCAACCTGGTGGGAGCAAAAATTATGGAAGCTCTATGATGTGCCTCCCATCGCCGGTAATTTCTTGAATACCACCACCGTAGCGTACAGTGGTGAGATCGATAAACAAAGGGCCGCCGCCGACCTCATGGCGCTCGCTTTCAAGCGCGAAGGAATGAAACTCACCCACGTCATCGGTCTGAAGACCGGTCATAAATATGAGCCTCGAGCCAAGGAGCAAGTTTCCCGCCTAGTGGATGCCGCCCTCACCAAAGGCAACAATGCTTACGCCAGCAAAGTGCAGCTCACCACTCACACCCTTCGCTATAATCGCATGAAATGGGTGAGTGTGCATGGGCTTACCCAACACTGGAAGGAAGCCCGCGTTGAAGCCGAGCACTTGGGAAATTATCAATTCCGCGTCAAAACCCAAAACGTCACCAAGCTAATGCTCGGCAAACTCAAAGTGTCCAACCAAGGCACTACAAAATACACGATCACCATCGATAACCAAAAACTCGTCACCAAATCGGACCTTCATGCACCGCTGATGTTTCTCCGCAAGGGGACACGTTGGGGGATCGTAAAATCTTTGGCCCAAAATAATTTAGCCAAAACGCCCGGTTTACAGGGCCCCATTGATGATGCCTTCCTAAGTCGCTTCGTCTTCGTGCCACCCAGCGCAAACCCTATAAACAAAACCACTGGCGCGTGGGTTAAGCAGGAAATGGAGGACGCCATTAGCCAATGGCATCGGCAATTTCGCGGCAACGTCATTATAAAAGATGCCAATAAACTGACCGCTCTCGACCGCGATTCCAACCTCATTCTCTGGGGAGATCCGAAAAGCAATCCCTTGATCGCTAAGATAGCCGGCCAACTACCCATCGAATGGACCGAAAAGGGCAT
>Ga0163111_10000574_pt1 | contig 22042 bp, 3 predicted proteins | sample CRUFie1St18metaG_FD_109645 | JGI IMG/M metagenome (GOLD analysis project Ga0163111, IMG submission 109645) | Marine microbial communities from the Costa Rica Dome - CRUD Field 142mm St18 metaG | ecosystem: Environmental > Aquatic > Marine > Oceanic > Photic zone | place: Costa Rica: the Eastern... | reverse complement strand
GGCGGCGGCGGCGAGGGCGGCGGCGATGCGTCCAGGCAGTGTTTGGGGTCGGACATGACCGTGGAAGTTGCGTCTCCAAGGACCGGTTTGAACGTGGTTCCGAAGCCGTCTTGGTCTCCGGCCGCCTTGCGGTCTTTTCCGAATGGCGCCATGTTGGATCCCAACCAGAACGCATAGCCGTTCGGCATGTCGATCTCGCCTGCGACCTGCAAATTTTTACTGACGGCGCTCAGCACCGCAACGTAGTAGTCTGTGTTGCCAGTGTACTGCGCATCGAACGGCTGCAGTTGCGCATCGTACGTGGAAGTCCCACTGTTGTAAACAGAGTTGACCACAACGGAGTGTGTGTTCCTGCCGGAGGCTGGAGCGTAATCGTAAACGTCGTCGTTGGTGGCGAGGGCTCTTTCAATCGGGATGCTGTTGCTTGTCACGGACAGGTCGGGATTCTTGATCGAGATTGTGCGGCTCGTGATTTCGCTACCCGTGGTGACATTGAAGAAGTAGTTGTCGTTGGTGTTGTCCAAGTCGTTGTCGGCGACGACCAGAACGTCGTAGTGAATCTCGATGTTTGATGAGGCGACCCTTGTCGCGACTGGCGTTCCTCTGTCGTTCTCGTACACCGTTGCGCGTATGAGCGCGTCCGGGCGATGTCCCAACTCGTCCGATGACCGGACGCAGTCGACTTCCGGCTCGATGAACACCGCCACTCCAGCGACTGCGCGGTAGACGTGGATCGCGTCGCTCATTCCGATCTCGGGAGCTTGCACGTGCGCGCGATAGTCGAGGTTGGTGCTCAGGTAACTGCCAGGCGTGGTTTTGGGCAGCACCGTGTTGAGTCCCGGGTTGTACTGCAGTCTTGTAAACTCACAGGGCACGGCCGTTTCCAGTGGATCCGTCGAGATGGCCCCATTGCTGTTTGCGCCACTAACGTAATCACCTCGCGCCGTGATCATGGCGAGGATTGCATTACCATCGCTTGGAGTAAGCATGCAGTCCCCGTTGGCGTCTCCGCGCACCTTGTGCGCGTCATTCTCGCACGGCTTACAGCAACTCGTGTCTTGGCACCCGTCGGCGACGGCCAAGCTCCTTTGCGATAGCCGGCGCGGCGGCGGGCCCAGATACTCAGTGTGCCACGCGGGCTTTCCAGCAAGGCGGCGCCTCGTGGGTGTGCCCTTGTGAAAGTACGCACTGCCTGCCAAGGCCAGGCACGTTGCACAGCCACCCGTATCTTGGCTGGCGCCACTAGTGGCACTCGCCCACGCGACCTGCTCGGGGAATTCCACTTCGATGTACCCAACGTCGCCGTCTGGCACGGTGTCCATGCTTGCTTTCGAAGCTTTGAAGTATCCCAAGTTGACCTCTATCTTGTTGGGAATTGTGGGTCCACTGTAGGCGGCCACTATCCTGAGCACGCGATTGTTCCGCGCGTTGGGATCTGATGCGTCGTTCTCGTAGTTTGTGTTCGGGGTCACGTCCCACCAACTGGCTTCCGTGCTTGGATAGTACGTAAACCAGTTTGAGTTGATGCTGGCAGGCAAAACGATGTTGATCGCCGTCGATTTCAGGTACCTGTGTGTGGGAGAGACTCGTGTGTTGATGTACAGCTTGAAGTCGTCGTCCAATCCCGGAATATCGGGATCGTAGAAGAATGGCGATCTCTGCTCCGGGACAGTTACGGGCGAACCGCCAAGTGCCGAGGACGTGCCAACGTCGGCGTCCTGGTCGCTTGCCCTGAGGTTTGCCCACATGTAGAACCCGTCATCCACGGTGTTGTACGGAGGCGAGGCGGCATCGAACGTGTCGGGCCTCCCGCTGCCGTCGGCGTTCGTCCCGGTGCCGGCGCAGATGAACGATTGCACCCTCACGGGGTTGTGGTAATTTGCGTGGAGGGTCACATCGCCAACGTTGCTGACGCTGATGATGTTTGGAGATCCGGCCCAGTAAGACACGACGTCGGTGGCAGCAAACCAGCTCGAGTACGATTCCACATTCGAGAAGATGGTCTGGAGTTGCTTGCCCCCAGCAGTCCGGGAGTATTGCAATGCAAAGGAAGGGTTTGTCCGCGTGGCATTGACTTGCGTGTTGAGGGTGCAGGTGCCAGCGAGCCCACCGCTGGCACGTGGCAGCGAGGCATGATCACACGTGGTTAGGGTCCCCCCGCCCGCATCGTCCGCGTTGATGTTATGCGACGAGATCGATCTCCACTGCGACCCACCGTAGTTGTAGTTGAACGCGGACTTACTGTACGCGGTCGCATCCAGGGTGGCGTTGAAGGGCGTGATGATCACGCCTGTCCAGTTCCAGTTGCCCGAGTTCCAGCTGGTCCACTCGCTTGGTTGCGAGCCGAACAGGGCGCTGCCCGCAACTGGGTTGGCCGGATCGGGAACGCCGATGCGTTTTTTGTAGCTCACGGAGTCCACGTCGCTGATGCTGCTCGGGTTGGTTGAGGCGTACGTCATGTAGTTGGTGAGGAATTGGTTGCTGCGCTTGTTGTGAGTGAGCGTGCCGTAGGAGTTCAGTTCGAGCTTCTCAAAGCCCACGGCACAGGGCAAGCTCACAATGGTGGCGTCGTTGCCCAAGGTGGACTCGGTACTTCCAGAGGGGTACATCCTCGCCTTTGTTTCCAACGACTGGAGCCGCACGATCCGCGCCGCATCGGTGCCTTGAAAGAAGAAGGCGCCCAGCGTCAGGTTGACGTGGATCTTGACTTGGTCGCACTTGGTGCCCTCAGTCACGGTGAGCTCGTTGTTCGGTTCCGCATTGTCCACTGTGGCACAGCGCTCGTCGTCCGAGTAGTAGGTGACTTCTGTGAGAATCTCCCCGGTACCGGCCGCATAAGCGTTTGGTTCCGAGTTCATGTCGACCTGCGACCCGTCGGAAAAGAAGACGAGCAACCGGAACTTGGATTTGGACACTGTGTAGGTGGGAGAAAACGGCGCAAACGAGGCGCCGTCGTTTGACGGCGTAAGGTCTTTGCTATTCAGGTTGGTGCTGATGTTGAACGCGATCGCAACGGGGCTGGGCATTTGCACGTTGACCGAGGGGAACCCCGTGCCGAGCTCTACGCCGCACCGCTTAAAAAGGACCGGGAGCGAGGTTTCGACGCACTCTGTCGTAGCCAGCTTGCTCACCGAGACCATGTACCGTTGGGTGCTCGATGGGTTGTAAAGTGTCAGGTCAGGCACTTGGTCGTCGTTTTGTCCAGACGGTGTGATCACGAGGTTGGCGGTGTGCCCAGAAGGCACGTCCATGTCGGCGTACAGCACTTCCTCCGACGTGCCGTCGTCCCAGAAAACGGTCAAGAAGATGTATCCATAGTGGCTGTAAGAGGTGCCTGCGGGCTTTTGGGTGAACGTCTGCTTGGCGACCACGTCGACGGTGGTCACCTCGTCGAAGTTGGTGCGGCTCGTCCCGGAGGAAGTCATCGCGTAGTTGATTCCAGCATCGGTGGTGTGCGTCCCGACATCGCTGATGACTTTTGCAACGACGTTGATAAGGTTGGCAGTTTGGGCGCCGTCCACGGTGAGAGCGGCGAACGCGTAGCCTGGTTGGTCGTGCAACCGGACCTCCACGTTGCCACCCTTGATGCCGCGCACGAGGTTTTGTTCATACGTGTTGTCGGTGCTGGTGCTTGGCGCTGCGACGAATCGCGCAACGGTATCGTCCGACGTTTGCATGTTGGTGGCCCAGCTCGTCACGTCCAACCCGTCGGCAAGCACGGTCACGGTGGTCGTCTGGTACGCGGTTTGGCCATAGTCCCATGCATCGGCCGTGCAGTTGCCTACAGGGACGATGCGCTTGAGCGTTGGATTGCTCAGCTCGACGGTGAGGGTGCTTGGGGAAACGATGCGGAAGTCCGCCGTGCCAATGCAATTGCCAGAGGGCTGCGCAGCGCACGTCTTCGAGGTTGCCTGGCCCTGAATGCGCGAGTTTGTGCTGTCGCTTCCCAGGGCAATGTTGGCGCGCACGCGGCAGAAATTGCCATGCTGCAAGACCGACGAGTCGTAGTTGCTTCCCGACAAGGCCGTGCACGTTTGGGCCACTGGGTTGGAATAGAAGGTGTGGTGTCGGCCCGAGGTGCTGAACGCCTGGTTGTACAGCAGCTTGTCGTTGACGACGGTGAGCTCAAAGTTGACGTCATAATCGTTGCGGCCGTCGATTGCGCGCCGGTTAAAGATGTAGCCGTGGTACTGGCTGGTCTCGCCAACGTAATCGTAGTTGAACATGCCAAAGCGGTCGACGGGGGTTGCACTGGTGAACTTGATGTGCATGCAATTCTCGTTGTTACAGTTCTGCGACCCTCCACGAATCGCGTTGTCGATGCGCGCGTCAAAGATCGACGCCCACAGGCCGTTGCCGCCGTTCGCCTGGCCATTGATCGCTGTGCCCGCCAACGCGGACGGGAAGTTGCCCACTTTCATGTCGGCGTTGCCGTCGTTCACGGCCTGGGCAAAGTTGACCCGCAGACCCGTGTCGATGTACTCGTTATCAGTGTCAACGGTCGACTTGAGCGTAAACGTGAGTGTGGCAAACCGGAAGAAGTTGTTTGAGTAGTAATTGCTGTCCGATGTTGTTGCGGAGCCTTCCACACTAGCCGACAAGATGGTAAACTTGCCCTCATCACCGTTCGTGCAGGATGAGCCACTGACTTGGCCCAATGGCCAGAGCGGGCCAAAGGCCGTGCTGCTATAGGTGAGCTTGCTGCAGTCATAGTGGATCACAATGTTGAACGCAAACATCTTGTTTGTCGTGTACTTGCCCACGTTGAACACGTGCACGTTGAACGATTCGCCGGGGTACACTGGGTAGGTTGGCCCCGTGACGAGGAGCGGCTGGGTTGGATCCACGGGAAAGTTGAGCGACGTGTATTCCTGTGAGTACGGCGTCGAAAGACCCGGCCAGCCCTGGTGCGGCGAGCCGTACTGGGGGCGCAATTTCCGGTGCCACCAAGGCGGCTTCTTTGCCAAGGTGAGCTTGTTCCGACTGGGATCGGCCTCGCCAACTTCCTGCGTCTCCGTTGCCCCGTTTGCACCGTTGATCGTGAGCGTCAGTCCGCCCGAGCTGGTGGTCGAGGAGCTAAACTTGTCCTCCTTGGCATCGCCATAGCAAGCGTACAGCCACGTGGAATCCTGCCCCGTGCCGTGGTTGTAAGCACTGGTAGTGCAATACAGATTTTCCAGAGTGGCCTGGTCGGTCCAGTCCGCCGAGTGGCTCAGCGTGACGGTGTTGGAGCCGCTGCGGGTAAAGTAGGGCGACCCAAACGCGTCGGTGACCTTGTAGTAGACCCAGAATCGCGGCTTTTCCACGTACACGTCTGTGATGCGAAGGAACGACACCGTGGTCGACGGGTCCATATCGAACCGCTTTGATTGCGACACGCTTGTTGTGAGGGCGGTGGAGCAAGACCGGTACTCGCCCGTGGCTGCGTTGTCCCTTCCGCATTTGCGCCACAAGTAGGGCCCGACCCACGTCTTTAGTTGGCCGGACTGGTCGCCTACCCGGTGGTACAAGCCCGTAAACTCGGTGGTATACTTCATGCCACGGGTCCAGTACACGCCGTCGATAAACTCTTGCACGGGAGACTGTGTGACTTGGGTGCCGTTTGTCCCTTGTGCCCACACGAATTGGGTCGACGCGCCGTGCTGGTTTTTGAACTTCACCGGCACATTGGCGGTGGACTGAAGAGGGTCGCACGCGGCGGGTATGGAAGGGGGTGGCGAGGGTGGCGGCGGCGACGGGGGTGGCGAGGGCGGCGGCGACGGCGGAGGCGACGGTGGCGGCGGCGAGGGGGGCGGCGGGGGGGGTGGCGACGGAGGAGGCGGAGATGGTGGTGGTGGCGAGGGCGGCGGCGAGGGCGGTGGCGGGCTCGGCGGTGGCGAGGGCGGCGGCGAGGGCGGCGGTGGGCTCGGCGGAGGCGGACTCGGCGGTGGTGGCGAGGGAGGCGGGGGTGACGGCGGAGGTGAGGGCGGTGGCGGGCTCGGTGGCGGCGGACTGGGGCTGACGTGTAGACCCAGATCGTACTCGTTAGTATTGGTGCGGTAGAGGTGCGAGCCCGCGCCCGGAAAGATCTCAAAGGTGAGGCCCTCCTTGACGTACGCACATATTTCGTTTCCGGTGCCGTCGTCAATGGCCGGCGACTGGGCGTAACCCCAGTTCAGGTCGTCGCGCTTTGATCCTGAAATCATGATACCAGATGGCGCCGAGTAGATCGACGCGTACTTTTGGTATTCCTCGGAAAGCTCGAAGCACGGCGTCGTCACGATTTGGTGATCAGCGTTGTAGCACGCTCCCCTGATTTGAGCAAACAGAAATGGGCGGTTGATCTTGAGGCACGACCGGAAACCGCCCAGGGTCGGACCGCAGTTGCAGTCGACCATGATGATCTTCGCGTAGCAAAAGTCGCTCGTGCGAGGATCGAAACTGGCACCAAGGAGCGACTGGTCGCAAAGAGGTGCCGCGGGAGGAAGAGAGGGTGGCGGCGGTGACGGCGGCGGTGACGGCGGCGGCGGCGATGGCGAGGGCGGCGGCGGTGACGGAGGCGGTGGGAGACGGAAAGAACCGTCCGGACACGCGCTCTCGTCGGTTGGGTTGGCTTGTCTTCCCGCAAACCACCGGGGCATGTAGAATGTCACGCCGTTGTCGGTGAAAGTGGTTGCCCAATTGTTTGGGTATGGACGATCCGCCGCCGCCTCGGCCTCCGCTTCCGTTGCAAAAAGAGGCCAGACACCATCAATGCAGATGGCCCCGATTGGAGGCGGCGCTGGCGATGGTGGCGGGAAGGGGGACGGCGGCGGTGGCGGAGGATCCGACGGCGGCGGCGGCAGGCGAGGTGGTGGTGGTGGCGCCTGTGGGCCGTCGGCGGGGTTGTTCGGAGGGAACGACGGCCCTGGCGGGTGCGGAGGTGGCGGGAACGGCGGCGGCGGCGACGGCGGTGGCGGCACGGGCGGCGGCGGCGTGGGCGGCGGTGGCGAGGGCGGCGGCGGCGTGGGCGGCGGCGGCGAGGGCGGCGGCGGCGTGGGCGGCGGCGGCGTGGGCGGCGGCGGCGAGGGCGGCGGTGGCGGCGGCGGCGCGGGCGGCGGTGGCGAAGGGGGTGGCGATTGGACCACGCATGAGCCGTCGTCCGTCGTTGCGAGGGAATCGTAATTGCTTGCTTCGTGTGCCATGCACCCAGGAACGTGGTAAAGGCACTCGTCGTTTGTGGGCACGTTTGCATCGGACGCAAAGTTGTAGGCGGTGTTGTCGGTGCAACCAGGCACTCTCGCAACGCAGCCAACGTTGATGGTTGCAAGTGAGTTGTAGTTGAGCGCGCTGGCATCGGCACAGCCCTCGATCGGGAAGGTGCAAGTACCACTGTCTGTGTTTGCCGATACGGCGTAGTTGCTTGCAAGGCTGTCGGTACATCCGAGCGCCTCGGCCACGCACCCTTGAAGTACCGTGGCGGTCGAATCGTAGTTCAACATGCCCGCTTCGATGGTGCAGCCAAACACGGTGTAAGTGCAGCCGCCACTATCCGTGTTCGCGTTGGCTTGATAGTTGTTGGCATTGGAATCGGTGCACCCAGTCACCGTATATTCGCAATTTTCATCACTGGTGGCTTGGCTGTTGTAGTTGATGGCCGTGGGGTCCCAGCACTGATCCCCGCCACTCATTCGGCGGCGTGAAGCGGCACTCCTCAACTGCCTCAGCCGCCTTCGGAGATTGCAAGTGCCCGCACAAAGACACGGAACGTTGAATGTGGCTTCCGGATTTGTGCTCATACATCCCGGGACGCTGCACGAACCGTCGTCGACGTTGTAAAGTGCATCGTAGTTGCTCGCGTTGGGATTTGTGCACCCGTGGAACAGTGGCGCACAAAGGCCGTCGTCAACGTTGGCGCTGGGGTTGTAGTTGGGGCGCGAACTGTCCGTGCATCCTCCATATGCACAGTTTCCGGCATCAACGTTTGCATCAGGGTAAAAGTTTAGAGCCAGCGAGTCGAGGCAGCCGTTTACTACGTCCTCGCACGGGCCAGGAAGCGTTGCAGTGGGGTCGTAGTTCAGAGCGGCCTCGTCCATGCACCCCTGGAAGAGGCATGTGCCGCTGTCCAAGGTGGCCACGGCGCGGTAATTGCTCGCGTTGGCATTCATGCACCCAAAGAGCACTGGTGGACAACTGCCGTCGTCGTGCGTCGCTTCGGCATCGAATTCGGCAAAACGGCTGTCCAGGCACCCTCCACGGATGCAAGAGCCGTCGTCGACGACGGCAAAAGAACGGTAGTTCAGCGCCAAGCTTGCGGTGCACCCGTGCGGTGGCGGTGGCAGGGGTGGTGGGCTGTTTGGTGGCGAGGATGGTGGTGGCGGCGACGGGGAGGGCGGCGGGGGTGGCGAACGCGGGCTCGGCGACGGCGGTGGTGAAGGTGGTGGTGGCGGTGGCGGCGGTGGCGGCGGAGAAGGTGGTGGCGGCAACAACGGCAATGGTGGCGGCTGTGGCGGTTCCAGCGGTGGTGGTGGGGGCACTGGTGGTCCGCCAAGGGGTGCGTTTGGGGGGAAGGTCGGGGGAGGAGGCGAGGGCGCGGGCGGCGGTGTAGGCGGGGAAGATGGGGGCGGCGGTGACGGCGGCGGCGGCATTGGAGATGGCGGTGGCGGCGGCGGCGGAGGAAACGGCAACGGCGACGGCGGCGGAGAGGGAGGTAGAGGTGGAGATGGCAGCGTGTGAGCATTAGCCGGGCAAGCCCTGTTGATGTCGTGACTTGCCCCATCAAAGCCGTCGGGCATGTAGTAAACAGTGCCGTAGAAACTGTGCGTGTGAGCCGAGGGCGGCTGAAGCGGCGAAGTCGCACTCGCCGCAGCCTCGGTTTCAAACAGCGGCCAATAACCGTCGATGCAAAGCGCGGCAATCGGAGAAGGAGCTGGCGGAGGCGGAGATGGCGGAGAAGAGGCAGTCGATGAGGCCGCGGCCACGGACTGTGTGATCACCATCCAACCGTGAATTGCGCAAAAGAGCTTGATGTCCCCAGAATAGTCTTCGGGAATGGTCATCGTGATCTGCCCGGATCCAGTGATCCCACCGGTGTTGCCCTGGATCCAAGAGGGCACATTCTTGTTAGAATCACCCACACGGAACGGATGGCTTCCGGCAATGTTGTCTGCCTGGAATGTGTACGTTGTGCTGCGCAAAAACTCGGACGGCAAGGCCGGGTTGAAGGTGTAGTAAGGCGGGCCGGTTTGTCCGCCGGAAACCAAAAAGGTCGTTGGCTCAGCAGTTGATGTCGGTGGCAACGGCGGCGGTGGCGACGGCAATGGCGGCGGCGGCAATGGCAATGGCGATGGCGGTGGCTGCAGTGGCAATGGGGAGGGCGGCGATTGAGGCTCTTGCGGGGGCGGATGTGGTGGGTGCGGCGGCGGCGTCGGTGGCGACGGTGGCGGTTTTGGATGCGGATCAAGGCCAAAGTCGTACACCCCGACGTATGCGGAGTTGGGTGCATCGGGTTTCAGGTCTCCCTGATAGCCGCTGACAATCACGCGACTGCCATCGTCACTAAACCGCACGGACGATCCGATCTTCTGGTGCGCCGCGGTACCTAAAAGCGGGGCGCCGTGCAGTTTCCAGTCGCATTGCGCGTTCAAGCCCGTGCACGTTGCCAGATCAGTCACAGGAATATCGCCCGCGTCGACGAGTTTGTAGACACTGACCATGCCGGCGTGCTTGCCGCCTTCATTGTCTAAAGGTGCACCAACTGCCAATAGCAAACCACTGGTGCTCAAAGAGACCGATTCCCCGTGTCGGTTGTGCTTGGGTTGATATTGAGACATGACATCAGAGCCAATCTGCACCGGATTGCAAATGCCCGGTCCAGGAGCGCAGTAGTAGACGCGCGCCTTTCCGCTCATCTGCTCGTGCTCGGGCCAGTAGTTCCACATGTATGAGTCATGGATGGATCCCACCAAGGGTGTCCGTTTCTTGTATTGACCGGGTGCGCCAACGGCCAGCACTGTACCGTCCTCGTTTAGACTCACCGACGTTCCAAACTCCTCACCCATTTCCGCACCCTTGATTGCGTACGACGCACTTTGCCACGTGTTTCCAGTGCGCTGGAAGATTTCGGCGCGGCCTTCTCCCAAATCGACGTCTCGAAAACTTGGGTTTCGATATTTGTCGTTATCCCACGGAAAGCTTCCACTGTTCCAATCACTGCTGTCTGTGTAGTTGTAACTTAGTGATTCGCGATCAGCCGGAGGAATGAACGCAAACCACTTACCCCACGATGCTGAATGGGGCGCAAATCCTGGCTGGCCACGTCGACACTTGTAAGTGGGGTTGTCGGGACAGCCTCCGCAATGTTGCCAGTTCCGCCAATCGTCTGTGCCCGGCTGAGAGTTACACGGTTCGAAGCAATTGTATTGGTCTTCAGGCCCAACGCACCTATTTCTCGGATGCAGAGCAGGGTCGCCTTCTTGTTTACCCCAATCATAGGTCGGATTGCCCAATTCATCTTGGCGTTGATACGCGACGCTGAAGGTGTCGGATATGTGTCGATCGTTCCACCAGCCATGTGTCGGTGCGCCAACCGCCAACCGATCGGGATCTGGCTGGGGCATCTTGTCAAAGGCTAAAGCGTATCCAAACTTGTCATATTCGCCATAGCCTGGCAATGTTCCTTGTTGAGTCCATTGAAGGACCCCTTGCGCGTCTTCAGTCGAGCGCCAAATCGCTACCTGGCCCGGTCCGTGATTGACGCTGCAGATGAAATTGTGCACATACAGGTTGCATCGCTCCGATGCACCATTTTGCAAATCGTTTCCGTTGTTGTCAGTGCCCCAGAAAGCGTCACCCCACATGTCATTGTTGCCGCCGCCATCATTCGATCTTCTGGCAAGCAGAGCGTTCGGATTGAAGTAGTAGTGTGCCAAAGCCATCGTCGTTCCGTAATAGCTGAGAGCCACGTTTTGTAGGCTCTGTGGCGCCGCCAACTTATAGTCAAATGGTGGCGGCGATGGACTTGAGGGGGGCAAATCCCACTGGCGTGGCGACTTCCACTGCCAAGTGCTACCGTCCCACTTGTAGATTTTGAGCTCGTTGTCTGGCATCACGGAGTTGTCCACATCTTGCCGAGCAATACCGACGAGCACCTCTCCGTTACCACTCATCGCAAGAGCTGCGCCAGTGACGCTTTCCTGTTGCGGGTTGAGATAGTGGCGCGAGTCGCCACAGGGGCATGTGCCACAGCTCAACTTGCACCGTTTGTGCATGTCGTCGGGGTCGATTACGCATTCGCTCGTAGTCGTCCCTGTGCGATTTGCAATCGGGACGTAGTAAGGGTACACGGCCTCCCACGTCGAAGCAGCCTGGGTGACGCACTGTGCGTCGTCGTCCGAGCACGCGGACGTAACCGTGTTGCCGGCTGCGTCGTAATTTGTGGGCACTAGCCGGTCCCACGCCCCCTGACCCGTTGGCGGAGTAAACACGCGCATCCATCCGGTCTCGCCGCCGCGACAGAGCACCTGGTCGAATCCGGCAACCGCCACGCGACTGCCGTCATGGTTGATGGCAACGTCAACTTTGGGGGGCACGGAAAAGGCCACGTGTCGGTTCTGAAATCCCCAGTACGTCTTCTGCGTGTACCCCACACTGCCTTCAATGGGCAACCCTTTGAGTCGAAGCGAAGCTTTTCCGACTGGCGCTGATGGAGGCGGGCTTGGCGTTACGGGGCAATTGATGGAGGTCATGACCGCATCGGTCACGTATGGTCTGCACGTTTGTGGACAAACAAGAGCCACAGGGGTATCGTCCGTGTAGCCTGTTGGTACCGCAAGATACGGCACAAGGTTGGTGCCGGTTTGTTGATAAAATCCCGTCAGCACGGCTCGCACATCGCCGTAGGTTTTGTCGCAATACACTGCCGCTCCCTGATCCGGATTGAAGGGGCCTGAAACTGATTGTCCACTGAACATGTTGAAGAATGTAGGGGCATGGGCGTAACACGCTCCTGAAACGCCAAGTTGAATTGCAACTTCCCTGGGATACACCTGTCCCAAAGCACCGGAATTGGCAAGCGCGTCGATAAACCAATCAAATGCATCTGGGTCGTCTTGCGCACAGTTTTGGACGAAAAGTGGAGTCAAGGGCGGCAAAGGATTTGGTGGCGGCGGAGACGGAGGCTCTGGTGGTGGCGGGGTTGACGGTGGTAGGTTTCCGACGTCCACACTGTAGACCCGGGCCAGTCTCGCAAGGTGATTGGGGCTGTGCGCATCGCCGTTCAATCCGCCCAGGACCAGGCGATGCGCCTCCCAACTGAGCTGCAACGAGTGTCCAAATGCTTGCCCGGCCGCGCCAGTAATCGGTGGCCCCAGAAGCTCCCACTTGCACGACGATGGGCACTCGACGAGGTCACCAGAGTCCCATTGATCCGCGCCGGTCAGGACGTACACGCTCACTTTGCCTGCGTTTCTTCCGCCCTCGGTGTCGCCAGGCGCACCGATCGCAACGAATTTGCCACGGTAGTCCAAAGAAATCGCGCTCCCAAAACCGTCACGGCTCTGCATTCCCTCGACGGGAGCACCCAGTTTTCTCCACTTTGCGATTCCATCTACCCAACTGAAGAAGTGTACCATTCCAGCTTTGCCGGTAGGGTTACGCCCAAACTGGTCGTAAAAAGTCTCGCCGATTGCCAGCACATTACCATCTTTGTTCATGGAAACGGTGGAACCAAAGCACCCGTCCTTTTCGTAACCAAGTATCGTCTGTCCGACCTTTGTCCAAGTGGTTGATGGGCTCGGGGCCTTTGCGTAAACAACCACGACTCCGCGCACCTCGCCGTTATCAATGGCGCCGGGGCTGCCAATTGCCAAGCGACCCAACTTCTGACCGTCAAAGGCAAGGGCCGCCCCAAAGCGGTCGTTTTCGTGGTCGAAGGGTGCCTCCGCATTGATCATGTCATGCATGCGCCAGCGGTAAAGCGTGGGATCTTCAAGTTCAAAGGGTGATGTGATCTGTCTGCTGGCGTAACGTTCCCAAATGGCCACCCTACCTGGTGAGAAGCCGTGTTCTGGGCGCCACTTTGTGTACTCGCCGCCCGTGCGATCGTGATCGTACACACTGGTAGATGACCCAGCAAAGTAGCCGGCATCAGAGGTTTCGTAAGGGGCTGGGGATTGCAGGCTGTGGTATCCAAACGCGAGCACGTCGCCCTCTGCGTCGCTTGCTATCTTACGAATCGGATCTTTTCCTGCCCTGTACGAGCACTCCTGATTCATTGCCGCCCAATCGCGTCCCGTGAGATCTTGATTCGTGACGCTGTATTCTTTGTCGATACCAGCACCAAAATCCTGGAATACCCAGTCATCATTTCCCTTGATCCTGTGGCTGTAACTCCACGTTGGCGGAATACATTCCCTAGGTATCCACGGTCCTCGTCCGTTGAAATTAGGATTACCCACCGTGTCGCTTCCTGCGGCCTGCCATCCGAGGTCAGGGTGGGAGCCCGGGTAACTCATGTTGAAAAGTTGCGGCGTTTCGTGCACCCACTGTTCCAAATCTGTCTGCCTGTGTTGTTTATTCCCTATTTCCGCGTACATTGATCTGTACACGTCATAGACAGAGTTGTGCTCCGAGTTCGCATTGAATTCGTAATCAAAAAAGTTGCCATTTTGTGTGGTATGGTCGGATTTGGCGAAGTAGTGCAAGCTCCCTTTGATGAGTCGAAAAAACTCCACGGGAACTTGCTCACCTATGCCCAGTAAAGAGTGTTCGCCGATCTCAATCTGCGAGCCGAGTGTGTTGGCCATTCCCGACGACTCGGAGTAATATCTGTTGAGCTTGCCGTAGCCTCGTAAATCCATAGGCGTCTGGTCGGTTTGGTAATTGAGAGACACGTCGTCGTAAACGCTGCGCTGTGTCGCATAGTCTTTGTGTCCGATCACGAGATTTGCCGAACGCGACATCACAACATCCAAGTAAGTGCTTTTCTGGTAGTTGATGCCGTTTCTAAAATATCTGGAATCAAAATACTGACGAGCTTCGTGCATGTCGCCCCGTTCGTGCAACTTGTTCCGAGTGGGCCAGCAGACACCGTTGCTGTCGTGCACGTGTAAAATTGGTGACGGGTAATCTGGATGGCTCACCTTTTGCCAATCTCCAGCGGGCGTGGTGGGCGCGTCAAACAGGCGTATTTTGCCCTGGTGTCTCACGCCCTCGAATTGGCACAGCTCCTTGTCCCACCCACCCATTGCAATCCTTTCACCATCCCCACTGATAGAGACGTGTGCGATCACCGGCTTGTCTTTGTCGCACAAATCGCTCAGTGCCGTTTTGGTTGACTCGGTAAGAGAATTGAGAGGATCTGGACGGTATTCAAACGCGTCGGGGTGCTCGCCGTAACTGGGTCTGCACGTGTCTGGGCTCGCGGGGAGCCAAAATGTGGATCGGTTGTAGGAGTTTTGCATGTACGGATCGCCGATCCTTTGCCCCTCGTTCGAGGATACGATATCGCTACCCAACTGCTGAAACGGGTTTGGTCCCGGCATGGGCGGAGGATGAGGAGGCGCCGGTGCCAGAGGTGGACTCTCCGCGTGTGGAATCGACGGCGGCAAGTTGTTATCCGGCTGCTTCCAGAAGTGTCCCGTGTGCATACCCCAATACGTTTGGCCTGGATAGAATCGGTCCATTATATGGGGCTCTGGCATCTGGCCAGATACTGCCACAAGAAAGAGCGGCCACAGTGAGCGCTCCCGGCACATGGCCATCTTGCGCAACGCCACTCAAGACGGCCAGTGGCCGTTTGGTAACAGCGGGGGAAGATGGGACAGCACCCGCTTACCACATGCATTACCGGTTGGCCTTATTTTAGAACAGAAAAATGTATAGCGCGTACAGCAAGAGCTAGAGCCACGCAACTGCGCTGAGCGTAGCACACTCTACGCACTTCACTGGTGTCATTGACAGGAAGCACAGAAGAAGCAGTTGTCCAGCGCAATACCGGTTCGCATCTGTGTCGCGACGCACTGAAGGCATCGCGGATGGCCGCAGCCGATGCAAGTGCCCAGATTTCCTGAGAACGCGATGCTTGCCACCACGTGCGTCAGATTCTCACAGTGCGCGCACTGCACGTGGCTGGTAGGTGCGACAACGTAGGACGTGAAGTGGAAGAGCACAGCTGGCCCGCCGCAGCCACCCATCTGCAGCACCTCAGAAAAGATGCCCTTTGCGTTGCTCACCGCGTTGCCGTTGAGCTTGGCGCTACACGCCTCCAAGTGTTGCTCATTGCGCGACCCGGGCTTCAGGTGTGCACGCACTGCCGCGTTTGCGTGGTTCTTCTGATTGGCGTCGCGCGCCTTGGAGCGCTCGGCGAGGAGAGCGTCGACCTTCTTCTTCACCTTCTTCTTCGCGCTTCGTTGGGTTGCGGGCGCCGGCGCCGGCGCTTTTGACACCTCCGCTGTAGGGTCCAGCTCTTCGGGCGACAAGGAGATGGGTGCCTGCGTCGTGGGCGAAAACACCATTCCGGCGTATTTCCCCGTGCATAGCCAGGCATCCACCTCGACGAGCACGTCCGCCAGCGCCAGCTGTCTCCGCCCACGCGTGCTCGTGCGCAGAGTGGGCCACCGCTCTACGATGTTGCCCAGCCCGATCGCGTGCGCAGATTGCCTGCGCGATTCGATCATTGGATCCAAGAGCTGCGACGCAAGGCCGTAGCGCGTGTACATTCCCGAAGAGCCATCGTTGCGCCTTGGAGGTTGCCCAAACAGGTCATGGCACACGGTGATGCCCATGCACATGAGGAAGCGCATCGTCTCCTTCATTGAGCGCTCCACGCGCTGGTGTGTCAGGTTGCCTTGTGCGGCATACTGGCCTGACCGTAGCTTGGCAACGAGATCCTCCGTCTGTATCTGCGCAAGCCTGGTCACCATGTCGATGCTGTAGGTGAGTTCGCCTCCAGAAGCCATGCCATCGCCACTTAAAGCTAGCACGTTGGGCATAATCGACTCGATGAAAAGTGACGCCTCCTTGGTAGCAAACGCGTCGTCTAAGCGCGTCGGTGGCAAACCCCACTTCACGGGCTGGCACGCGATGCGCACTGAGATGGCAAGGATCAGCGCCATGCTGCTCGGCTTGTGCATGTCGTCGCAGAGGCTTCCCTTAAAAAAGGGGTCGGCGCGCATGTCCAGGTATCCGACTCCGCTCATATGCTCAAAAATATCTTCGGCAGTGAACATGAGCTTGAGCGCGGTATCCTCAGACGACGGGTATGTCGACTGATCGAGCACGCGCTGGAAGGCAAGGGCGTTGTGTGCGCACAGAGCGTCCCATTCCTGGTCTCTATACGTCTCCTCGCAGGTGCGCGTGCATGGCACGTCGGACATAGTGAGCCCCGCCAATGCCGTGGCAATGACGTAGTGCGGCGTAGTGGAAGCTTCCATCTTGCAAACAGAACCATCCATACGCGAGATGGTTGCGATGGCAGAGAGGGCGGTCTGGCACCCCATGGACGCAAGGAACGTCGCGTCCTTCGTGCAACGTGTCTCGAACACGTTGATCCCGTGCATCGCCACTCCAATCGCGCCGTAGGTGAGCGCGCCGCGGTCGCGGTGTCCCATGTGCATTCCGGTATCAAAAAGGTCTCGCGTCGCGATGTCGAGCTTCTCCGTGCTGGGCAACAGCCACAGCTTGATGTTAGTGATGCGCGAGACTCGGTGCGTGGCGCTCTGGCGCACGAGCACAGACACCTTGCGCACCTCTCCCGGACGGAGCGGCTTGCCCATGCGACCTTTTGGCGCCATGCGCACGTGCCACACCTCGGGGTAGTCTCCAAACGTCATAGGCGCGCCACCCCAGTGAGCGCTTAGGGTTGCCGTCTGGTCCAACATGCCCGTTGTAAGCACGCCACACAATTCGGGGTGGAGTAATGCGTGTCCAAAAACGGCATCGTAAAGGTCGGTCAACGTAATCACCTTTCGACGATCAATGTCGTCGAGTGTATCGTAAGACGCTGACATGGAACTCTCACGCGTGCCTACGGACGGAGGCCGGTGCAACCGACCCATGCACGCACACACAGCCCTTAAGAGTCGCAAGGTTCTACACAATCGTCACATTCCACGCCCGATTCTTTGGCGCCGGGTTGGGTTCCGGAGAAGATCAATCAATTGTTCATTGGTGGAACACAATGGTGAGCGTGTAGACCTTGTCGGTCACCCTTGGCTTGAAGAAGTCGTACGTGCCAGGGTTTCTGGAGTCTTCAAGCTCGATGTCGTAGATTGTCGCGCTCAGCGAGCTCAAATTCCCATCAAGCGTGAAGCGCGCATTGTGCACCTGCGGCTCTCCCTCCAGAGTCACCCAAGCACCCAGAATCGTGTCCTCGTCAATCCTATGCTTGAGCTCGTCTTCTTCAAGGTCAGCGCTGTAGTCCAACATGAGCCCGATTTTGCCATTTCTTACGTTTTGCACCTCGCTGATGTTGGTGGGCGGGCGAAGTCCGCGATCCACCGACTTCTTGTTCGCAGCGACGAAAAGATTTTGGGACGTGCCGTCGCACTTCATGTGCACGCTGAAGGCCACGATGCGCTGCGACACCCGTGGCATCGAGTTGTTGCGATTGTTCATCACACTTGGTGGCATCTGGGGCAACATGCCACGCACACTTGCTGTTGTTTTGCACCACTATTACTACTACCACAACGCAACGCAGTGGTTATCTGGTACATTACGTAATGCGATGGCATTGGCACCGGAACGGTACCAGCTAGGGTAGCGTTCCACAGATTGGAATTCGTTTTCCAAACTTGCGAGTTGTGTTTACTCATACATACACACACTTTCGCGCGCAATCTCCGACACACGTGCGTTTCCGCCACGCGTTCTTTGCAAACCAGCCGACCTCTAGGATCGCCCGAAAACCTGATCGCGTGGAATTTGCCGTGGCAGATTCCATCTACAGATTCCATTGACAGATTCCATTGATAGATTCTATGCGTTCCATTGATGGCACAGCGCCACGTGCCAAGCCACGCACAAAAGCGTCCGTTGCCGCTACCATGCTGGGCCGCACGAAATTCCCATCTAAGCCGGGCAGGCGATCGACCACAAAGAAGCAGCCACACGCCCGCACCACCCCTCACCGCGCAAGGCGTGCCACAAAGGCAATGCGGACTGCACAGGCGGTGATCGCCTGTTCCATTGACGAGGAGGTGCCGCACTTAGAAGTCGTGCTCCCAGAGCAAACGGGGCAGAAGAGGTCGTGCAACGACGTCGACGTCTACTCTTCCGATGAGGATGTCGTGTTGCTTGAAGGCAAAGCAGTGAGTGCCGTGGACAGCGAGGATGACTGCTTGGAAGTAGAGGTCGAATCGGAATTGGTCTACGAAGTAAACGCCATCGACGAGATCGATGTGGACGGCGTGTGCTTTCGATCGCAGGAAGCGTCGGATCATCTGCGGAATCAAGCGAAGACCAATAGGCCCAAGGAGTTGCCATACGTCCACTTTAGGCTTGATGGAATGCGCAGGACGCCGGCGGCGACCAAGAAGCGGCTGTTGGCGGCAAACCGGTACCTGGAGGCGTTACCCGCGTCGTCATCTGTGCCTGGCGACGTAGTCGGGGCGGCGGAGTGCCTGCTAGCCTTTGAGGTGCCCCGTTCGCAGTCAAGCGGGGACAGCGTACCTTCCAGCACGGCCGCCAACACGTTTTACTGGCAGCGACACTCGAGCTTTGCTGCTAAATACGGGGAGTTTCTCGATAACACCGCGCAGCCCGGATTCGTTCACACGACTCAGCACATGGCAATCACCTGCCGGAAGGCACATGCTCTCTTACACGAGATGCGCGACGATCGCAAGAACTTGAAGACCTACGAGGACTTCGTTCAGCTGAAGCGCATACGCGAGGCGATACGGCGGTACGCGCTCATACTCTTTCCAGTCCTGGCTAGCACCGGCCCGCAGGAGCGTAACAGGCCTGTTCTGATGGACGATGCCCTGGTGGATGGACCTATGACGGAACGGCAGCGCGAGAAGGCGGTGCAGCGTCGCGAGAAGAATCGCGACGCGCAAATGGAGGCAGAGCAGGCACAGCTGGAGCAAGAAAAGGAGGTATTGCAGCGCCAGCAGGAGACGATCAGAGAGAAAGAGAAGCAGCTCAATGATGAGAGAGAGCGCCGCGCAGGCGCAGCGCCTGCGCTGCCGCTTCCGGTTCCGAATGAGGACGACGGGGGCGTGGCTGCGCAGCGCATGAAAGATTACGTCAGGTACATGGCGGCCAGGGGCGAGTCCGAGGCGTTCACGACGGCGCAGAATCAGGTGTGCAAACCAAGCATCACACCCGAGGAGTTCATCTTCTGGTCGAGGAGGCAGAACCGCAGAGAACACACGCTCAAAGCAGCATGCATTCTGGCACTCAATCCTTCCATGAAGCCACTCGATGCGTGCAAGATGGTAAATGCCTCTGGCAATCACCCTAAGGGCCCCGAGGCCACTTCCTACATCATCCGCATGCAAAACTTTACAAGACCGCAGATCAAGTGGATGATCTCGAAGCTCTCCGACTACCACGGAAATCCACCGGCAAACACGCGTGAGCGTCCCGTCGTGGAATGCAATTTCACCGAGACGCAGAAGAGCGTGATGAAGCAGGCGGCCGCTGCCGCCTCCGTGGCAAAAAAGCCACTTCCCATAGCTTGGAGCAACGGCGACGTGGACATCTCGTCCATTCAGGTGGAGCTGGACGATTTCGCAGAGGCGTGGCAGCCGCAGCCGCAAGAACTGTCGAGTGCCCGTTTCAAGCGAGTCATAACGACCACTCGCATCTTCGACCCCATCATTCTCAACGATCTGCAGCAGCAGGAAGTTGCGCGGGCTAACCTGACACCATTGCTGCCCAAAAAGCCGATACAGCCCACCACCGAGGCTGACGCGCTTGCGCAGAGTGCAGAGGAGGCTGTCAAGAAGTCCTTTCCAAAGCGCCCAGAGGAGATACTAGACGAGGCGCTGCGCACCGCACAAACCTACAAGGCGCCCCAGCAGAAGGAACTCGCAGCCTCCGCCCCCTGGCCTCCCGCACTCGTCGAGAACTCGGCAAAGGCAGAGGAGCTTGGAGAATTGGGACGACGGGTCTGTTTGGCAAAGCCCGTGCTGCCCAATGGGTGGAAGGCCTTTGCTGGCGCGCCCCCTACGACCGGGCGGCCACCACCACCTCCGTCTACGCCTCCCGCAAATCCACCTGCCCAGTCTCCGTCCTCCACCAGCGACTCCTTTTGGGAACGCGCCGCAGATACAGATATGCTCCTGGGGGAGAACAACATCTTCAGGGTTCTCTCGCAAGAGAAAGACTACAGCAAGGCTTTGCACGCTTCGCAGAACAAGAAGCGTGAAAGCACTCGCTGTAGCAGTGGCCTTCTCGCGACTAAGGCGTCTAGCACCAAGGAGGCCGCGCGTCAGGTACTGAAAGAGCTGGAAGAAGACAAGAAAGCGCTCGGCATTCTGGTAGGTCCCACGGTGGCCGACGCGCCTGCCTTCACAGAGCCCGCGCCTGCTTCGCAAGTTGGCGAGGCGTGGACCGAGGAGGAGGATGATCTCCTACGCAAGGTCCACGCAGAAAACCGCATGCCAAATGGGTATCACACTTGGCCTCCCATTCTCAAAGCATTTCCGAGACGCTCGGAATACAGCGTGCGCAATCGGTGGCAGCGTCTCAAGGAAGATGACGACTACGCGCAAGAACAGGAGCGGAGACTTACTGAGTCGGCAGCACCCCCACCCGCTCCTATGCCCGCACCCGCTCCTGCTCCCGCTCCCGCGCCCGCGCCCGCGCCCGCGCCCGCGCCCGCGCCCGAGCCCGCGCCCGCGCCCGCTTTTGCGGAAAGGACCGCCGTTCTCTTTGCGGCAAATGGGTGGAAGGGTGCACCCGTGCTTGGACACGTCAGAAACGACGGCACTGTGCTGCCTAAATCACCGGATTCAAAGGCACCGACAGCAGCAGTGAGGGAAACGGACGCGGTGGCGGAAGACACGCAGATGGGTGTGAGCTGGTTGTTGGAGGAGCTGAGTCAGGACCTGCGTGAGAGGCCGAGAAAGAAGCAGGCCGAGTCCTGTAAGGATCACATAGCATCGGAGGCTTCGGACGCGAAAAGGCTGGTCGTCAGGCAGCAGCGCGATAAGGATAAGGTGGCGCAGTGCGCGCAATTCGCGGCAAGCAACATGAGGCCGCCTTACGACTCCAGTAAGCGCGGGAGCCAACCGTCGATGTCTCTTGGCATGCTCACCGGGGGGGAACGCGAAGACCCCAACAAGCAGACCTGGGCAATACAGGAGCGCCTCGCGGAGACGTCTAGCAGTGCGCAAAGCTCGCGGGCATACTTCAAGTGCATATACGTAGAGCTCCCAGGTGCCAAGGGTGGCGATTGTGTCCATCTTGAGATCAACGACGGCTTCTCGTCGGACTGCGGGTATCACTTTCCGGGGAGCTGCTACCACGCGAGCGTTCCCGACTCTTACAAGGGCATGGGGGAAGACAACCGGGCGCTACAGACCAGGATTCCGCTCGTGGTGTGGCACAAACGTATGGACCCGGTTTGGAAAAAGCAGATGTGGGTGTACAGCGACTACGGCAAAGATGCAACGGTCGTCCGTGCCAGCATTCGCCGCGCGGTGTACACGCCGCCCCCCTTTGAGTCTTCCAAGTGCTATTACGTGCAGTCCCTGTGCGACGTCTATCAGGACAGGGAGACTGGCGTCGTAAAGTGGCCAGAGGCCGTGATGCAACAGGCTCTCGACCCCGAGGACGAGCGCGAGCTGATCGAAGTTGAAAACCTCGACCAGCTTGGCGGCAAAGGGGCCCGCGCGTGGTTCGAGCAGGCCATCGCGGCACAGAAAGCGGCGCATGCCGCTCAGGTTGCCGCTGCCGCCAAAAAGGACACCCTCTCCGCCCTAAACGCGTCGTATGAGAAGCTGGCGGAGGTGCCCGTGTCCGCACCGCAGATAGGCAAAATGGACATCGATAAGATGGCGGAGGTGCTTGGCGTGAGCCTCCCGCCCGAGACCTCACTCGCTCCCGCGCCCGCTCCCGCGCCCGCTCCCGC
>Ga0163111_10000573_pt1 | contig 22044 bp, 19 predicted proteins | sample CRUFie1St18metaG_FD_109645 | JGI IMG/M metagenome (GOLD analysis project Ga0163111, IMG submission 109645) | Marine microbial communities from the Costa Rica Dome - CRUD Field 142mm St18 metaG | ecosystem: Environmental > Aquatic > Marine > Oceanic > Photic zone | place: Costa Rica: the Eastern... | reverse complement strand
TGCCAGTTGGTAGAAGTGTCCACTATTCTCCCCACGGGCATAGATTCCATGTATATTAAAAGAGTCAAAGCAATCGACGCACATGACTGCAACTGAGATCCGCGATTATTTCAGCGATTCTAACATCGTTGCTGAGATTGTCCGCGAACTGAACATGGAGATCGGTTTTTGTCCGATTCTGCGTAACCTCAAGCGAGAGAAAGATTCTGGGGTTATTGATAACGAAAGCATCACATTTCGCGAACTTGGAACTGAAGATCGTAATGAAGTTTTTGTTTATCTTGGCAGAATCCTTGAATCGGTGTTGACATGTCAACTGGCAAAATGTGATTCTTTTGATGTTAAGAAGGATCGCAGTTCTTCTGGCGATGTTACCATCAACGGACGAATCTGGGAGATCAAAGGTACATCAGGCAAGAATAGTTGGACTGGTTCAACACACGCTAGTAAGAAAGAAGATGAGAAGATGGATTTTATCGGCATCAAATATGGTTTGAATGAAGATGCAAACGTGTTCGATATTTTCACTGGTAATGCTAAGTTGCTTGAAGAAATCTTCATCGGAGTATTTGATCAGATCGAATTGATCCGACGAGGTGCAGCAACTCAGAGCAATTCCCGTACTTCATTGTTAATTGGTATTGAAGAGTATGATGTAGTTAAGGAGCAAATTGCATGGGGTTGGCTTCAGAAACCACAACGTAATGGAAAGTATCTACAACTGTGTGCCGCTTAAGTAAAGAGAAAAAACCAGTTGAGGGAGTGGCACAAGCCCCCTAGATTTCCGTCCGTTCTCGTGTATTCTATAAGAGTCAAAGGAACACAACCACATGTCTCAAGCATCTTCCGCCGCTATCTACAAACAACTGTTCACTGATGCTGAGTGGCAAATTATTGATTATGCTTTGAGTGAGTATCAAGATCATTTGGATGAAGATGATAACGAGATTGCAATTTACGAATCAATTCAAGCAAAACTAAATGCAATCTTCACTCTAACTGCTAATGACTGATTATATCAAAACCTACCCACTTTTCTCTGAACTTTCTAACATGTTTCAACACAAACTTCCAAACGGCAAAGTTATCATGCACGAAGGATTGCCCAAACATCTTGCTATCAAACGCACGGAAGATTACAAGCGTTGGGAACAAGAACATCGGGAAGAATTAGAGGTTTCTTCTCAACAACTGTTCGATGATATGTTCGGAGGTTGATATGATTTTGACTCATAAAGTTATTGCCCTTGATGAACATTCAGATGATCCTTATACCATCGGGATTTATGATACTGAAGAGATTGCACAAAGGGTTGCTGATCGATACAATGTGATGTGGGAAATGTGGAATTGTTTAGCAACTGCTCATGTGATTGAGAACAACTGAATGAACACAACAACTGCAACTTATTCAATTCAAGTTACAAAACCTGGGGGACATTTATCTTTCTTAAAAGATATGCCCACCAAACCAAAAACACAGAAAGGTAAAAAATCACAGAACGACAAGTTATGTAAATGGGTTGAAAAACATTATCCCGACTTTACATCTTACGAAATTATTCTTCTCGAATCATGAACTATCGCATCACCGAAATTAACATCGACTTTGAAAATGACAATTTCGAGTTATCACCAACAGATCAACAAGAGATTATCGATGATGTAATGTCTACCACTTGGGAAGCATCAGACGGTGATGATCTTGTAGAAGAGATAACATCAGCAACAGGATTTTGTGTTAATTCTATTGACTATTGCTACGTTCTAAAATGATTACTTCCAAGGCACAAATGCTCCAAGTGATGAAACAATGTGATGGAGCAGATACATTAACCCGAACAGAAAAGTTTGAAGTGTTTGTCAGAGTATGTGATAATATGTTGAAGGAAGGAAGACTTTCCAAAGCTAATCATAAGCGATGGACTAACATTTGGTAAGGGTTATTTGTCTAAAAAGTAAAGAGAAAAAACCAGTCATCGAACTGGCACACAGCTGGTTGTGCTGTCCCCCACATGCCCTATTATATGTTCATCAGGGGGAGGGAAACCAACCCCACACTCTAAACACTCTCTAATCTTCACTCATGCGTAAGATCGAATCTCAGATGATTGCTGCTATCAACTCCAACAAGAATTGGAAGTCTGGTAACACTGAGGTGAAGACTGATGATGCAAACATCTCCCGCGTATTTCTGCACGGGAATCACATCGCCACCATTGATGATGATAGCATGATGATCATGGATGGTGGTTGGCAATCTAACACCACCAAGTCACGATTGAACGCACTATGTAATGCTTTCTGTATTGCTGGTGAAGGTGTTTTCCAGAAAGATTTCACCTGGTATGTACGTCACTTTGTTGGTAAGATCAACGGTGAAAGTGTATTCCAAAACAACATTTTCACTAATGGTTACACCTTCGCCTGATCACTAAGTAACACTAACTTCACTCTCTCTTCTTATCATGCAAGTCACTAATTCTGCCACCATTGTTGATTACTTTCCCGAAGCATTTGTTGCTGAGGCTGATGACATCAAAGGTATGAAAGTTGTTGTCAAACGTTTCATCAAACGAGTGTATTTCCGCGCTAATGGTATGAAGTCCTACAGCACTATTGTTGCAACTGATGCCAAGAATGAGTGGCAAGAACGTATTGCTAAGGGTGCAACAGTTACTGACTTCAATACAGACAAAATGCCTCGTTCTGAGTATATGCCACTTATGTGCTGATAGTGTCTTTTCTCTCTAATTTTACCTTCTCCAAACTAATGCAAACCTCTTCAAACATTATGGACAAAGATCAACTAATCAATGACTATGTTACCGAGGTTATTGATGGTATGGATCTGAGAGATTGTCTTGCTATGTTACATGATTTCATGACTTATTCTTATAAGGATTATACCATCGAAGAAGTGAAAGAAGAGGTGGAAGAGTATTACCCACACCTGCTAGAAGATTGACTTAAATGTAAGTAATTGTACCTATGTTTTACCCTTAAATGTATTAAAAAACGTTTCTAAATGCCTTAATAAATATACCCCGCTGTTTTATCTTGTTGAGAATTGTTCTCTGGATACTACCCAATAATACCTTATTAAATGTCAATGAACGCCGAAACTTATGCGTGATTAAATGTCTCTCAGCGTAGTGATCTTGGCGTCCATTCTATCACCCCTCCGAGAAAATGTCAACCACCCCACTGATAAAATTTCCGAAACAGAACTTTAAAATTTTATCAGTCATGCTTATAAATATGCAAGACGTGGTTGACAATAATTCTCAGACAGTCTATACTCTTTAAGTATCACCAACGGAGACAGTCTTATGTCAGTTTCTTACAGTCAAACGCAAAAACAGCGTTATAGAATCACGTTGGACATTGAAGTTTATGAAGACTTCAACCCACATCAGATTGATTTTGAAGATCTATTCGGGATGGAAGGAACTGAGCGGGTTGTTGACAGTTATGTTGAAGACTTGAGTAAACCTGTCAGCTGGTAATACGTACGCACAGGTGTTGACAATCCTTTAAAACTGCTGTAGAATTCTTATGCGTGATACAGCAGTTATTTGCGGCGTTGTGTGTTGGTGGCGGGCGGCGATGCGTTTATAAAAATGCCTAACTACCCTAACCTACAGAGGTGACAAAACGCGAGAGTGATTTCACTTTCATAAAAAAAATTTTTGCCATGAAAAAAGCACCCTATTGGAATTTTTGGAGAGTAGTTTTTGCAGGATGGTTAATAAGATATCCTGGAAAATTTATTCGCCCCCTTGGAATTCTGGTAGGATTTTTTCTTGTGTGGATATATAAGGCACTTGTAAATTAAGTGAGGACAAAAAAATTTTCGAGGAAAAAATTGTATGAGTAAGATTTATCGCATATATGCTAAGGGTGAATGTTTGTATCATAATTTAAATGAGCAACAATTCCAAGACACCTGGCAACAACTTCAAGGTATGGTAGGATTGATGAAGACAGACTATGCAGCGGAAGATCTCTCATACGAAACTGTACAACTATTAAATGAATAATTCGGAGAACCGAACGAAACTTGTAGTTTCTAATTAATATTGACAACTACATATCACTGAACTATAATTGAACTGAAGTTTATTCCAACTCATGGCAAAAGGATTTACTGTTAAGACTGTTCCACCAAAGAAAGTAAAAGCACCTGAATGGGACATTGAAGCGATTAAGGAGCGAATGAAAGGTAAGAAGATTGTCTTCTGCCTACCTGGACGTGGATGTTCTTTCACGTTTTTAAAGAACTTTGTACAACTGTGCTTTGACATGGTACAGAATGGAATGAGTATCCAGATCAGTCAGGATTACTCTTCTATGGTTAACTTTGCACGTTGCAAGTGTTTGGGTGCGAATGTATTGCGTGGCCCTGATCAGATTCCTTGGGACGGCAAACTGGAGTATGATTATCAACTGTGGATCGACAGTGATATTGTCTTCAACACTGAAAAGTTCTGGCAACTTGCTGACTTATCATTGAATGCTGAGGGCGAAGAGAAACCAATTACTGCTGGATGGTATTCTACAGAAGATGGACAGACTACATCCGTTGCACACTGGTTGGAAGAAGATGACTTCCGGAAAAACGGTGGTGTGATGAATCATGAAACTGTCGAATCGATTTCAAAGCGTAAGAAACCATTCACTGTTGACTACACAGGTTTTGGATGGGTAATGATTCAGAACGGTGTCTTTGAGAACACTGAGATGAAGTATCCATGGTTTGCTCCTAAGATGCAAGTCTTTGAAAGCGGTGCAGTTCAGGACATGTGTGGTGAGGATGTGTCATTCTGTCTGGATGCTATTGAAGCAGGATATGAAATCTGGTGCGACCCTCGTATTCGGGTTGGGCACGAAAAAACTCGCGTTATCTGATAGGAGATTATTATGGCAGTTCGTTCAAAGGTTGGGGTTGTTAAGGACGGGTTTATGCCCGGTAGTCCTAAAAAAACTCGTCAAGGAAATGGAAAGCATACATCGTATGCGGCGACTTCTCGTAACAAAAAACGCAAAGCATATCGCGGACAGGGTAAATAGATGTAACGACTATGTTACGTTATGGCAGCACTAATTTGTAACCTCCCTTCGGTTGAAGTATGGGTAAGGAAAGAATACCTTACTGATCATCAAAGTGGGTGGGGTGAATACGTAAAGGGCGTTTGGGTTTCGGCTAAGTCGATTCCTGGACGTGCTTTTTATTTTGAGACATACTTACCAGAATATGCAGCAATGTATGATAAATTACCAATCAGTGCCTTTCTGGCGGAACCAAAGAAACCTGATCCTGATATGAGTTTACAGAATCTACAATTTTGGAATTGTATGGATTATGGTGTGGTTGCTGTAACCAAACAGTTTATTGGTAGTATGGATTATGAGGTTTATACAAGAGATCATGGAACCATGAAGGGTACTTACATTTGTACTATTGATAATTACCATCAAGATCCTGATGTAGTTGATTATGCCACTAGTGAAAACCCAGCTGAACACAAGAGTCATAATTTAATTGAACTTGTTAATGGACAGTATGCATTGTATCCAAATAATAGAACACGGATCTATGATAATAGTTTAACACCGGAGAATCCAAAAATTCCTGATTTTAAAGTATCTACTGAGTATTATCAAGTTGAGAATGGCTACGACAGAATGGGACTTGGTGATCAAGAAAGTTACTTCTGGAAAACTGCTCAGGAACGAGATAAATAAAGCATAATCGCTTGTAGATAGGGTGCCAGTAGAACGTGCCAGTAAATCATTTAAGGACATTTCGATGTCCTTTAAGGTAAGTCCGCTTACCTATGATTTGATTGCAAATAAAAATGAAACTGCAATTGCACGTTCTATACGTAATTTAATCCTTACTGCTCCTGGTGAACGTCCCTTTAATCCTGAATTAGGATCACAAGTAAGTCGTTTATTATTTGATCCTATTGATGATATTACAACTGAAGCATTAAAGGAGCAGATCGTGAATATAATTAATAACTTTGAACCTAGAGTTAGATTGCGTCAAGTGGTAGTACAACCAAACTTTGATGCAGGTGAATATGATATCTCTATTCGTTATGACATTGTTGGGATAGAGGCAACTCCTCAGCAATTATCATTCGCATTACAACAGACACGATAATGGCACTAGTCAACTTTGCCAATTTAGATTTCGATCAGATAAAACAGTCGATCACTGATTATCTGCGATCTAATTCTAATTTCACTGATTACGATTTTGAAGGATCGAATCTTTCAACTATTGTTGATGCGTTAGCGTATAATACGTATATAACCTCATATAATGCCAATATGGTATCTAATGAGGTATTCATCGATTCCGCCACTCTCAGAGAGAATGTGGTGTCTCTGGCGAGGAATATAGGATACACTCCTCGTTCTAGTAAGTCGGCAAGAGCTAATATATCTTTTATTGTTAATACCGCTAACTATAGCGTAAAACCCCAGACAATTACACTGAATAAAGGGATTGTAGCAACATCACAATCTTTTGGTACAGAGAGTTATACATTCTCCATTATGGAGGATATTACTGTACCTGTTGTAGATAATATTGCTTCCTTTAGTAATATTGATGTGTATGAAGGAACGTATGTAACCTCTGAGTTTACATACAATACATTTGATCCTAATCAAAGATACATCTTATCTAATTCAAACATTGATGTTTCTACGATCAATGTGATGTGGAAACCATCTCAACTTTCATCTGTAAAGAGGAGATATCGTAGATCAGATAGTTTATTTGAAGTAACTAGTGAGTCTCCTGTATATTGGGTGCATGAGATTGAAGATGAAAGATATGAATTAATATTTGGTGATGGTATATTTGGACGTGCATTACAAGAACCTAACTTTTTAGAAGTAGCATACCTAGTTAATAATGGAAGTAATGCAAATGGTGTGTCGGATTTATCATTCAATGGCAAATTAACCACATCAAGAGATAATGTTGCAATCAATACTGGCATTTCTCGTATTACAGTAAACACACCTTCTTTTGCTGGTGGTGACATTGAAAGTGTTGAGTCTATTAAAAAGTATGCGACTCAAACATATGCATCGCAGAACAGAGCCGTAACAGCAACTGATTACGAATATATTATTCCCAAAGTTTATCCTGAGACTGAATCTGTTTCAGTATTTGGTGGTGAAGAATTAAATCCTCCACAGTTCGGAAAAGTATTTGCGAGTATCAAACCAATTAACGGTGCGTATCTTTCTAACCTTGTAAAAGACAATATTAAGAGAGAAATTAAAAAATACTCTGTAGGTGGTATAGATTTAGAAATTACTGATCTTAAGTATCTTTACATCGAAGCACTTGTTAATGTATATTATAACATAAATGACGCAAACAATGGAGATCAAGTCCGAACAATTGTATCAAATAATATTCAAAGGTATGCAGATTCAACTGAACTTAATAAGTTTGGTGCAAGATTCAAATACAGCAAGTTTCTGAATATTATTGACAGCAGTAATTCTGCAATTACATCTAACATTACAACAATTCAGATGAGAAGAGACTTAAGAGCTGCTCTTAACGCTTTCGCTGAATATGAAATTTGCTTTGGAAATCGTTTCCACATTGTAAATCATGGACATGGAACACATGGTGGTAAAATTGGATACAATATCAAGTCTTCCGGTTTCCAAGTTAGTGGTGTTGCAGGAACAGTTTACCTTAAAGATGCTCCTAATGATAGTTTAGAAACTGGAATAATTGATCTTATTAAACTAAATTCACCTACTGAAGCAGTTGTCGTTAGAAGAAACATCGGTACAATTGATTATATTAAAGGTGAAATTAAATTAAATCCTATTAATATTTTATCGACAAGTATTAACAGACAGTTTCCATTGATTGAAATTTCTGCTGTCCCATATTCTAACGATATCATTGGATTACAGGATCTTTATATTCAACTAGATACTAATAACGTAACGATAAATTCTGTTAATGACAGAATATCCTCTGGTTATGACATATCAGGATCTGATTATATTGTTTCTTCAAGTTTTGCAAATGGAAGTTTAGTCCGTGGCACAGTTGACTCAAGAGTGACAACAACACAGACACCTCGAACAAGTTCACCAGTTACGACAACAACACAGACACCTCGAACAAGTTCTTCAGCTACGACAACAACCACAACTACAACGCCTACAACTACGACGACTAGATCAACTTCCTCACCTACTTATTCATACTAAAGACGTAAGATGATATCAACCGATTTACAACGAGTACAGATTCAGGATATTATTGAGTATCAATTACCTGCATTTGTAAGGGATGATTTTCCTTTGGTTGGTGAATTTTTAAAGCAGTATTATATTTCGCAAGAGTATCCCACTGCTCCTTCTGATATAATACAAAATATTGATGAGTATGTTAAATTAGAAACTCTTCTTGATAGTGAAGATGAGACAACTCTTGCAGAAGATATTTCTTTTAGTGATACAAAAGTTACTGCAAGTTTTAATTTTGTCACAAAACAGTATGGAACGTATAAGTTTCCAGATAGATATGGACTAATTAAAATTAATGATGAAATAATTTTATATACCTCGAAAGATAGAAACTCTTTTAACGGATGTATTCGTGGATTTAGTGGTGTTACTGAATTAGGTAACGATGATGAGAAACTTACTTTCTCTACATCTGAAGCAACGTCTCATATTCAAGGTAGTAAAATTGTTAATCTTAGTAATATTTTACTGAAAGAGTTTTTAGTAAAACTTAAACAACAGATTGCACCCGGATTTGAAAGAAGAGAGATTGAATCTGATGTAAATCAAAAATTATTCCTATCAAGAACAAAAGATTTTTATCAATCTAAAGGAACTGATGAGTCTTTTAGAATTTTATTTGCTGCGTTATATGGCGAAAAAGTAGAAGTTATAAAACCAAAAGAGTTTCTTTTTAGGCCTTCTGATGCTCAATACAGGAAAACAAAAGATATTGTTGTTGAAGCAATTGTAGGAGATCCCTCAAAGTTAAAAAATCAAACCTTATATCAGGACGCTATTCCAGAATATGGAATTGATAGTTCATATGCTACGATTATTGATGTAGAAAAACTTTTAAGAGGAAATAAAATATATTATCAACTCAGTGTTGACTTTGATTACAGTAAAGATATTGATCTTTCTGGTGGAACGGTGCTGGGAGATTTTTCTGCACACCCCAAAACGCAAAATACAGTTTTAGTTGCATCTGGTTCCTCTATAATTGATGTAGATTCAACAATCGGTTTCCCTGATAAAGGACAAATTCAAATTGATGGTAAGAGTGGAATTTTAACTTATCGTTCAAAAACGATCAACCAGTTCATAGATGTTGGATTAGCACATACAACAACTTTTGGAACTAACTATGAAATTACTGCAGGAACAGAATTAAACCTCAATGCTAATGCATATGGGTTTGAAGGGATTAGCGCCGTCTCAGTCGCTTCTAGCGATGCCTCAGTGGTAGGTATTGCTACAACCTCTAAGATTGAAGTAAGAATAGGAAAAGTTCTTGGAGACAATATAATTTCTGATGACACAGCAAATTTCTCAATAAACGATAATATTCAAATAAAATCTCTTGGCACTAATGCAACTGGAGTATTAGATAATAGTTGGTTTGTTAATGTTAGTCCTAAGTATAGCGTAAAGAGTTTATCACTAATTGACGAGTCTAGTTTTACATATTCTATTGAAACCTTTGCAGAAAATAATTTAAGAATTGGTGACAAAGCAGTTGTCATTCAATCTGATAGTGTAGAAAAAGAGGGAGTTGTTTTAGATATCACCTCTGCAAATAGTTTTACATTCTCTAGAGCAGGTAAATTAACTGGAACTACTTTTAATGTTAGAAGAGGTATCCTAAAACCCGACATTAGTAATCTGAATTTTGATGATTATTCATATACTGAATCATCATTTGCTAATGTTCAAAATGTTTATACAAAAAATAATGGTGATGTTTTAATCGCATCACCGTCAATACCTTTCTATCACGACACTCCTCTTAATTTTTATGATAGAAAAGTAAAATTAAATGGAGAGTATACTGGAGAAACCTTTACAGTAACTCGTACACATGGTTTTTATACTGGAGATAAAGTATATTACGAGTCCTATTTTACAAATGATCCAATATATGGATTCATAGATGAGAGTAAGTTCCCAGAAATTAATCCCGGTGTCTTCTATGTAAAACGAGTTAATGACTCGCAATTTAAAATTGCATCTAGTTTAACTAATTTATATAATGATAATTTTGTTTCAGTCTCTGGAATTGTAACTAATAATTATTTCTGTGTTAATGAATTCTTCAATAAGAATCTTGAGCATCAAAAACTTTATAGAGAATTCAAATCTCCAATAAATGATGGTGGAGAGTATACCACACTTCCAGGTAAGACTGGAATGCTTGTTAATGGTGTTGAAATACTAAACTATAAATCTGGAGATAGTGTATATTTCGGAAAGATTAATGATATAACTGTTTCGGCTCCAGGAACTGGATATGACATTATCAACCCACCTATTCTCTCAATACAAGATTCCACTGGTATTGGTGCTACTGGACTTATAAACGTTAAAGGTAATTTAGATAGAATTGAAATTCTTGATCCTGGATTTGATTATGTCACAGAACCAATTATCACAATCAGTGGTGGAAATGGTTTAGGCGCTAATGCTTATGCAAACACGAAACTTATCACACATTCAATTTCTTTCTATTCTACTTCTGAGAATGCACAAGTTGGACTTTCTTCTGATACTATTGGATTCACGACATTCCATAGATTTAGAGAATCAGAGAGAGTAGTTTATAAAACTGATGGACAAGATGCAATTGGTGGAATTACTGATAATGCTGATTATTATGTAAAACTGGTTGACTCAAAAACAATACAGTTGTTTAACAATGCGAGTGATACTATCACAGGATCAAATCCTGTTAACTTAACTTCTAATGGTGTTGGTGTTCATAGATTTGAATCTTACAATAAGAAACGTGTTATCTCTGATGTTATTGTAACTTCCTCTGGTTCTGATTACGAAAACAAGGAAAGAGTGTCCGGTATCGCTGGAATAAACACAGCACTTAACCATATTACTATTTCAAATCACGGATTCAACTCTGGTGAAACTGTAACATATTCTGGCAATGCGTCTGGACTTAGCAGCGATCAAACTTACATTGTAACTGTAGTTGACTCTGATAGTTTCAAACTTTCTTCTGTTGGATTGGGAACAACTGCTAAGGCATTTTATTATGACACAAAACAATATGTTGATATTGAGTCTGTAGGATCAGGAACTCATACATTTAATTATCCAACAATCTCTGTCAATGTCTCTGGAGAAATTGGTGTAACCACATTTAGTGGACAGGACTTTAATGCAAAACTTCAACCAATATTCAGAGGATCTATTGAATCAGTTAATTTAACTGACAATGGTATAGGTTATGGTGCTAGTGAAGTAATCAATTTTAATAAGCAACCTTTATTCAAACTGCTTAGTGGAAGAGAAGCAGAACTTCTTCCGATTGTTAATAACGGCAAAATCGAACAAGTTCTTGTAACTAATGGTGGTTATGAATATAACTCACCTCCTGATTTAGTAATCAACGGATCAGGTAGATTTGGCAAACTAACACCAGTTGTTAGTGGTGGACAAATTACAAAAGTAATCGTTGATAACTCTGGAACGGATTACACCGATACTACAACTATTTCGATCAAACCTAGTGGACTCGGTGCAAATCTGACTGCAGAGATTAATCAGTGGACTATAAACTTATTTGAAAAGTATCAAGATATCATTAGCGAAGATGATGGTATTTTAAACACTGCTATTACCGATGAATATGGTATTGAATATACCCATTTATATGCTCCAAGAAAACTTAGAGAATCAGTTTTCGGTAAAGTTATTGCTGATGGGGATGGCACTAAGTACGGAGTTGCTGATTTAAGAATTGATGATTCTAACTCTGAAGTAGAATCAGAATTCCACTCCCCTATTATTGGATGGGCATATGATGGTAATCCAATCTATGGCCCTTATGGATATGATACAAACACTGGAGGAACTATAAGGGCACTAAGAAGCGGATATAAGTTAGCGACACTTTCAAATCGTCCAGCACTGTCTTCTTGGAGACTAGGATTCTTCTGTAATGATTTTGTATTTACTGGTGAAGGAGATCTTGATGAACACAATGGAAGATATTGCGTTACTCCAGATTTCCCGAATGGAGTATATGCATATTTTGCCACAATTAGTGACGGATTTGTTGAAAGTTCAGGGCCTTTTGAAAACTTTAAGTTACCTCAATATCCATACTTTATTGGTAATACGTTTAAGTCAAAACCAAATGAGTTTAACTTTAAGAATGATTCCTATCAAGAAGATTATGATATTGTTGAAAATAGATGGTTAAGAAATACCACTCCTTATGGATTAACTTTAGACAACGTTTCATATGAGTATGTAACTGAACCATATAAAATCTATGACGAGGTAATTGATATTACCTCTACCTCTACAGGAACTATTGATAGTGTTGGAATTGTTACCGGAGGAAGTGGATATCAAGTTAATAATAGAGTAGTATTTGAAACATTAACTGGTGCTACACCTGCTAAAGCAAAAGTATCAGAAGTCACTGGCAAAGTAGTTTCAAATGTCAGTGTAGCAACCTCTTCAATTACTGAACTCGAAATCGCGCCTATTGATTCATCTGGTAGATTTATAGCCGTTTCACCATCACCTCATAATTTTACTAATACGAACCTAGTAACAATATCTGGTATTAACACATCAGTTAATTCAATCGACGGTTCATTTAATATCGGCGTATCAACTGCATTCTTCAATCTTGCAACTGGAGTTGGAGATACAAGTGTAACAGGTATCATTACATACTTCTCAATTAGTGGTGGAATCATTGATAGAGGTGATCTTTCATTCCGTGATAATGATATCTTAGAGATAGGTTCTGAAAAAGTCAAAGTTCTGAACGTAGATGTTCTAAATTCAAGAATAAGAGTTGAAAGAGCAGTTGATGGTACTGTTTCGTCTGCACATACTGCTACAACATCTATCACTGAGCAAACTCGCAAGTTCACTTTTAATTCTAATAGAGAAAATAATGTAAAATTTGAACTTAATAAACAAATCTATTTTGATCCAAAAGAATCAGTTGGTGTAGGAACTTTAACTGGAACTGGCGTAGGATCTACTATTTTCTTCTCTAATCCAGGTGCAGGCATTACTCAAGTCTTCATTGAGAACAGAGGCATCTTCTTACCAAATCACAATTTGAAGACTGGTGATCAAGTCCTCTATAATAATGGTGGTGGAACATCCATAGAGGTTGTATCCGATCCTACTACCGGATCAAATTATGTAATTGGTAATAACACACCACTATTTGTTGCAAGAATATCTGATGACATCATTGGTATTCAAACATTTAAAGTTGGTATTGGTTCTGTCGGCACGTTTGTTGGTATAGCAGATACCACAATGAATTCTGGTTTGCTTTCGTTTACTGGAATTGGTGCTGGAACGAAACATAGTATTAAAACAGTTAAGACTAATGTTGTAACTGCTGAAGTGACTAGAAACACTGTAACGGTTGCGACAGCATCAACTCACGGATTAACTATTGGTGATAAAGTTAAAATGTCCGTAACCCCCGGTATTACCACCACAGTTACAATTAAGTATAACGATCACAATAGGAGAATTGTTTTCAATCCTCTTGGATTTACCACAGCTGGAGTAAACACAAATCAGAACTCAATTGAAATTAGTAATCATGGATTTGAAACAGGAGATAAAGTAATTCTTGATGCAAATCCTGCCCCTATTGGATTGGAAGATCAAAAGATTTACTATGTTTCTAAACTCTCTAAAGATAAAGTAAGACTCTGTAACTCTAAGTATGAGTCTGATAAATTCCAACCCATTTTTGTGGGTATAGAGAGTGCAAGATCTGGAACACTTCTTCCCATAAATCCTTCAATTAATATCATTAAAGGAAACACTGTTATATTTGATCTTAGTGACTCATCTTTATCATCCTTGAATATATCAACACTTTATTCTGCGTTTGATATGAATCTTTATAGAGATTCTAATTTTACAGATAAGTTTGATGGATCTCTTGTTAATAATAAATTTGAGGTTACAAAAACTGGCAGAATTGGTATTGATACAACTGCCAAATTAACTTTATCTGTTAGTGAAGATGTACCGGAAAACATTTTCTATGAGTTTACCAATGTAAATTCTGATTTTATTGAATCTGTCAAGAAAGAAATCGTAATTGATAAAGAGGTAAGTGGTTTTAACAAAATTAATAAAATTGACAGCAAATATAATGGAGAGTTTAAATTAAGCGGAGCAACATCTAATACTTTCAAATATAACATTGAAAAACTTGCCGAAAGATCTTCTTATTCGACTGACGCAGAATTATCATATGTCACAGATTCTACCTCCGCATACGGTGGCATAGCAAATATTAATATTACATACAAAGGTGCTAATTATAATGAAATAGTGGGAGTATCGACTGTTGTTGGGATTGTAACGGGAACAGGTGCTATTCTTGAACCATCAAGTAATACAATTGGTAAGGTTCTTGCTACAAATATTGAGAATATTGGATTTAATTATCCAACTGACTTTACTATTCGTCCTACAACAAACTTACCAGAAGTTCTTTCCCTTGAGTCTTTGACATCTTTTGAAGAGATTGGAATTAGCTCTGCTGGAAGAAACTACAACATTGCACCAAACTTAATTGTGCTTGATGGATTAACTGGTAAGGTTATTAATGATATAGATCTTTTCTATGCACTTGGAGATTCTAAAGTAACGATTAGAAATAATACAAATGGACTTTCAAATGTAACTCCAACTATTATTCCTGTAAGTAACTCAAATGGAGTTGCAATTAGTGATATATCCTTTGATATTACCTCCAAAAATGTAACTGTAGGATTTGATACTGGATTTAGTGATCAATCACCATTTGCTATAGGAGATAAAGTTTTAATTGAAAATATTAGTGTTGGAGTTGGATCAACCGGAACTGGATATAACTCCGTTGATTATAATTATCAACTGTTTACACTGACAGATGTAAACATTCCTCTAGGAGGAATTGCAGGTGTTGTAACATTTAGCCTTTCGGGAATTATTGGAGATAATCTTTACGCAGGTAATTTTGATTCATTGAATTCTGCAGGAAGAATTATTAATCAAAACTCTTTCCCACAGTTTAATATTAAATTAAGAAAGAATGATTTCTTAATTGGTGAGCAAGTTGTTTCTAATAGCGGAATAGGAAAAGTTGATAGTTGGAACAATAGAATTGAATTATTGAAGGTTTCTACATCTAAAGATTTTAAAGTTGGAGATTTAGTAGTTGGACAGTCTTCAAGGACTCAAGGAATTGTAAAATCTAAAGTTGACTACAATTCTGAAATTGAAATCGAATCATCTTCGATTGTTGAAAAGGGGTGGACTACCACAACTGGATTCTTCAATGACAATCAACAGAGAATTCCTGATAATTTTTACTATCAAAACTTCTCATATGCAATTAAGTCAAAGGTTCCTCTTCAAGATTGGGATGAAACAGTTAGCTCTTTAAATCATACAGCAGGATTTCTTAAGTTTAGCGATTTGATAGTTGAGTCTAAAGACGAAAATAAAACTAAACTGGTTGCCGGAATATCTACGGTTTCAGTGATTGTTGATCTTCTTCCAACCACAACTTATGGAAATGGAAATTTTGGTGGAGGAATTGATGTAAATTGTTATCATGATTTTGATCTTGTTACTGAAAATTCTAAAATCGCCTCAGGCACGGTTTATTCAGATAGAATTATTTTAGAAAATAGAGTTCTTACTGATTATTTCGAGTCAGTAGGAAATAGAGTTCTTTCTATTGATGATATTAGCTCACTGTTTAATAGTCAGGAGCGTCCTACAAGATTCAGCATTGTTAAAAAGTTCCCTGTTGATCAAAAATCTAAAAAAATATTTACTTTTGTTAGAGATAAACTTTTCACAGGTGAAAGACAAGCATCTTTTGTGAATATAGTTCAAGATGGATCCAATGCTTCCGTTCTCAATTATGGTAGAGTTGATAGTGTATTAGATCTTGGATCTTTTGATTTTAATATTTCTGGTACAGAGGGACAACTTCTCTTCTATCCTACTAAGTTTAGATTTAACGATTACAATATCTCTCTGATGAGTTTTGATATTGATAACAGTGTTTCTAGTGTAGGAACATTTGAACTGGGTGAAATTTGTGATATTTCTTCCACACAGGTTGATGTACCCGCAGGATCTACCACCACAATTGTAGGAATCGCTTCCACTTATAGATCCTCTAAGGTTATAGTTGAATATACGACTAATGATGGAAGATTTGGAACTAATGAATTAAATGTTATTCATGACGGAACGACTGTTGATGTCCTTGAATATGGTAACATAAACACAGGATTGTTGGCATTGGATATGGGAACATATTCCGCAGACATGTCATCTGGCACTGTAAATGTTAACTTCACACCATCTGCCGGATTGGCACTTACTGCTAATACAATTAGGGTGTCGATGTCCAGCGTTGAATCTGTTGGAGTAGGTTCTACAGTTATTGGACAAGGGACTGAGAATATAGGTTCACTACAGTCATTCTATACCTCTATTGGATCTACTTCTTCTCCAGGCATTCATACAATTGCCACCTATACATGTGGCGGTGAAAATGATTATCAAGCATCTTACTATATTGTAAGTATTGAAGATACAACCAATAATCAATATCAACTTTCTGAAGTCATCGTTCTCAATGACAACTCTGAGTCATATATCACAGAGTATGGAACTTTAACAACAGGAAGTGGTATTGGCACCATCGGTGCGCTGATGACATCGAATGAGACACATCTTCAATATACTCCCCCCGCAAGTGCTGATACTCAAATTCGTGTCTATCAACATGCAGTTCAATTGGTTGAAGTAGACAATACTCTTAATAATGAACTTGATTTAAATAACGCCTCTATCACTGCTGGTTTTGGTTTTTATGATGGAACTGCTAAGGATGTTAGAAGATCATTCTCACTAACTCATAAAGGACAACCTATTTTCCAAAGAAATTTTGATGGAAGTGATACTTCAATCATTGATATCACTAATGATACTATTAAAATTCCGGATCATTTCTACGTGAGCGGAGAACCAGTTAATTACTCTGTTGGAATCTCAACTCATGTTCGTATTAACATTGAAAGCACTACATTTGCAGGTATTGGAAGCACATCACTTCTGCCTACAAATGCAAATGTTTATATCATCAAAGATACTGATGCAACAATAAGACTTGCTTCCTCTGCTGAAAATGCACTTGCAAGCACACCTGTTGCCATTGGAATTACTGGAATCGGAATAGGAACCTTCCATACATTTACTTCTAATAAGCAAAACACTAAGTGTCTGATTGCACTTGATAACTTTATTCAAGATCCAATTGTTTCAACTGCAGTAACCACAAGTGTTAACAAAGAGGTAAAAATTGCTGACACTATTATTGAAACAATTGGTGTTACATCATTCTTTGCTGCTGATCTAATTCAGATTGAGGCAGAGATTATGAAAATTAACACTGTTGGTTTAGGGACGACTAACGCTATTTTGGTAGATCGTGGTTGGATGGGAACTGGAGTTACAACTCACCCTGTTGGTGTTGCTGTAACTAAGGTTGATGGTGCATACAATATTGTTGATAATATTATTAATTTTTATACTGCACCTCAAGGGCCTACACCTCTAAGTTCAATTACCAATCCTCCGGATGAAAGAGATTTCACTGGAATTACAACATTCTCTAAATTCCAGGGTAGAACATTCCTGAGATCAGAGCAGACAGGTAGTTCAAATGATGCTTATCATACTAATTACATTTTTGATAGTATTTCAGATCAATTTGATGCAACCACTAAAACATTTACACTTAAATCAGAAAATAAAAATGTAGTCGGATTCTCAACTAACAATGCAGTTGTTCTTGTGAATGGCATATTCCAAGGGCCTACAGGACAATTAAGTATTGATCAGGATTACTCTTTAAGTGAAGGTAGTGGTATCAGTAGTATTACATTTGCTGGAACTGCCACATCTATTGCTTATGATCCTAATAATGCCAATATACCTGTTGGCGGGATTATCGTATCTGTAGGATCAACATCTGGACTTGGATATCAACCTCTTGTATCTGCCGGTGGTACTGCTGTTGTTTCGACTGCTGGTACAATTACATCAATTGCAATCGGTAGAACTGGCTCTGGTTATAGACAAGGATCACAAATTGTAAATGTTGGTGTTTATACTTCCTCTACAGGAAGAACTGGAATTGAGTTTATTGGCACTGCTGCAGTTAGCAATGGACACATTGTTAGTGTTGCTATTACAAATCCAGGATCTGGATATCAAGTTGGATCAGAACCTATTGTTGTATTTGATGCTCCTCTATCATACTCTAACATTCCTTTGGTATATTCTGATGAATCACCAGTGGCAGGAACTGGAACTGAAGCAACCATTGATATTGTTGTTGGACAAGGATCGAGTGTAATTGATTTTGAAATTAAAAACTTTGGATATCGCTATGGACAAAAACAAGTCTTGACTGTAGCAACTGGTGGTGCTACAGGTATTCCAACTGATACAAATTACACATTTGATGAGTTCCAAATTACTGTCAATAAAGTTGATTCTGACTCATTCTCTGCATGGCACTTTGGAGAACTTGAGCGTCTTGATAATATTGAAACTGAATTTGATGGAGTTAGAAGACAGTTTACGATTAAAAGAAACGGATCTCCTGTAACAGTAAGGGCAGGAGCAGGTTCTAACATTGATGTTCAGTCTACATTGCTTATTTTTGTAAATAATATTCTTCAAGTTCCTGGAGAAGCGTATGAGTTTAACGGAGGAAGTGTTATTAACTTCTCCGAACCACCTAAAGGAGTATCTGACGATGGATCTTTCTCAGGTGATACCTGTAAAATTCTGTTCTATAAAGGCAGTGGAGATGTTGATGTAACCTTCCGTAATGTACTTCCCACCTTGAAAGATGGTGATGATCTTACTATTAGAGGTGATGATGATCTTGTTTCGGGTTCTATTAATCAAGGAGCAAGACTCATAACTGAAGTGCTTTCTACTGATACCGTAGAAACAAATCCTTATAGTGAGAGAGGAATTGATTCAAATCCTGATCATGCACGCACAGTAACTTGGTGTAAACAAACCGTTGATAAAGTTATTAACGGAAAGATTATTAGTAAAGCAAGAGAACTGAATGCTGCTCTGATTAATCCCAAAACTAACTTAATTCAATCAGTTAGTGCTGCATCTACTAACATGTATGTTGAAAGTGTCATCCCATTCTTCAATCCAGATGATGAAAATCAAACTGCCAAGAATAAGCAAACTGTAAGTATTGTTTCGCAAAATAATCTTGTAGCGGCTGCTGCGACTGCTGTTGTATCGATTGCAAACACTGTTGAATCTATCGTCATTGGTTATGGTGGAACAGGTTATACCTCCGCTCCTTCTGTAACGATTGAAACGCCAGTTGGACTTGGGACAACTGCAAGAGCAACTGCAACAGCGACTCTCACGGGCGATGCAGTTTCTTCTATTACAGTTTCCACACCAGGTGTGGGATACACAAGAACATCTGTTCCTCAGGTTCTGATTGAGGCACCTAAAGCAACCAGAGAAACTAATAGAACTACCTCATATGAGGGTGATTTTGGTGAAATTGTTGGATTGACTTCCACATCTGTGGGTGTTGCCTCTACAGGATTTGTAATGGATCTTTTCATTCCTGTTGATTCATTCTTACGCAATACAAAAGTCGTAGGTGCTGCAGTCACTTTAAGTGATATTTCAGCGGGTGATTATTTCACTGTCAAGAATAGCAATGTTGGAAGTGGCGTCACATCTCTCTATCAATCGGGTAGCACATTAGGAGTTACAACTCAATTCCTTGATGCTGTCTATGAAGTTGCAGCAGTCTCTGTTGCTACAACTGCTGTTGCTGGTGTGGGTATCACTTATATTAAGAGAGTGACAGTGAGTGTTGAAGATCTCGGTGATATCACTGGAATCGGACTTACAGAGTTCTACGGCGAGTTCTCTTGGGGTAAAATTACTTTAGGTGATAGAACAAATGCCACTGCATTTGATGCATATACCCTTAGAGGCACATCCGGTATTACAACCGGCGGTGTTGTGAGCAGAGTTGAACCTCTCAAACTTACAGGATTCTCTACAACATAACTGATAAATAAGTAAAAAACCACGCAAAAATGGCTGCGATTATAACTGATCAACTTCGTATATTAAACGCTAAAGATTTTGTTGCTAGTATTGCATCCACTAGTAACTCTTTTTATTCGTTTGTGGGACTTCCCAATCCTACTGATGTTGATACAAGTTGGGATAGCAGTCCTCCAGATCCAAGGGATAACTTTGATGAAGAGAACAATTATTGGGACACAATGATTGCTCTTAAAAAAATTGACGCTGAAGACGTTAAACAGGTGATCAGAAAAATCACTTGGCAGTCTGGAATTACATACGATATGTATCGTGCCGATGTGAAGGCGACGAGTCCTTCACAACCGTCAAACGCAATTACTTTATACGAAGCAAATTATTATGTAATGAACTCTGATTATAGAGTTTATATTTGTTTGCAGAATGGATCAAATCCCGAGAATCCAAGTGGAAGAGCATCTCTTGATGAACCTACTTTTACAGATTTAGAACCAAGAGAAGCAGGAACCAGTGGTGATGGATATGTATGGAAGTATCTTTACACAATTAAACCTGGAGATATTGTAAAGTTTGACTCTACAAACTTTATGCCAGTTCCAAAAAACTGGACTACAACCACGGAATCTAATATTTCTGCAGTCAGAAATAATGCTGATACTAGTGGACAACTTAAAATTGTAAAAATTACTAATAGAGGTGTTGGTTTAGGAACTGCAAATAGAATTTACACTCAAGTTCCCATTCAAGGTGATGGAAACGGAGCAGAGTGTACCATTGCAATTAACAATAATTCAAATGTAGAGTCTGTTACAATTTCCAGAGGTGGTTCTGGATATACATTTGGAACTGTTGATTTAGTAGCAGGTAATGTACCAACAGGAACAACTGCACCTGTATTTGATGTGATAATCCCTCCACAAGGAGGACATGGTGCTGACATCTACAGAGAGCTTGGAGCAAGAAATGCATTAATCTATTCTAGAATTGAAAATGACACTGAAAACCCTGATTTTATAACTGGAAACGAAATTGCAAGAGTTGGATTAGTTCAAAATCCAAAAGCATATAATACATCATCAAATCTTTTACTTGATAAAGCCGCTGCAACTTATGCGTTGAAGTTAACTGGTGCTGGTTATAGTTCTGCAACCTTTACTGCAGACGCTTTTATTACTCAAACTGTTGGACTTGGTTCAACAGCAGTTGGTAGAGTTGTATCATACGATCAAACTACCGGAGTTCTTAAATATTGGCAAGATAGATCCACTGCAGGATTTAACACTGATGGAAGCAAGAATACGACTCCAGAATATGGGTTCAGAATGAACAGATTTACACCAAACATTACGGATGGTGGATCGTTCAATATCATTGGTGGATCTGCGACTCTCGCTATTCAAACTTCATTTACGGGTGTATCAACCGAAATAAATAGTCGTACTTATTACCTAGGGCAGTCCTTTACTGAGGGTGCTGCTCAGCCTGAAGTTGAAAAATATACGGGTAATATCATTTACGTAGATAATAGGCCGTCTATTACAAGATCGTCCAGTCAAAAAGAAGATATCAAAATTATCTTGCAGTTCTAAGGAATTATGT
>Ga0163111_10000571_pt1 | contig 22048 bp, 21 predicted proteins | sample CRUFie1St18metaG_FD_109645 | JGI IMG/M metagenome (GOLD analysis project Ga0163111, IMG submission 109645) | Marine microbial communities from the Costa Rica Dome - CRUD Field 142mm St18 metaG | ecosystem: Environmental > Aquatic > Marine > Oceanic > Photic zone | place: Costa Rica: the Eastern... | reverse complement strand
TGCTCACTGAAAACCATTTTATTGCCATCAGCGTCTTTATTTAACATCTCTATGACATAATTTTCGGCCATTGCTGGCACACATAAAATTAAAAAAAATACAGACGACAAAATTTTCATTTTTTACCTCTAACACAGTGTTAATCAATTTTTATGATACATATGCGATAGTTAGCAATAAAATAAAAATTACCAAGTGACCAACTGACACACGTAAAAAACTTCTTATTTCAGAGACTCATATTCTCCCGTCGACCAGCATATTGAGAGATATAATTATCATTCTTAAATTCAAGCGCAGTTTTGTACCCGCTATAAATAGCGGCAGCTATATGTGAGGGAGCATCCGCATCGCCAATTTTAAAAATTGGCAAATTACTGCTTCCCCCACATGCTTGATATTTATTGATCAACTCATTATGCAGCCCGACGGTTGGAATACGCCGAGTCACTGGGATAACATTATCACATTCAATTTGATCAATTTTAGAAGAATATATGCATTTTGCTTGAACAATTCCATTTTTCACGCTGATAATTATTTTATTTGTAATCACCTCAACTCCAGCCTCATGAAGAGCAATATTAGAAGATACTTGTTCATCGGTGTATTCGCCCCAACTACATGCTCGACCAGCTGGGGTTACCAATACGACTTTATGTCCACGTTTCGCTAATTCAAGAGCAAAAACAGATCCAATATAATAATGGTCATCATCATAAATAACTATTCGGTTTCCAATTATTTTTTCACCATTTAATATGCGCTCAGCACCAAAAATTTTGGTGTTATCTGAGTTTATAAAGCCAATATCACTATGCCTACCTATAGCATCTTCGGCCCATTTCGATCCAGTAGCAACCATTATGCCATCCACATCCAACTCGTCAATGTCATCAATAGTAAGTTTACTGTCCCGGTATATATCAACGGATTTTAACTTATTTATTTGAGTTATTCGCCAGTCGGTTACCCTGCGCCATTCTGCCAAACCTGCTAACCTAGACTCTTTAATAACTCGTCCACCTAAATCTCGTGTAGCTTCAGCTAAAATTACTTTGTATCCACGTTCACCCAGTACTCTTGCCGCTTCAAGACCTGAAGGTCCTGCTCCAATTATTAAAACCTTTTCAACAGTTTTCTTCCTAACAATTTTTTCTGGGTGCCATCCATATCTCCACTCTTCACCCATCGTAGGATTTTGCGTACACCTGATAGGGACACCCAAAGAGTCGTGCGCATAACAAATATTACAACCAATACACTCTCTGATATCATCAAGCCTACCCTGCTCAATTTTTACTGGTAAGAATGGATCAGCAATGGAAGGTCTTGCCGCACCAATTAAATCTTGGCCACCAGCCTTTAATACTTCAGCCATCGTATCAGGGGATGTGAATCTACCAACCGCAACAATTGGCTTATTAGTGAGAGATTTTGCAGCTGTAACGCTTGGAATTAAAGAACCTTCTTTTACAAATCTTGAAGTCCCCATTTCAATACTGTAATCATTAACAGTCAGATCCCACAAGTCTGGCAAATTGGCCATCAACGCAAAGGCATCATAACTTTCGGGATCCTTTAAATCCACACTGAAACGTGTCGCAACTGCTGCCTTATCACCAACTGCTTCCTTGGTTTCTTCAATTAATTCTCGCACAAGTCTTACCCGGTTTTCTAATTTGCCACCATACTCATCAGTCCGATCATTAGTCGCTGAGTTCAAAAATTCTGACAATAAGTATCCATGAGTTGCATAAACATATACAATATCAAATCCAGCAGAAACGGCGCGTAAAGCTGCATCTTTATGCCATTTTCTTATATTCTTTATGTCTTGCTTATCTATGACACGATTTTGACCAGGATGATTGACACTATAGTCTGTTTGAGGACGGTCCATTATACCTAGTGCAGGAATTCTGGTTCCAAAATTTACAATCATACCTCCGCCAATCCATAATTCCACTCCTGCCAAAGCACCATGTTCGTGTACTTTTTCAGTCATCAATCGATGAGCATCAATATCATTTTTATCCCATAAAGCAGCATAGGGATAAGAGTCATTATCAGAAGTAGGATGAATTGAGCAATATTCTGTATTTACCACCCCCCAACCACCTTCAGCTTTTATACCACGCATAGCCGCAGCAGTCTTCGGCCTGCGCCAACCCATTCCACTACAGTGAGGCACTTGATAAAATCTATTTTTTGCAGTGACTGGCCCCAATTTTATCGGTTCAAATAGGATGTCATGTCGCTTATCACGCATAAAAAATACCCCTTAGATTTCCTTTTATTTAATAATTGTATTTTAAGAATTGTAGTTCAATATTTCACTTTATATTGCTTAGATCTAATTCGAAGTGGTGCCATCTATTTCTTCTCTAACAAAACCCTTCCAACCTGACATGTACTCTATGAATTTTTTTGATAAGCCCTCATTTCTTAAATGCTGTTTTGATACAGGATTTTTTATAGGCACGAAACCTTGATCAATTTGATACTTATTTGGAAAATCATGATGTAAGATTGCCGCTCGTCCAAGCATTACCCAATCCACGCCATTTTCCATAACTTTCTCAGCATCTTTAGGAGTTCTTATATTGCCGGCCACACCAAGCTTAGTGGTACCTCGCTCTAGTTCTGTAAAATAAGATAAAAGTGATCGACCTTTGAACTCTTCTTCCTCTGGTTCCTTAAAAACATCCCAGAGGGACATATCTAAAAAGTCTATTTTTCCTGATATCATCAATTCTTGTGCTAGTACTTTAATTTCACCCAACTTCAACCCAAATCGCTCTGGAGATAATCTAACACCCAACATGAAGTTTGTTTTACAGTTACCCCTGATACCATCAATTATTTTACGTAAAATTTGTGATCTGTTATCAAAACTTCCTCCATAATAATCTTCTCTTTTATTATCTTTTGGACTTAAGAACTGAGCGAGAATATAACCATGAGCTCCATGAATCTCGACTCCATCGAAGCCAGCTCTTTCTGATCTGACAGCCGCTGATACGAAGTCTTGTATTAAAACATCTATTTCGCGGTTTGATAATGCTCTGGTGTTATGCTTTTCATTGATTGACGGACCAACTGGTTGTTCACCAACTAATTCTTTAGGAGATCTAATTCCTGCATGATGTATTTGGCAAATAGCAATACTATTATAAGATTTTATAGCTCTAGCTAATCTAGTTAGGCCCTTGAGATGTACATCTGAAAATACACCTAACTGACCTGGAAAGCCCTGACCAATAGCCTGCACATGCGCGGCACAGGTCATCGTCAAGCCAAAGCCTCCGGCGGCCCGCATTTCCAACCAATTAAATTCCTCCTCGGATAACACACCATCACTATGACTTTGTGTATTTGTTAATGGTGCAAGCATGAACCGATTTTTCATTTCGAGGCCACAATTGAATTTTAAAGGTTGTAATAACTTACTCATTACGTAAATCTCCGCATATACGAATATAAATATCTGCTAATATAAATATTAATCAACTTATCAACGCAATAGAATTCACGCCCTTAATACTATGAAATAATAATGCGGTATGAATAGAGACAACGAAAAGATACATTTATGATAATTAATTATCGCTTAGCAGTTTTATTTGTCATGACTGCCGGATTCTTCTGGTCAGGAATGGGCACTTCTATACGCTTCGTCGAAGAAGCCAGTACTTGGCAAATTCTTTTCTACAGGTCCTTAGGATTGATAATAATCTTATTAATTTTTATCTCATATCAATCATCCGGACATCCTATCAAAGCTTTGAAGAATACTGGATGGGGAGGAGTCACTGCTGCGATTTCTTTAGTACTCGCATTTTCAGGAAGTATATATGCGTTTCAAGAAACCTCAATTGCAAATGCAGCATTTCTATTTGCCACAGCCCCATTAATGACTGCACTATTAGCTTGGCCAATTTTTAACGAACCCATATATAAATCTACATGGATTGCACTAAGTCTTTCTATTTTGGGCATCTTAGTTATGGTTAGCCAAGGTTTATCGTTTACCGGATTCAAAGGGAATCTTGCGGCCCTTCTGTCGGCCTTAGGCTTTGCTGGCTTTTCTCTCTCACTTAGGTGGGGAAAGTTACGAAATATGCTTCCAGCAATAATCTTAGGAGGTATATTTTCCGCATTTATTTCTGGAGTAATTCTAGTCTTAAATCAAGATGGCTTATCAGTTTCTATTAACGATTGTTTAATATCATTAGCAATGGGCATAATATTACTTGGAGGAGGAATGGTATTCTTTTCAGTGGGAAGTAAAGTTTTGACTGCTGCTAATCTTGCTCTATTAAGTATGGTAGAGGTAGTATTAGCCCCAGTATGGGGTTTCATCGTATTGAGAGAACAAGCTGAGCTTTCAACCCTTCTCGGGGGTGGAATTTTATTCTTCGCTCTCATTCTAAACGCACTCCTAGGTGTGCGTCAGAATACTTAAACTATTTAAATAAAACACGCTAGATATCGCTATTTGTTAAATACGAATTAGCAAGTTCTACAAATAGATTAAAGCTTTCGGGATTGGCCATAGAATCTTTATTTACAACTTTGTCCGCGTAACCACCTAAGAACAGCTTTTTTACTGGTATCTCCAACTTTTTACCTGACAATGTTCTTGGTATTTGATCAACTCTAACAATCTTATTTGGAACAAATCGAACCGAAACTCCACTTTTGATCGATTGATTTATCAGATTTATTATTTTATCTTCTAAATCTAAACTTGGATCCAAAACTACAAATAAAATCATTAAACTTTCCTTGTTTAAGAATTCTAAATCGATGACAAGGCTATCTTGTACTTGAGTTAAAGATTCCACAGCTTGATAAATTTCTGCCGAACCTAATCTTAGACCATTTCTATTTATGGTTGCATCAGAACGACCATAGATGATGGATTGACCTTTCGCAGTAAACTCGATCCAGTCACCATGCCTCCATACTCCGGGATAAGTATCATAATAACTTGAGATGAGGCGAGAATTTTGCTCATCACCCCAGAAATACAGTGGCATCGAAGGTATGGGTTTAGTACATACCAGTTCTCCCACTTTACCAATTAACGTTTTACCATCTTCATCAAAAGAATAAACTGCCATTCCCAAAGCTTTAGCTTGCATCTCACCATCTTTGACAGCATCCATGGGATTACCAATAACAAAGGCAGCAGCCAAGTCGGTTCCGCCAGAAATAGGTGCCAGCCAAACATCAGATTTTACAGAATTGTAAATCCAGTTATAACAATCTGTACTTAATGGAGATCCAGTTGAACCGATAGACTTTAAGGTGTTTAAATCTACATCGGTTTTTGGAACTACCTCAGCCTTTAGACAAGAATTAAAGAACGCCGCTCCAGCACCAAAATAACTTAATTTTTCTTTACTAACATGTCTCCAAACTTCTAGCATATCTGGCCTATTTGGAGCAAAATCAAACAACACCACTGTTGCTCCTTGCGATAACGCGATCCATTGGGCATTCCACATTATCCAACCAGAAGAGGTTAGCCATCCAAAACGATCTGAATATGTCAAATCCATATTTAAAGATTGAGCTGCAGCAACAACTAAAATACCACCATGCCCATGAACAATTGGCTTTGGATTACCAGTCGTACCAGAGGAATAAACAATCCATAATGGATGATCAAAAGGAACTTGTACAGGAACTAAATCAACCGATTTGCTTAATAAAGAACTCCAATCCACCGCATCTTGCGGAAGCGCCCCCATTACCGGTAATATGATTTTCTTTTCAAGACTTGGTAAACCATCAATAATAGTCTCAAGCACCCCTCGACGATCAATTTTTTTACCAGCATAAATATACCCATCTTGGGCAATTAAAATTTTAGGTTTAATTTGCTTAAATCGGTCTAACACTGCGACATGGCCCATGTCTGGGGGACAAATTGACCATATTCCTCCCAAGCTAGCTGTCGCTAGAAATGCAATTAGAGCCGTTGGAGCGTTGGGTAAGATGGCGACTACTCTATCACCTTTCTCAACACCCATTTTTTTTAAATGATATGCTAAACTAGCAACTTGTTGAACAAGTTCCAACCAAGTAAGGCTCGTATTTCCAGTAGTTTCTGAATAACTTACAATAGCCGATTTATGAGGAGTATTATCTTTTGCTCTTAGAAGTTGTTCGACATAATTTACCTTACAGTCGATAAACCATTCTGCTCCAGGCATCTCTTTATTACCTAGAATTTTTGAATAGGGTTGGCTCGATTTAAGATCAAAATACACCCAAATACTTTCCCAGAATTTTTCTAAATCGTTAATACTCCAATCCCATAGATCTTGATATGTGGAAAAATTTAATGAATAATTTTTTTTCAACCAAACCATGTATTTAGCTAACGCCGTATTCTTAGCGCGTTCTTGTGACGGCCTCCATAAAATCTTTCGTCTCATGCCCACAATCATTCCCTAATGTTTAGTTGAACTGACCACATACCCTTTTTCATGGTTAGTTTCATTTTTATATAAATGCATGTTGTAATTTGATTGACAATATTCATTCGTGTGGTGAATTTAAAAATGCCGGGAAAAAACTACTAAAAGGTGAGTTATGAAAGCGATGTTAAGCAACACTATTGGAGGTCCAGATAAACTAAAGTATACTGATATTTCGATAGGAGATCCTAAGCCAGACGAAATAAGTATTCGTGTCAAAGCTGCAGGTGTAAATTTTCCCGATACCCTAATCATCCGAGACTTATATCAAATCAAACCCCCAAGGCCCTTTGCCCCAGGTGGTGAGATAGCTGGGATAATAGAAACTATTGGTAAAAATGTAACCAATTTAAGTATTGGAGATAGAGTGCTTGCAGTCCCAGGATACGGTGGATTTGTAACACATATAAATGTACCAGCATTTAATGCGGTCAAGATACCAGATGAAATGCCGTTTGAAGATGCAGCATGTTTTATATTCACTTACGGAACTTCTCATTACGCTCTTAGAGATCGGGCTGCGATAAAAGCAGGGGAAACATTACTAGTACTCGGTGCTTCAGGAGGTGTTGGAGTTGCCGCTATTGAAATTGCCAAAGCACTCGGGGCTAGAGTAATTGCTGCAGTGTCATCAAAGGAAAAAGCCCAATTCTGCAAAAGTGTTGGTGCAGACGAAACGATAATTTATCCTAAAAATATGGATAAAGACGCTCAAAAAGAGTTGTCGGCAAATATCAAGAAGAGTTCGGGTAAGAAAGGCATAGATGTCGTTTATGATGCTGTTGGTGGCAATTATGCAGAGCCTTGCATTCGCGCCATGGCCTGGAATGGAAGGTTTTTAGTTGTTGGATTTCCTGCTGGAATACCAAAAGTTCCTTTAAATCTTGCGTTGTTGAAAAGTTGTCAAATTATTGGCGTCTTTTGGGGAGCATTCACAATGCGCAATCCAAAACAACATCAAGAAAATCTACAGGAGTTGTTTAACATGTACAAAAATAAAAAAATAAAACCGAAGATTACCGCTTCTTTTTCTTTAAAAGAAGCCGCAAAAGCTCTTTCAAGTATTGAGAAACGAAAATCATTAGGTAAAGTCGTTCTGACGATGGAATGAGTTTATTAAATTAGATAAAAACACCTAATGCTCCCGCAAGGAAACTAAAATGAAGACGAGAATTACAGAAATGTTTAATATTGAGCACCCGATAATTCAGGGAGGAATGCATTACGTTGGATTTGCTGAGCTCGCTGCCGCTGTATCAAACGCGGGCGGACTAGGAACAATAACTGGCTTAACTCAGAAAACACCAAAAGAATTAGCAAATGAAATTAGCAAATGTAATGATATGACGGAGAAGCCTTTCGCCGTTAATTTAACATTTCTACCTACAGTAACGGCTCCAGATTATCCAGCTTATGTAAAAGCAATAATAGGTGGTGGCGTGAAAATTGTAGAAACAGCAGGTCGTAACCCAGTACAGGTTCTTCCTCACTTAAAAGATGCTGGTATAAAAGTAATTCATAAATGCACATCTGTTCGGCATGCCTTAAAAGCGCAAGATATTGGATGCGATGCCGTATCAGTTGACGGCTTTGAATGTGGAGGACATCCCGGAGAAGATGATATACCTAATATGATTTTATTACCAAGGGCTGCAGATGAACTTGAAATACCATTTGTCTCATCAGGTGGGCAAGCAGATGGCCGTTCCTTGGTAGCTTCAATAGCAATGGGTGCCGATGGCATGAACATGGGAACGCGTTTTATGTGCACAGCTGAAGCTCCAATTCATCAACGCGTGAAAGACGCAATTGTGGCTGCTTCAGAGTTAGATACACGCTTAATTATGCGGCCATTGAAAAACACCGAACGTGTTCTTAACAATCAAGCTGTAGAGAGAGTATTAGCAGTAGAGAAAGAAAAAGGTTCCAAAATAAAATTTGAAGATATTTTGGAAGATGTGGCCGGTGTGTATCCAAAGATTATGATAGATGGCAAAATGGAAATTGGAGCTTGGTCTTGTGGTATGGTTGCCGGTTTAGTTCATGATATCCCAACGTGCAAAGAGCTTGTTGACAGAATAATGGTTGAAGCTGAACAAATAATTCAATCACGTTTAAAAAAGATGTTGGAAGCAACAAAGTGAGATCATCTTTTAAGAATAGTAACCTTAGCAAAAATAATCATCAGACTTTAAATGGAGAAAAAATATGATAGGATATGTGATGGTTGGTACTAATAATATAGAAGCATCTGCAAAATTTTATGATGCTGTACTTGATACATTGGGCTTGACCCGAGGTTTAACAGATAGTGACTATGTTGGCTATGGTTCTAAAACGACACCTGAAAAAATTGAATTTTACCTCACAAAACCTTTTGATGGAGAGAAAGCTACTTTTGGCAATGGAACCATGATCGCGATGATAGTTGGATCAAGAGAAGAAGTAGATAATTTTTATGCAACAGCGCTTGCTAATGGTGGCATTGATGAAGGTAAGCCCGGGACAAGAATTAAGGGAGATGAAACCTATTACGCCTATATCCGTGATCTTGATGGTAATAAAATCTGCGGTTATTGTGAGTAGAAGTCTAAAAATTTTAAAATAAATTATTTAAAGAAAAAAATTATGGGAGACAAAATGTCAAAAGTTTATCAAGTCGTAATATACACATCAATTTTAGATGAAGCCAAACTTGCAAGTTACGCCGCATTAGCGGGGCCTGCGATGCAAGCAGCTGGGGCTAAATTTTTAGCACGTGGTATTCCCGTTGCGGTAAAAGAGAATGGTCAGAAAACTAGAACAGTTGTAATAGAATGGGAGTCCATGGAAGCTGCTGAGAAAGGTTACGCAAGTGAAGCATATCAAAATGCTCTCGCAGCTCTTGATAATGGAGCAATTAGAGAGTTTAGATATGTAGCCGCTGCTTAATTTTTCGGTGCGTAATCAGGACTATAAATACGAACAAACTATTTGTTAAAAAAAAGATTATAGAGTTTTTTAAATCAATGGATTCTGATCGTTATAAAATTTTTTAAAAACAAAAAATTTATCTATCTTGATAAACTTTTTTTACGTATAAGCAGTTTACGTAAACGTAAAAACAAGGGAGAATCAATTGTCTTTAACAGAAAATTATAGTGATTCAGCTTCAACACCACCACTGGGTCAAGCTGTACCACTCGGTATACAACATGTACTCGCAATGTTTGCGTCTAATGTTACACCATCAATTATTATAGCAGGAGCAGCAGGTTTAGCATTTGGAGGTGCAGAACAAATCTACCTCATTCAAATGGCTATGTTATTTGCAGGAATAGCAACATTATTCCAAACTATTGGCGTTGGTCCTGTTGGATCTCGACTTCCAATTATGCAAGGAACTAGTTTTGCATTTGTTTCAGTATTATTTGTAATTGCCAAAACTCAAGGCTTAGGTGTTGCTTTAACAGCATGCTTAATTGGCGGCATCATTCATTTCTTCCTTGGTTCTATTATAGGAAAAATTCGATTTTTATTTCCACCATTAGTGAGTGGATTAGTAATACTCACCATTGGCTTGTATCTTATACCTGTCGCAATCAAATATGCAGCAGGTGGTGCCGCGAAATTTCAAATGGAAGCTGCAAGTTACGGTTCTCTAATGCACTGGACTGTAGCCCTTAGTGTGATAGTCGTATCATTTATTCTCAAGTTTTGGGGTAGAGGCCTTATATCTTCTGCAGCCTTATTAATTGGATTGATAGCTGGTTATATTGTGGCTTGGCTTTTTGGAATGGTAAGTTTTGCAGCAGTTGGAAAGGCAGGTTTGATAGCGATTCCAAAATTTATGCCATATGGTTTTGAATTTAGCCTAGGGGCAGTAGTTGCAGTCACATTAATTTGTATCGTGTCAGCTATTGAAACTGTTGGTGATACTTCAGGAACAACAAAGGCAGGCGCAAACCGAGACGCAACTGATGAAGAAATAGCAGGCGCTACATATGCTGATGGACTAGGTACTGCCGTTGCTGCAATTTTTGGTGGATTACCAAATACTTCCTTCAGCCAGAACGTTGGAATTATTGGTATGACAGGTATTATGAGCAGGCATGTAGTAACTATCGCTGGCTTAATACTCATCGCGTGTGGCTTATTGCCAAAAATTGGCGCAATAGTTGCTTCAATGCCTATGCCCGTATTGGGAGGTGGCGTTATCGTGATGTTTGGGATGGTAGTTGCCGCCGGTATGAACATGCTTAGTGAAGTAAAAATGAATCGCCGTAATATGATGATAATTGCGGTTTCACTTGCAGTTGGACTTGGCTTAAATCTTCAACCGTCAGCAGTTCAGTATCTACCTGGTGTGATAAAAACGATGGCTATATCGGGATTATTACCAACTGCTTTAATTGCAATTGTCCTAAATCAGGTTTTGCCTGAAGAAGACTAAACTTGACTTTGCAGGCTTCATAGTTTCTGAAGCCTGCATTTTGCTTGGAAAATCTGCTGCTTGAGCATTTTTTTCATCTTAAGACAAGGCTTAATGATGCGCCTATTGTAGTCGCTATAAAGTCATTTAACTCTGCCACACCCTTTCCTCGTTTATCAGAAAGCTCCTTTAGTGCGCCAACTGAAGAGGCTACGAGAAAACCAGTAATCATTGAACCACTTGATAGATACACTATCCTTGAGATAGCAGCACCAATGATAAAATGAAGTTGCTTATCTTTTCTCTGAAACATTGTAATTTTCTTATCAGTTACCATGTTAGAATTCATCTTTTGCAAATCTGCAGCTTTGACGGAGCTACAAACTAGACAAATCAATAATATGATGTTCACAAGAAAATTTTTCAAAATATCATCACTTATAATTAAATTGTTCCAATTAAAGATATCTCATTTTAATAAAAAAATAAAATTTGAATTGGGATCATTGTAAATATTGAGAATAATTGGATAATCGGCTTCTAAGATCCAGATGGTTAAATTTATATGAATTATATTGAATTAGAGACGTTACTTCGAACAAACCAACTAACCATTTTAGGGGGGTTTCACCCTAAGGTCAGCGATGGCACACCTACAGACAGTAAAACGCTTATTCTATTGGGCCCATGGGAACCATATTTCTGGAAGGCATTTAAAAATAGTCCTGAATTTAAACAAGATCAAACTAATCCATTAGACAAATGGTCTAAAAGGATCATAATTAACTTAGCATCAAACTTAAATGCAACACCACTTTTCCCATTTGGGGGATCCCCTTATCTTCCTTTCTACAAGTGGGCCTTAAAAACAAAAAGATCCCATAGGTCTCCGATAAATTTGCTTGTTCATGACAAAGCTGGTTTATTTGTATCATTTCGCGGCGCATTATCATTTGACAAAAAAATTAAACTTCCTACCCCGCCACCAAATCCATGCAAAAAATGCCCTGCGCCTTGTTTGAACGCCTGCCCAGTTTCAGCATTCACCAAAAAAAACTATGATGCCAATCTGTGTAAAACACATATCGAGAACAAAGACTCAGTCAATTGTACAGATACTGGATGCGCATCTAGACGAGCCTGTCCAGTAAGTGAAACCTTTCCAAGACTATCAGAACAATCTGCTTTTCACATGAATGCATTTTTAAAGTCTAAAAATAAAGCATACTCTTAATTATTAATTAGAAAAAATATCTCTTAAAGCTTCCATATCAATACTTTTGCAAATTAATCCAGATGGCTTAAATGTTGGGACATTTTCACCAGCGACTAAGGCGTTTACTACTGCTTCCTCCACACATTCAACTGCAGCCAAATATAAAGGATCTATAAAATCTGGATTTAACTCCAATTTTTCTTTGAAAATCTCAGGTTTCTTCCCAAGAATCGAAAGCTTTTGAGTGGAAAATGATAAAAATATATCACCAGAGTTATTTCCACCCGGTGATCCACCACGGCCTACTCCAATTGCGGCGCGTTTAGCAATTTGTCTCAATGACAAAGACGATACAGGGGCATCTGTTGCGATAATCGCTATGATAGAGCCACTCTCGTTGTCCATCAACCGACCATCGTCAAACAATTTTCCAATCGGTTTGCCTAAAATATTTAACCACGGACGAATACCATGATTAGCTTGAACTATAGTCCCAATAGTATAAATCTCTCCCTCAATACAAATTACCCTGGATGATGTGCCCGTACCCCCTTTAAATTCATAACATATCATCCCATTTCCACCACCTACGGAGCCCTCTTCTAAGGGTCCAAATGTAGCGTTGTCTAAAGCCGTAATTGCATGTTTTGGCATAATATTTTGAGCATTTATATCATTAAGAACACCATCATATGTCTCTGCCACTACAGGCATTGCCCAAGCATGTTCTTTGTTAAAATAATCTTTATACCTGTTTATCATCCACTTTGTTGCACCATGATGTACCATTCCTACTGAGTGAGTATTAGTGACGCATATGGGACCTAAGAAATAACCTGCATCATTGATCCAATGTGTCCCTGTCATTTCACCATTGCCATTTAAAGTATATTGACCAGCTAAAACAGGCATTGGCTTATTATTATCTTTACGAGGAATAATAGCAGTCACACCAGTTCGTATATTTTTTTCTTTATCGGTTACCGTAGTAAAGCCTACACTCACTCCAGCTATATCTGTAATAGCATTATTATTACCGGTAGCACCTGGAAACGGTAAGCCTAAATCACGCGCTCTCAACTTTTTTTTTGCAACTGTCAAAATAATCTTCCTTTGAATTAAAAATAATGCAAAACATTTTTAGTATACTTAAAATATTCTTATTTTCCAAAATTATTATAACTCGAAAAATCTGAAATAATATCTATATTTATTCCCATTTTCTAAGTTTATTTTAAATCTTAAATATTTACATTCGCAACTGTTGATTTGTTAAGCTTGGCTTCACGTTGAGTAATATAAATAGTAGAAGAAAATATTACTATACCACCAATCCAAGTCCAATAGCCTGGTAGTTCAGAAAAAATTAACCAAGCGAGTAAAGCAGTTAAAGGTAACCTAACAAACTCTAAAGGCTGCAACCCTGTAACTTCAGCGAGAGAAAATGCACGTGTATAGCACAAATGGCCAAGAGTACCAAAAATGGCTAACAACCAAAGATAAACCCAAGTTTCTGGTCCTGGCCACTCCCAAACTAAAATTGCCGGAACAATAGTAATCGGTATTAATAAAATTACCATCCAAGCAACAATGGCATTAGAAGACTCTTTCGCAGTCATTTTTTTTACCAGCAATCCATTACCCGAGTGAGCTAAAGCGGAGATAAAAGCTAATGAAACGCCAAAAGAAAATGTACCAGAACCTGGTTGCACAATAATTAACATCCCCAAAAATCCTATAATTATGGCTATAATCCGTCTGGCTTTTATAAATTCTCCAAGAATAAAGGCCGCACCAATTGTCATAAAAATAGGTGTAGTAAAACTAATAGCGGTAGCTTGTGCTAATGGTATTGACGAAAAGGCTATAAAACCAGCTATCATACCAATGCTACCTATAATTGCTCGGTAAAAAAACAGTTTGGGTTCTCTCATTTTAAAATTATGAAATCCTGCAACACCCAATACAGGTATAATAATTATACAAGCCAGAAGAGTTCTGAGAAATACAACCTCCATTATATGTAATTGTTCAGAAGATTTTCGGATAAAAATAATCATTCCTGTAAAAAAAAACATCGCTAAAAACATATAGATTAATGCTTTTCTTTGAGAATTTAAATTAGAAAATATGCTCATATTTTTAAGAAGAACGATTATCAGAAATATTCAAGAGTTTTCTCAAAAACTCTTACCAAAAAAAGTTTATTTAGAACAAATAAGACGCAAACCTCCAATGGCTTTCATATCGAAATACGCATTGATTTTCATATAAAAATCTTCCATTTGATTAAACAATTCTAATCCATGTAAATCAATGAAATCATTTTTTTTATCCAAAAAATGAGAGTGTCTATCTCTTGTGAATTCAGACCAATTAATTGTCATGTCCTGACAAACATCAATTTTAAAACCCACATTTTCAAAATAATTTTTGTAATCATCAATACTTATTAATGAATTTGCGAATAAATCATTTTTTAACAATTCCCAATTTACGTTCACATTGTGGTCAAGCACTGTAAGATCTTCGATAAAAACTCTTCCCCCTGGCCTTAGAAGTTCAAAAATCTTTTGACAAGATTTCTGTCTGTTTGGTATGTGGTATAAGGCTAACCAACTAACGATACTATCAAAATGATTGCTCTTATTTTTGTAAGTTAAAAAATCAGTACAAACATGAGTTACTTGATCTGCCAGTCCACATCTTTCAGTCAAACTACATCCAACATCATGATAATCTTTCTGTAATTCTAATGCTTCAACATTTGCACCAACCATATGGGCAACATATCTAGAAGGGCCACCCCATCCAGAGCCAATTTCTAGTAGCTTATCACCTCTCTTCACATTAAGGATATCAATGCAATTTTGAACAGATTGAATGCCATGATAATGAAGCTGATCAAAAGCAAACAAACTTTGCACATCAATAGCATCATTTTCTTGAACCCCTAAATTATCCAGTTCACGAAAAATACGCTTTGCCTCAGGATATAATTTCATTGTTTTAATATTTTTAGGGGCAGACAACGTAATTTCACTTACTTTAATTATAGTTTCAAAAATTTATAACAACATAAGGAATAGTCAAAAGCAATTTAAATTATTGAACATCTTTTTCTTTTTTAAAAAATGTATAATAATTGCTCTCAATACCGAAAGGACATTTAATGGAAATTGCTAGTTTAGATATTACCTACCCAAAAACGCCAAATGGAATGAGCGATGAAGAGTGGAAAGCACGTGTAGACCTCGCTGCCGTTTATAGATTAACAGATTATTATGGGTGGACGAGTGTCGTTTACAATCATATTACTTTAAGAATTCCAAATACAGAAACATTTTTAATCAATCCGTTTGGATTGCGATATGATGAAATAAGAGCATCAAACCTCATTCGTTTAGACTTAAAAGGGAATAAACTAGATAATGTTGATATGCCTGTAAATAAAGCAGGGTATAACATTCACTCCGCCATACACGAGGCTCGCCCAGATGATTTACATTGTGTAATGCACACCCATGAACCAATTAGCCAAACAATGTGCAGCATCAATGAAAAATTTATCCCTATGGTTCAAGAGTCGTGCCAACTATATGAAAGAATTGGATATCATGAATTTGAAGGCATAGTGTTAGATGCCTCAGAAAAAGATCGCTTAATCAGTGCCCTGGGTACTAATAATCACACATTAGTCTTAAAAAACCATGGCCTTCTCACAGCAGGTCCAAGTGCAATATGGGCTTTCGTTAGACACCAAATCTATATTAGAAATTCTGATATTCAATTACGAGCATTAGCCTCAGGAGCGGAAGTAAGTAGAATTCCTGAAGATGTAATAAGACATACTCGTGAACAATTTGAAGGGGGCAGTGCACAAGGTGGAGCTGTTGTTCGTCATCCCGAATGGCCAGCGTTTTGGCGTTTGTTAGACAAACTGGATCCAAACTGGAAAACATAATAAATTGATTTTAATCAATTTGGCTAACGTCTTTGGATTTTTACTCTTAATTTTAGGATGATTAAGATATGCCACTGCACGGAATGCACTATTAGTCATTTTTTTCTTCTCACCTAACTATTCTGATCTAAGAAGGTAGTAGTGAATACTCAGAACATTGAGGATAAGAATGTTTATAGTTGTCTAAGTTATAAGTCTTCTTGTAACTTTATTGAATTTTTATATCCACAATTCGGACAACTATATTCTCTTTTAGTTATCTCAAACGCTTTATCCATAGAAGCATATGTCCAGTAAAACTTACACTCTCCACAAGTGATATGGTATAAATACTCAAGATGAGCTGTAAAGGTCATAATTCTTAAATTCCTAGTTTTCTAAATATTAAAATCACTCATTTTTTATAATCTAATGTAAACTTAAACAGGCAATCTGGATCTCGCAACAGCAATCAAGTACTCTGCTCCACATTTTAAAATTGTATCGTTAAAATTATAGAATGGATTATGAAGTGGTTCTGAACTGCGTCCATTACCAATAAAAGCAAATGAACCAGGAACCTTTTCAAGATAACGAGCAAAATCTTCTGACCCTGTAATTGGTCCGTTTGATCTATTTGTTTTACTTTTCCCAAAAACTATTGAAGCAATTTCTAAAGATTTCTTGGTTAGTTTCTGATCGTTAATAAGTGGAACAAACTCATTAGTATATTTAAATTCAACTTCCAAATCATGTGCTAATCCTATTGAACGTACTAGTTTTGACATTTCTAATTTAATCTGTTCACTAATCTTTCTATTGAAACAACGAACGTCACCAGAAATTACTGATATTCCTGGAAGCGCATTTCTTATGCCATCAGATTTAAATTCTGTTACAGAAACTACTGCAGTTTCATTTGGATTTATTTTGCGAGACACTATTGTTTGCAACTCCATTACCAAATTACATGCTGGCACCAAGGTTTCTTTACATTTATGAGGTGAAGAAGAATGCCCCCCCAAACCTTTTAATTTAATTTCAAAATTATCTTCTGCTGCCATAAATGGCCCTTCACAAGTCTCAAAATGCCCTAGAGGAATACCAGGCATATTATGGAAGCCCCAAATTTCTTGAAAAGGGAATTTAACCATAAGACCGTCATCTATCATAGATTGAGCCCCCTGACCCCATTCCTCTGCAGGTTGAAACAACAACCGAATTGTACCATTAAACCCTCTTTCGATATTCAAAAATTCTGCAGCCCCAAGCAATGTAGCGGTGTGACCATCGTGGCCACAAGCATGCATAAATCCTTTCCTTTTCGACTTGTAAGTAAAATCATTTTTTTCATTAATCATTAAAGCGTCAATGTCTGCTCTTAATGCTATAGATTTCTTTGAATCCCCGTTTCTGAGCGTTGCAACAACCCCAGCTCCCCCAACTTGGGTGTCAATCTCGTTGATCCCAAACTCTCTTAATTTTTCAACAATAAAAGATGTTGTCTCAACGGTATCAAATCCAAATTCTGGAATTTGGTGAAGAGTTTGTCGCCATTTTTTCATCTTAGATTCTAAAAAAGAGCTTATCATGAAGGCATCCTTGGATTGAAACCACTAATAACTAACAACTACTAATAACTAACAACTAAGCGAGTAATAATATAAAAAACTCGATTAAATCCATATTTTTTTTCGTTTATCATTAGAGCAGATCATTTATAGTAAATTTGAAACCTAATAAGGCCAATCAAATGCAGGACAGAAAAAACTTCAGAATTAATAATAGAATAGCTATCGTCGTGGGCGGTGGCCAGCGTGAGGGTGAGACAATAGGTAATGGTCGAGCCGCTGCTGTCACTTATGCTAAAGAGGGAGCTAAAGTGATCGTAGTTGATAACAATTTGCCAGCCGCTCAAGATACAGTCGATGAGATAAACTCAATTGGGGGTTATGCATTAGCTTTAACAGCCGATGTTACAAAAGAAAGCGACGTTGAGAAAATGGTCTCGGAAGTTCATGAAAATTTTGGGAGAATAGACATACTTCATAATAATGTTGGTATCTCCATTGCGGGAGGGGACTCGGAAATTATAAATATTAAAAATGATAACTTCGATTATATTCTGGCTGTAAATTTAAAATCAATGATATTTACTTGCAAATACGTTATCCCATTAATGAGAAAACAAAAATATGGAAATATAATCAATATATCTTCAACTGCAGTTCATGAAGAATACCCTTGGGTAAGCTACAAAGTAAGCAAAGCTGGAGTTAATGCTTTAACAGAACAAATCGCGATACAAAATGCCAAATACGGAATAAGAGCAAACTGTATCGAGCCAGGCTTGATGAATACTCCAATGGCGATCGATGCCAGAGTAGAAGCATGGCAAGAATCCAGAGAACAAATAATATCAGCGCGTAATGCTGCAGTACCACTAAAAGGCAAAATGGGAACGGCTTGGGATGTCGCAAACGCCGCATTATTTTTAGCCAGTGATGAGGCTCAGTTTATAACCGGTATTACTCTTATGGTTGATGGTGGCGTACATTGTAGAGTTGGGGGAAGCGGTAGACCACAATATAAATGAAATTTCCACGCCTCAAGTAACATTTATCTCACCTATTTCATGCAAACAAAAGAATCTAAATTATCCAAGTTTATCATTTCTGTATTATTTCTTAATAGCATTAAAATGCTTTATTTTTCATAAATCAGTTCAAAGTACGTTTCTCTAAGAATGATATGTACTTGACCACTACGACACCCAATATAGATATGAAAACCATTAGCGATATCAACGGATACACTCCTGACTCTATGGTAGAGATCAATCCAGCTATGTATGCAAAAAAAGCACCAAAACCCAGCATTATGGCTCCACCAATTCCTGATGCGCTACCTGCTAAACTTGGTCTTACTGATAATAATCCAGCGTTGGCGTTTGGTAAAACCATACCATTGCCAATTCCCGCCCAAATCATGCTACCAAAAAACACAACCGGATGTTTAAATCCAATAACAAATATAACTAATCCAGCTAAAAGCCCAACAACCGTTATCCATGAACCATATAATAACATAAATTGAATGCCCAGTTTTTCTGAGTACTTTCCAGAAATAAAACTACCTGAGACATAACCAAGTGTTGTTAACCCAAAATAAATTCCAAATTCAGTAGAACTTAAATTAAATGAATTTGTTGAAACAAATGGTGCCCCTCCGATATATGCAAAGAACGATCCACTAGCAAAAACTGTGGTGAAACAATAAGCCCAAAAACGTTTTGAGCCAAATAGTTCAGGATATTCGTTGATTTGCTCTGAAATGCTGCGTGAAATATTTCTATTTGTTTCACCGAGATCAAAATAAGCAAACGCCATTATGATTATACCGATTAACAACAACATACTGAAATTTGCTTTCCAACCAAATAAATCATTTAGAAAACCACCAATAGCTGGAGCAAACATTGGTACAATAGCCATACCCATTGTTACATAACCAATCATGCTAGCAGCTTTTTCATTACTAACAGTATCACGAACTATAGCTCTTGAGAGGACCATTCCAGTTACAATCACTGCCTGTAACATTCTAAAAAATAAAAATAACTCAATACTCTTGCTGAGCAGACATCCAATCGTTGCAATGCCAAATATAAAAAAACTAAACAAAACCACTGGGCGTCTACCAACTTTATCAGAAACAGGCCCTATAAAAATTTGTAGTAAAGCAGTAACTGCCAAATACATTGATATTGACAAATTCATAACAGAATAAGTTGTATTAAAATAATCTGTCATGCCAGGTAGCGACGGCAGAAAAATATTCATCGCCAAAGCACTCATTCCAGCCAGTGAGACTAGAGTGATAATATGAGGTGGAGACGATTTATTTAAATAAATCACAGCTTTTGGTTGATCCATAATGATTGGCTATTCAACTATTTTCAAATTGTCTATCGAGATTATAATTTATTAAAATATTTTCAAAAACTAGTGTCTTTTTGATCTTATAGGATTTTAATCAAAAAAGTTTTTTGCTTCTCTAACAAAAAGATCAATATCTTCAGCTTTGCAATTCAAATGAGTGACTAATCTTATCACATTATTCCAATCTGCACCAAGTAATATACCCTTTTGCTCCATAAATTTACGAAACCTTGGCGCGATCCCATTTTCAAACTCTATAAACACCATATTTGTATGAACTTTATCTAAATCGACATTAATTCTTGAGATATCACTTAATTGTTCAGCCAATCGAGTTGCATTTTTGTGATCATCTATCATACGCTCCACATTATTGTCTAAAGCATAAATTCCAGCTGCTGCTAATATCCCAGCTTGCCTCAAACCACCGCCCAACAATTTTCTAACGCGTCTAGCTCTCTTTATAAAATCTTTGGAACCTGACAAAACGGAACCTGCTGGGGTGCCAAGTCCCTTTGACAGGCATAATGAAACAGAATCAATACTTGCTACCATTCGTTTAGGTTCCAAACCAAGTTTTGTAATTGCATTCATCAGGCGTGCACCATCCAAGTGGACAGAAAGCCCGTTAGCCTTTCCGCAATGCGCCATTTTTTCTATTTCATTCACATCTAAAACACTACCTTGGTGAGTATTCTCCAGCGACAACATTCTAGATATGGGAAAATGCTCATTATCTGGTTTAATTTTTTCTTTTATGTCCTCGATTAAAACAGTGCCATTATCTTGTGTAGCAAGCGGCGCAAACATTATACCACCTAGAACTGAAGCCCCACCAGCTTCGTCCATAAAAACATGATAATGATCACCTGTCAGTATTTCTTCACCTCTTTGGCAGTGCGAAAGCATCGCGCATAAATTTGATTGTGTCCCACTAGACACCAACAAAGCAGCTTCTTTATTAAATAGTTTTGCTACTTTCTCTTCTAAGAAATTTACTGATGGATCATCCCCGTATACGTCATCACCTAATTGGGCACTCATCATTGCGTTTTTCATTCCCTCGCAAGGCTGAGTGACAGTATCACTCCTTAAGTCAACTCGAGTATTAAAATTTTGCCGATCTATATTAGCGTAAATCATTTGTTAAGTCCTAACAGCCCAAAAATTATTTAAACAACTTAATCATAAGTTACTCAAGATGAAATAGTGATAACATCCAAACACGACTTTTAATGTCGCAGATAAATTAAAGAAAATACAATTATGAAGAATTAATTCATTCTAAGCAAATATTAGATCGTTTGTAATAATAAGGCTACTTGAAACGAAAAATCAAATATTTGGCACCAAAACATTTAGAGGCTTATGACCAATGCTAATTTTTACTGGCAAATTACCTAAATACTCTCCATCACCATATACTAATTTGGCCCAAGGATGAGAGGAAGAAGTGTCGATCTTAAATTTTTTAGTGTGGGTATTTGAAACGTTTACATTGTTGATGTGTTTTCCTGAGAAAACTTGAACGAGTAATTTAACTGCTTGCATTCTGGATACTTTTTTTGCACTTAAGAGATTGACCAAATTGCTTTCTTTTAATGCATCTGGTGCAATAAACATCCCCCCTCCAGTGTAAGGCGATGCTGCACCTGCAATTATCAAGAATGAATCATCAATAATATTATTATCGTTTACGATTTTATAGCCATGATTCTGCAATTTAATAAAACTTATTAACGTCGCAACTGCATAGAGAGCGCTACCTTTCAAAACAGGTATTTTTGAAGCCCTAAATGCAGCCTCACTTAAAAGGCCTACACCTGCGCAGGTAAGACAAATTTTTTTATATTGATCAAATTCTGCGATTACGTATCTAGACTTATGCACCTCACCAGAGGTTAGAGCAATTTTCACATCTTTACTATTATGTATCCCTAAAGAACTAGCAAAATCATTTCCCCTACCCATTGGGAAAGGTATCATTGACCCTCCAGTTCTCACAGCTTGCTCAGCAACTAGATTCTGCAAACCGTCTCCTCC
>Ga0163111_10000570_pt1 | contig 22111 bp, 18 predicted proteins | sample CRUFie1St18metaG_FD_109645 | JGI IMG/M metagenome (GOLD analysis project Ga0163111, IMG submission 109645) | Marine microbial communities from the Costa Rica Dome - CRUD Field 142mm St18 metaG | ecosystem: Environmental > Aquatic > Marine > Oceanic > Photic zone | place: Costa Rica: the Eastern... | reverse complement strand
TGACCTTGGAATACCCAGCTGGGTATTCCAAGGTCAAGTGTCATCCAATATAATCTCAAATATCAACAAGAATTGGTATAATATGTAGGCATATTCATTACTCAATTAGCCATTGTACATTATCCATCAATTTTACGACCTTTATGGGCAATGACTAGAATGCCCTCCCTTGGATACAAAGACGTGCAAGGTTTCAAGTTTGAATCGCGACTTTTAGGCGTAACCCTCTCTGTATATGTATACTTCATAGATGGATTGCTCATTGATACAGGTCATCCCAATGGCAGGAAGCAGATCTTCGCCACCCTAAAAGGCTTGCCTGTCAATCAGATTTTTCTTACCCACTATCATGAAGATCATTCGGGCAATTCGCCTCTCTTCCAAGAACATTTTCAATGCCCTGCGTATAGTTCCTCTCTCTGTGCCGAAATAATGAAGAATCCCCCTCCCCTTTGTCCTGCCCAGAAGATTTTATGGGGAGATCGTCCTGCCAATTCTAGTCTAATACCTGAAGACCATCTCATCCAAACCCCGAATTATACCTTCCAACTTATCCCTGTTCCAGGTCATGCGCCTGATATGTTCGCGCTTTACGAAGCCAATCATGGCCTTATTTTCTCTGCGGATCTCTGGATTAGCCCTCGCATCAATTACTTTATCGATTCAGAGAGTATGAAGGATCAAATCGAATCCCTAAAACGACTGCTCACCCTCGACTTTGATGCCTTGCTTTGTAGCCATAACCCTGTTTTGAAGGATGGAAAAACAGCGATTCGAAAGAAACTACAATTCTTAGAAGACTTTTACGGACGAGTAGCGACCCTTTACCACAAAGGATATAGCGTTTGGGCAATCAGGAGGAAAATAAGACTCAAAGAACATTGGCTCATGTATGCGCTCTCTTTAGGCGCATTGAGTGCAACGAATATGATAAGGTCTGTCATTCGCGACGAGCAAGCAGGCTCATAAAGTAATGCCCGAAACCTCCCTATTAGGAAGTTTCGGGCAAAATATACAATAGGCATGAAAGCCTTTATAACAATCCCATATTTCTAGCCTTAGCCAAGTGAGGCTTATAATCCGTTTCTCATCCTTTATCTATCTCAGGAGTCTACTTCGTCACTTCTTGCATCTTTCGTATTTGTCCCAATAATAGCGACTTAGGTGTCAGCGGAAGCGTAGCCATCATTATTCTTTGGGCGAATGTTACCCCCGCTATGACATCAAGTTTTCCTGCCATCATTCCTTTATATCCATCTTCTGCCACCTCACGCGCACTAAAGGTACTATCGAACAAACTCGTTTTATCCATACCCGACACCTTCGCAAATTCCGTCTCCGTTGCCCCTGGCAACAAAGCTGTTACGGTCACATTGGTATCATAGAGTTCTCCTGCTACTCCATTGCTAAAGGAAGTCACATAAGCTTTTGTCGCATAATATACCGCTTGTAAAGGACCTGGAAGCAAGCTCGCAGTAGAAGAAACATTCAATATTCGGCCGCTATTACGCTTCACAAAGTCAGGGAGGAAGAAGCGCGTTAAGGCTGTCAATGCTATAATATTGAGGTTAATCATTGACAAGTCTGACTCCCACTCTCTTTCGTGGAATTTCCCTCTGCCACCAAAGCCCGCATTATTAATCAAATATTCGACTTCAATGCCTTCACGCTTTAACTCATCATAGATATCTTTAGGGGCATTAGACAATGTCAAGTCTTTCGCAATCACTCTCACCTTTACGGAATGCTTTTGCTCCAACTCACTCTTCAGTTGGTTTAACTTATTAATGCTTCTTGCCACAATCACCAAATCGCCTCCTTTTTCCGCATGTATGCGCGCCAGCTCCTTGCCGATTCCACTTGATGCACCTGTGACCAATGCTACATTTTTCATTGTAATAGGGTTTTGAATAAAAGATTGGTGAATACTCTAATAAAAATACGATCCTTTTATATTTGTGAGTATTCACTCACAAATATAGAATTCACTTCATTTATTGCAAATAAATATCTTTTCTTTCTCTCAGCCACCCCACAACTATATCCGTCATTCTCAGAAAACGAATTCATCATGAAGCCTGTCTTTTCACAAGGATATGCTTACCTTGTAAGGACTTTCATCAATCGGGCAAACACACATACATATGAATCCCTTTACGCAACAATTCTTGGAAGATACAGGAGCAAAGGTTCCTGTAATTTGTGGCCCCATGTATCCAGGTTCAAACCCCGAATTGGTAGCTGCAGTTTCAGAAGCAGGCGGCTTTGGTATCGTCCAACCTGTCTCTATGACGCACCTATATGGGCACGATTTTCGTGAAGGCCTCCAGCTAATAAAAAGCCTCACAGATAAGCCATTCGGTGTGAATTTCACCATATTTGGCGGCGGGAATCGTAAGTACTTTCGCCTGATGCAAGAATGGATGGAGATCTCAATTGAAGAAGGGGTAAAGTTTTTCCTCACCTCTCTGGGCAAACCCCATAAGATTGTTAAAAGAGCAAAGGAACATGGGATTAAGATTTACCATGATGTTCCCAATAAGAAGGTTGCCCTACAAATGAAGGATGCAGGGGTAGATGGACTCAACTGTATCAATTGGCGGGGGGGAGGTCAAACAGGTATTCAATCAGCTGAACAGTTCATAGAGGAATTGCATGATATCGGTCTACCTCTCATCTGCGCAGGGGGCATTGGCAATACACAGGACTTTACCCAAGCCCTACAAATGGGATATGCAGGCGTACAAATGGGAACGCGTTTCCTCGCCACCACAGAATGCCAAGTCACCAATAGCTATAAGCAGGCCATTGTATCCTCCACAGAAGAAGACATCATTTGGACAAACAAAATAGCAGGCAATAACTCCTCTGTCATCAAAACTCCAGAAGTTATGCGAGGAGGACACCGAATAGGGCCTATCCTTAGTTTCTTCCTACGTCAGCGCCGAACGAAAAAATACGTGCGTATGTTCCTCATGTATCGAGGGATGAAGCGTTACCAACGTTCGACCTTTGAGGAAGGATATAAGTTCTGGCAAGCTGGGAAAGGAATCGGAAATATCGCCTCCATCGAATCTTCTGCCTCTATCATCCAAGAATTCGAAGAAGCCTTTGCGGCTTACCAAAAAGGAAAACTAGCCTAATAGATATAAAAAATGTCTCGCCAGTAATCGTACTGGCGAAACATACCCTTATCTGAGTTTGTGGGTGGTAAGGGTTTTTATTTAGAGATAATCAGTTTCTTAGAATCTATTTCTTTACCATCCGCAGAAAGAAATAAGAAATATACCCCTGCATTCAGGTTATCTGTATTTAACTCTAGGCTACCCGAAAGCGACGTCAAAGGCATCTGCTTTACTTGTCGCCCAACAAGGTTATAAACCTTTACGAGCCCTCTACGTGTACCAAAAGGCAGTTCATAATCAAGCGTCGTATAGTCTCTTGCAGGGTTTGGGTATAAGCTCCCAATTCCTCCCATATTAGGACTGAAGGAGTCTTCAACATCCGTTACGCCGCCTGCACTAACCTGAAAGGTATACTCTGCTGCATTTGATGGATTGTCTCGGTCATAGAAGCGAATGGTCACTTCACTATAGCCTGGCTGTCCATTCGGATAGAAGTTTAGCTTGAAACTATCAGAGAATTCGCCTGGTAAAACTCGTAGAGCCCCAATGCTTTCATCCACATCAGGATTGTAGCATACATCCCAGCACATATAATTTTCATGCCCTGTTGCTAGGTTGTTCGTTACGCGCTCTACCATTACGAATATAGGCGCATCCGATGTATTCTTTACGTGCAATGAACCTACTGCATCTTCATGTATATCTAATTGCATCAAACCAGGAAGTTGATCCAAAACGAGACTCTGTCCATGTATGAATGATTGTAAGGAGAATAATAGGAGGAATATAATGCTAAGCTTTTTCATGATGATTGCAGATTTGTTGTGATAGGCCATTCTTTTCTGTGGGGAGGATATGCCTTATCCCTTGAAAAATCATACCAAAAGTTAATTGACATACTATTTGTGTTAACTTTAATACAATTTTAGTATTAAAATCCTTGCCTTGTCGTCTGCTATTTTACATTTATCCAATCCCCTACTGGCAGTTTTGTCATTTTATTGCTTACTTAAATAAGCATCTTAATTACCGACCACTTTATAATTTGATTCTTCTATGACACGCTTTTTGTCTATTGTACTTTCTCTGTGTGTGTTTATCCTCATTGCTGCTGTAAGTATTCTGCAAGAAGAGAAGCAACATTGGGATGAGAATACCCCCCTCATTGAAGTAATGGCTAAGTTAGGAGCAGAAATGCCCAGTCACTATATCAAGGCTGATGCGGAACTAGTCAAACGAGGCCGCGAAATGTTCATCTATGGCCGTACAACTACACCAGAAGGAAAAGCCTCAAAGCGTATTTCCATCTACTATGAGTGTACTGCATGCCATAATAATGTACGGGAAGATCCTGATCTTGCCTTATCCAATCCTGAATCTCGTCTCCGTTATGCCCAAGAAAAGGATCTCCCTCTTCTACAAGGAACAACTATGTACGGAACCGTCAACCGATCTGGATGGTACAATGGCGACTATCATAAGAAATATGGAGACCTCGTAAAACCTGCACGACATGATCTCAAAGGTGCCATTCAACTTTGCGCTGAAGTATGCGCACAAGGTCGTAAGTTAGAGGAATGGGAAATGGAAGCTATGCTTGCCTACCTTTGGGATATAGGATATAAAATGAAGGATTTTAATCTAGGAGATACAGATATGCGTACCCTTAATGAAGCGATAGAAGGCAAAGGGGATAAGAAAAAGGCGTTAGGTCTATTAAATTCTCTTTACTTGGGAGGCTCCCCCGCGACCTTTGCATCTCCTCCAGAAGACAAAGCCGTAGGATATGGCTTGGAAGGGGATGCAGAACGAGGACAGGCAGTCTATGAGTTGAGCTGTATGAGTTGTCATGGCCCTTCCTTAGATATATCAGGCTACGTATTAGACGATGAAAAGGTGACCTTCAAATCCCTTAAGAAAAATATTACGAAAGATACCCGCTTCTCTATCTATGAGATCATTCGTAAAGGCACCTATTCTATTCCAGGCCATAAGCCTTATATGCCTCACTATACAAAAGAACGTATGAGCGACCAACAAATAGAAGACCTTAGGGCTTATATTGAAATGCGTTCAGGAAAGTAACCCAACTTTCACCCCTCTATAAGCAGAAGGCCGAAGCTTCTTAGGAAGCTTCGGCCTTTTCCGTAAATGGTGTATATGAGAATACCTGATTAAGGCATTTGCTTGGCAGGTTGATAAAAGAAGTTACGTAGGGAAGGCATATCCGAAACTTCCTTTGGTACACCATCAATATAGTTATCGTTCAAATAGAGGTTGTGCAAATAGTTACAGTTCGCAATTGTTGCAGGCACCTCTAAGAGTTTATTATCATTCAAATATAAGTTTTCGAGTTGTGTCAAATCCCCTATGCTTTCAGGCAAGAACTTCAACTCATTGCTATCAACATACAGGTTCTGGAGTTTCTTCAACTTACCAATTGAGTTAGGGAGAGCCTGAAGTTTATTCTCAGATAAAAATAGGCTTTCAAGTTCCGTTAATTGCCCCAAGCTTTCAGGTAGACGCTTAATCTTCATGCCATCAGTTCCAATGATAAGCCATGTAAGACGGCCATTCATCCAGACTTGCTCTCCTAATTCTAGAGGGGTAATTTCCAAGTCATTCATCTTGATGATTTCCCGCAAGACTGCAATGTCTCGGTAGTTGTATGGGCCACCTTCATTGGATTTACAAAAAACAATCTCTTGCTGAATACAGCCAGCAGAAATGTAGGCATGACATTTAGTATCTTGACCGAGGAGGGGTGAGAATGTAAGCTGAGCCAATAATATAATTATGAGGCCTAGTGGGTAAATTCTTTTCATAAGGCTCTGGTTAGTGTCTATTTGCAAAGTAGGAAATTTCTGACTTGCCAAAGAAGCCAGTCATACACCATTTCTGACATTTTCAAACAATCTGTCATTTCTTTTAAGAAAATGACTTTTTGTATATTATTGTACGAAAAGCCTCCCTATCTTGTTTAAAGTTTTTCGATAAAACCCAATAATAGCTAATAATATGAAAAATTATTACGTATTCACCTTTCTTTTCTTTCTTATACCAACCCTCATATTCGCCCAAGCAGAAAAAGAATATGTGTACAACACATTTGCAGGAAAACGAATCGTTAATTCTCAATCTGTTGAAATGCATAAAAAGGGAATGATGCAATTTATCATCTCTCACAGATTTGGGCAGTTAAATACGGGTAAAGAAAATTGGTTTGGGTTCAGAGATGTATTAGGCCTTGATGATGCAACGATTCGACTAGGATTAGAATACGGTGCATTGGACTGGCTTAACTTTGGTATCGGTCGAAGCTCCAATGAAAAGGTATTTGATGGGTTCGTCAAAGCCCGTATCCTCCGCCAATACAAAGGAGAAAAGAAAATGCCAATCTCAGTCGTATGGTATTCCAGCATTGCTTATCGTACCCAGCTCTTCCCCCCTATCTATGATTTTGATAACAATCTCAAAAAAAACCTGACTTACAGACTCTTCTATGCCAATCAATTGATTATAGGAAGTAAGGTTCATGAACGCCTATCTCTTCAAATCATGCCAACCCATGTACATAGAAATCTTGTAAATGTTGAGACAGAAGCCAATGATATCTTTGCATTAGGATTTGCAGCCCGCGTACAAGTCCTTAAACACCTTGGGATATCTCTTGAATATTTTTGGCTACCTAATGGGCAAAATGCTTATCTCCCTACCGAGATAGGCCCTAATGGTAATCCTCTCAACTTATTTCCTGCTCGTGATGCCCTATCTCTCAATTTCGACATTGAAACGAATGGACACGTATTCCAAATCCAACTTACAAACTCAAGAGGGATTACAGAAAAGTTCTACATCGGAGAAACAGGAGGACAATGGGGCAATGGAGACATTCGACTTGGTTTTAACATCGTAAGGGATTTCCGTATTCATAAGTAAGATCATCCCAATTTATTAATAATACCAAACGGCCACAGGGGATTTCCTGTGGCCGTTTGGCCTATTTCTATTTCAGTACAGAACAATTTATATATGCATATATACCCACTATATCCGCCTTATAGAGGAGTGTTGCTTATCCAAATATCCGCTTCCATAGTGTTATTGGGTTCAAACTTACAGGTTTATTTATCCTAACAAACAAGTTCCTTGGTTAATCATAGCTTTTTAGTTTGATAATGCCTCTGGCTTTTCCATATGGCAACAGTTTTTTGTAAATTTGCCCTCCATTTTTGTAGACAGCGTTTTATGCGTCCAGACACCTTCCATATTATTGAGGCTTTGATATTTACGGCTGAGCAGCCCTTGAAGGTTCCCCAGATGTTGGCAGTATTTGATAAGGCCGAATTTGCGGAGCATAAGCCCAATAAGGAAGATATCAAAACGATACTGAAGCAGATTGTAGAGAAGTATGCAGGAGACGAATATCCATTTGAAGTTAAGCAACTGGCAGGAGGCTATCAATTCTTTACCAAAGTGCCATACTTCCCATATGTTCGACATGCGGCCTTGATCCGAAAACGAAAACGGATGTCGAAAGTGATGATGGAAACATTGGCGATTATTGCATATCGCCAGCCTGTAACCAAAGGCGAAATTGAATTTATAAGAGGTGTGAATTGTGATTATGCCGTACAGAAACTATTAGAACGAAAATTAGTTGATATTAAAGGTCGTTCTGAAGCACCAGGGCGACCGCTATTGTACGGTACAAGTGAGTTTTTTTTTGAATATTTTGGCTTAAAAGATGCTGCAGATTTGCCTAAATTAAAGGAATTTGAGGAGCTAGAAGAAGAACATCTGAAGCAGTTCAAACAACATCAACAGGCAGAAGCAGATAAGATTGATAATACGATCAAGAATGGTAAAGAAGAATTTCCGAAAGGATGAGAAAGTGAGCAATAAAAAGAAACACTTTCTAAAGAGAGGAGAAAACAAAGAACGTTTCGAAAAGAAGAAATATGGAGGAGAAGACAAACCGCGACGGTTCAACAAGAAGGATAAAGAAGAAAAACGTTCTTTCCGTGACAATAAAAAAGAAAGATTTGAACGAACAGAACGAAATGGAGAATATAAGCCGAAACGATTTGTAAAACGAGACGGGGAATTCAAGCGTTCTTTTCGCGAAAACAAGCAGGAGCGATTTAAACGCACGGAACAAAATGGAGAGGAAAGATCCAAACGGTTTGTTAAACGAGAAGAAAGTAAGAAGCGTAACTATCGAGAAGAAAAACGCGAACGATACTACAAACGAACAGAAAGAGAGGGAGAAGATCGGCCTAAGCGTTTCATCAAACGAGAGGACAATCAAAAACGGTTTTCCCGCGACGATAAGCGCGAACGATACCAAAAGCGTACAGGAGAAGATCGACCTAAACGTTTCGTTAAACGGGAGGACAACCAAAAGCGGTTTTCCCGCGACGATAAGCGCGAACGATACCAAAAGCGTACAGGAGAGGAGCGACCTAAGCGTTTCGTTAAGCGAGAGGACAATCAAAAGCGGTCTTTCCGTGATGATAAGCGTGAACGATACCAAAAGCGTACAGGAGAAGATCGACCTAAGCGTTTCGTTAAACGAGAGGACAATCAAAAGCGGTCTTTCCGTGATGATAAGCGTGAACGATACCAAAAGCGTACAGGAGAAGATCGGCCTAAACGTTTCGTCAAACGAGAGGACAATCAAAAACGGTCATTCCGTAATGACAAACGGGAGTATGTAAAAACATCAGAAAGACAACAGAGCGAAAAATCTGTATCCAAAACATGGAATAAGTTTCAGAAGCCCAAGTCTGTTATTGTCAAAAAGCATAATAAGAAGAAGAGCCTTCCCTTTATTGCTGAAGACAAAAGCCTTAATGAGCCTATTCGTCTCAATCGCTTTATTGCAAAAGGAGGCGTTTGCTCAAGAAGAGAAGCTGATGAGTTGATCTCAAAAGGGCTTATTAGTGTAAATGGGAAGGTTGTGACAGAACTCGGGGTAAAGGTGCATCCTAAGCAAGACATTGTTATGTATAAAGGCAAGCGCCTTGTTGCTGAGCAGCTAGTCTATTTCCTACTCAACAAACCAGGAAATATGATTACGACCATGGACGATCCTTTGGGTCGGAAAACGGTTATGGACTTGATGTCTAAAGCCACTGATGTTCGAATCTTCCCTGTAGGCCGTTTAGATCGGAATACTTCGGGCTTACTTCTCTTCACCAATGACGGAGCGTTAACCAAGAAGTTAACCCATCCTTCCCATGAAGTAAAAAAGATTTACTACGTTCGTTTAAGTAAAGCGGTTTCGCAAGAAGACATGCTAACCCTCTTAAAAGGAGTAGAACTAGAAGACGGTCTGGCAAAAGTAGATCGAATTGACTATGCTGCGGGAGGAGAAGCCAATGAGGTTGGCGTTGAACTTCATAGTGGTAAGAATCGAATCGTTCGACGTATCTTTGAGCATCTTCACTATAAAGTCGAAGTACTTGACCGTGTTGGGTTTGCCTTCTTAACAAAGAAGAATCTGCCACGAGGCAGATGGCGTACCCTTACAGAGAAAGAAGTTCACTTCCTCAAGATGATATAGGTCTTAAAATAAAGAGCCACAAAGCAAACAGCCATTCCTATTATTAGGAATGGCTGTTTGCTTTATATACAATCGTAAATTACTTATACGCTTATTTTGCGTATGCAATTGCTCTCTTCTCTCGAATCACTGTCACCTTAATATGCCCTGGATATTGCATATTGGACTGGATTCTTTGGGAGATATCAAAGGCGAGTTGATCTGCTTGGTCATCACTGACCTTCTCACTCTCAACGATGACACGAAGTTCACGACCCGCCTGAATCGCATATGTTTTCATGACACCAGGATAAGATTGTCCAAGTGATTCAAGCTCTTTCAATCGTTTGATATAGCTCTCAACAATTTCTCGTCTTGCACCAGGCCGTGACCCACTAATTGCATCACATGCTTGAATAATAGGAGAAAGCAATGAAGTCATTTCAATTTCATCGTGGTGAGCCCCAATTGCATTACATACCTCAGGATGCTCCTTAAACTTCTCCGCCATTTTCATCCCAAGAAGGGCGTGTGGCAGTTCAGAATGATCTTCAGCAACCTTTCCTATATCATGCAATAGTCCTGCACGCTTTGCTAGCTTAGTATTGAGCCCCAATTCTGCAGCCATAGTTGCACAAAGTAAAGCCACTTCACGAGAGTGTTGGAGGAGGTTCTGCCCGTAGGAAGACCGATATTTCATTCGACCAACCATCCGAATAAGTTCTGCATGAAGCCCATGAATCCCGAGGTCAATGACAGTTCTCTCGCCTGTTTCCATGATTTCCTCAGTAATTCGTTTCGTCGTTTTCTTAACAACCTCTTCGATTCGGGCTGGATGGATTCGGCCATCCGTCACCAATTTATGCAGAGCCAAACGTGCAATTTCCCGTCTAACGGGGTCAAAACCTGATAGAATAATCGCCTCAGGGGTATCGTCTACGATGATTTCAACACCTGTGGCCATCTCCAATGCACGAATATTTCGTCCTTCTCGCCCAATAATTCGTCCTTTAATTTCATCATTTTCAAGTGGGAATACTGTAACCGTATTCTCAATCGCATGTTCAGCGGCAGTTCGCTGAATTGTTTCAATGATGATTTTCTTAGACTTTTTCGTTGCAGTAAGTTGAGCTTCTGCAACAATATCTTTGATGTATGCAGTAGCCTTTGTTTGGGCTTCTTGCTTCATCATATTTACAAGCATTTCCTTCGCATCCTCAGCCGTCATTGTCGCGATCTTCTCCAACTCTTGGATTTGTAGGTCTTTTTGTGCTTCAAGCTCTTCTTGACGTGCCTGTAATCCTTGCAACTCTTTTTCTAATTCACCTTGAAGACCGCTAACTTCTTTTTGTTCTTTTTTAAGCCTTATCTGTTCTTTCTTCAAAGCTTCATGCTTCTGTCGAAGACTTTCATTTTTCTGTTTAAGGCTTTCTGTTCTTTGGTTTAAGGAGTTTTCACGTTGTTTAATGCGCTTATCTCTTTCTCCTAATTTTTCTTTTCTAAGCTTTGCTTCTTTCTCAAATCTATTCTTTAGTTGCTGATACTTTTCATTTGCCTTCGCAATTCGGGATTGTTTGATTTTTTGCCCCTCTAGTTCGGCCTCTTTTAGGATTGCTTCCGCTTGTGCCGTTGCTGCTTCTTGCAAGCTTGCATTTGACTTAGACAACAAATATTTGTTGATACCATATCCACCAATCAGGCCTACTATCAGAGAGATGAAACCAATAATAGCTTCGCTCATGCTGATAATATTTTATTATTGTATAAAAATGAATGTTACATAGAAACAGAATAGAGCATACATATATTAATAGCTCTATACCATCTCTACACGCTACTGTACGAGTAGGAGACTATTTTCAAGCAGGTGAGCATAAATGTAAAAAACACAAAGAGAGCCTATTCCTCTTGTGCAACAATCGGAACATTCAATCTTTTTTCAATCGAAAGGAGTCGGCTCAATGCAGTTTCTACATTGGCTTCCGTTTCGTCCTGATGGCGTATATATTCTGTGGCTACATGGATGCAGCACATAATTGCGACATTCAGTTTATCTATGACTGTATATTCACTCTGTAGCGTTTTGATTCGCTCATGAATTAGCTCCTCAGCTTGGAGCAAGGCTTTTTGCTCTTGCTCATTGGCTTTTATCGTAAACTGACGGCCTAATATATTGAGTTTAACAGAATGATTCTCCAAGTTCTTTTCTAATTATGCTTATTGCCAGAAATTAATCACCGAAAAACTTTATGCACTCGTCTATTTCTGCCAAATAACTATCTATTTTCTCTTTTATCTCTTTCTTGTCAGCCTCATTACTGAGACCTTTCGCCACTTTCATGACCTCATACTTTTTCCGCATATCTTCATAAGCGTGGCTTTTCCCCTTAAGGCGGGCTTCTGCCTCTTGGAGTTGTTCCTTTAAATCATTGTTTTCACGTTGAAGCAGCTCCACGTACTCTCGCAACTCTTCAACTTGAATGCTTACACTATGCAGCTTTTGTAGTAATCGGATCATTATGCACTTCTATACAAGAAAGCAAACTACTAAATATTTTCTGTTTAATCAAACGTTCAGTACTTGCCCCCATATGAAAGGAGCTACCCACATCGCTTTTATTTACGAATTTCAGCACCCAATTGATAGGAGAGCGAACGAGAAACCTTACTCATCAGTTTATCGGCTGCTTTATCTTGTAGGGTTTTGGTGTGGTCTTGTAAAGTAATGGAAATCAGATAACTCTTCTTTCCTTTCTCTATATTCTTGCCTTTATATACATCATGTAATGCTACCTCCCGAATCAACTTCGGATTGCACTTCATCACAAGTTTTTCAATCTGTTGGAAACTAATACTTTCCTCCAATAACAAACTGAGATCGCGGGTAATACTTGGATAAACAGGAATGGGTTGGAAAGAAACAGCATTATCGAAATAGATGTTTGTAAGTGCCTCCCAATTCGCTTGGAGGAAGAAAACCTCATTTCGGATGCTATACTTATTCACCCATTCTTGGCTAAGCTTTCCATAACGCAGAACTTCCTTTTTGTTATAGCGTAACTTTAGCCCATAGGCAAAGTCCTCATGCTCCAGCTCGTCGATTGTTCCACTGAAATTGAACCATTTTTGCAAACGCTCAACCTCCTTGCTCAAGGTATGCAAAGATACCTTAGGAGACTTACTTTCCCAATGCGTTGCATGCTTCTGACCTGTTACAAACATACAAAGCCATTCGTCTTCCTTATACCCATTCTTATGTTGGTTATAGGTTTTGGCGAATTCGTAGCAGGCGAGGTTTGGATTTTTACGATTCTGGTTATACGCAATCACCTCTAAACAATTCGGCAATACCGATTGGCGCATGATTGCAAGCTCCTCGCTAAGAGGATTAAGCATAAAGACGGCTCCCTCCTTCGCAAATTCCTTGCTAACCAGCGAGTTCGTCAAGGTTTCATAATAGCCACTAGATGAAAGAGCATTTGAGTAGTTCTGCTTTAGGCGGAAGGTATCCTTATATTGTTTGAAGTCAAGAGAGGTGTTAAGACGAGTGGGAATTTCAATATTGTTATACCCGTATACGCGTAGAATCTCCTCCATGACATCTTGAGGTCGTTGCACATCAACTCGATATGGAGGCACTTTTAGAGCAAGCATATCTCCATCTTCTTTCTCTTCCACTTCAATTTCCAGTCCCTGCAAAATCGCGATAATCTCCGCTTTAGGAATCGCTTGTCCAATAAGCGTTTGCGTTCTCTCAATAGACAAATCAATTTCAAAAGGTGGGAAGTCCTTCACCTGTACATCTTCAATAGCAGATGCTGTACCTCCTGCTAGTTCAATGATTAAGCAAGCTGCTCGAATGGCTGCCTTAGGAGCCATATGTGGATCTGCCCCTCGTTCAAATCGGAAGGAGGAATCTGTGGAGAGGCCTAAGCGTTTGGCTGTTCTCCGAACAGTACCTGGCTCAAAATAAGCAGATTCGAGGAAGATATTTTGGGTTTTCTCGGTCACCCCTGAATTTAGGCCTCCCATCACCCCTGCAATACACAGAGGACGTTCGGCATCACAAATCATCAAATCTGTATCTACAAGAAGCTTACGTTTGATTCCATCAAGGGTTTCAAAGTCTTGCGCTGCCTCTAAGGTTTTAATCACAATTTCGCCTCCTGACAGCTCATCGGCATCAAAAGCATGCAAAGGCTGTCCTAATTCCATCATCACATAATTGGTGATGTCTACAATATTGTTAATAGGACGCAGTCCAATAGAAACGAGGCGGTTTTGGAGCCATTCTGGGCTTTCCTTCACCCTTACTCCTTCAATATATATTCCTGTATACCGTTGGCACTTTTCCTCATGGGCAATAGTAATCGGAATGGGGTTTAAAGCAGAGAATTGTCCTTCGGGAAGGTTTAATTCGGGAAATCGGGCTTGCCGTTTGAGGTAAGCTGCGAGATCACGAGCGGTACCATAGTGAGAGGCTCCATCAATTCGATTGGGTGTAAGCCCAATTTCCAAAATATAATCTTCGTCTAATTCTATGACCTCGGCCATAGGGGTACCTTCAACAAGTTCGGGGCTTAGCACCATAATTCCTTCATGGCTATCCCCTATATTCAATTCTCGTTCGGAGCAGATCATTCCCATAGAAACAGCTCCTCGAATTTTCGACTTTTTTATCTTAAAGGCTTTATTGACATCTTTCTCTGGGTAAATCATTGTTCCTACCAGTGCTACAGGAACCTTTTGGCCTGCATCCACATTGGGCGCACCACATACAATAGATAATGGGTTATCGCCTCCAACATTCACTTTACATAAAGAAAGGTGATCAGAATTGGGGTGTTTTTCTCTCTCCTCTACATACCCTACAACAATACCCTCTAAGTTTCCAGGTACGCCTCCTGTCTTCTCAATCCCCTCAACCTCAAGCCCTAAGGCTGTTAAGACATCGGCTAATTCTTGGGGTGACGTAATTTTATCTTCAAAATCAATATAGTCCTTAAGCCACGTATATGAAATCTTCATACAACAATCTTTTCTATGCTTTTTGCAAAGATAGGAAAGATTAGGCGTTTTCATGTTAATGCCTATAGGATTTCTACAAAAAGAACATGTCCTTTTGCTCATTCGAACAAAAGGACATTTCTATATTCAGGTTCATTGACCTAGACGAATATCAAATTATTGGTTGAGATACCCATCAACCGCTACACATCTCACAATCATCATCTGGCGAATCTCCGACACGTGCATACACTTCTTTTTGCTGGCCATTGCCATTGACTTTACCATTTGTATGCCCGTTTCCATTACCATTTGCTTGAAGTTCCTTTGCTTCATCCAAAATAGATTTATCAATGGTAAACTTAATCGCATCGGTAGCTGGCTTCGTTCGGAGGTAATACGTACCTGTTTTGAGACCTCGGTTCCATGCATAAAAATGCATAGAAGAAAGCTTTCCATAGGTTGGATTCTCTAGGAACACATTCATACTTTGGCTTTGACAGATGAAGGCTCCTCGATCTGCAGCAAGGTCAATGATAACCTTTTGGCTGATTTCCCAAGACGTTTTATAGAGGTCTTTAAGCGATTGAGGAACTTCAGGAAAATGCTGAATAGATCCATTTGCGGCAATGAGCCGATCCTTCATTCGGTCATTCCACAGGCCTAATCCGATAAGATCCTTAAGGAGGTACTTATTCACTACCACAAACTCTCCAGAAAGGGTTCTTCGGAGGTAAATATTCGAAGTAAAAGGCTCGAAACACTCATTATTTCCAAGAATTTGAGAAGTAGAAGCCGTTGGCATAGGAGCAATAAGAAGGCTATTGCGTAGTCCATGCTTTTGAACTTCTTGTTTCAAGGTATTCCAATCCCATCTGTCTGTAGGATGTACTCCCCACATATCGAATTGGAGAATGCCTTTACTCGCTGGCGAACCCGCGAAAGTTTCGTATGTACCTTCCTTTTTGGCCAATTCCATGGAAGCAGTCAAAGCTCCATAGTAAATGGTTTCGAAGATTTGCTTATTGAGGATACGCGCTTTGAGGCTATCAAACGGCACTTTCATCATCACGAAAGCATCTGCGAGACCTTGTACCCCAATCCCAATTGGGCGGTGGCGTACATTCGAACGTTCGGCTGCAGGTACGGGATAGTAGTTGATGTCAATGATACGATTGAGGTTTCGGGTGACCACCTTTGTGACCTCAAACAACTTTTCATGGTCGAATTTACCATCCTTCACGAATCGGCTAAGAGCAATAGAGGCGAGGTTACACACCGCAATTTCGTCCTTAGACGTATATTCGACTATCTCTGTACACAGATTGCTCGACCGAATTGTACCAAGGTTCTTTTGGTTTGACTTATTATTAACATGATCCTTATAAAGAATATAAGGTGTACCTGTTTCTATTTGGGAGTCGAGAATTTTGAACCAGAGTTCTTGTGCCTTTACCACCTTACGTTGGCGGCCTTCTCGTTCATATTTGGTATAAAGTGCCTCAAACTTATCTCCATACGTATCGTATAGTCCAGGCGCTTCATTAGGGCAAAAGAGCGACCACATGCCATTTTCCTTTACCCGCTTCATAAATAGATCAGGAATCCAAAGCGCATAGAATAGGTCACGTGCACGTAGTTCTTCTTTACCATGATTCTTCTTGAGGTCAAGGAAATCATAGACATCAGCATGCCAAGGTTCTAGATAGATTGCGAACGCCCCTTTGCGTTTTCCACCTCCTTGGTCTACATAACGAGCGGTATCATTGAATACCCGTAGCATGGGTACAATTCCATTAGAAGTGCCATTGGTACCTTTGATATAGCTACCTGTTGCGCGAATATTATGGATGCTAAGCCCGATTCCTCCTGCGGATTGGGATATAAGCGCACATTGTTGGAGGGTTTCGTAAATACCTTTGATGCTATCCTCTTGCATCGTAAGGAGGAAACAAGAAGAAAGTTGCGGTTTTGGGGTACCAGAATTGAACAATGTAGGCGTTGCGTGGATAAACCACTTCTGCGACATCAGGTTATAAGTTTCTTTTACTCGCTCAAGATCCTCTCCATGAATCCCAACGGCTACCCGCATAAGCATATGTTGAGGGCGTTCCTTTACCTTCCCTTTCATCTTTAGGAGATAGGATCTTTCGAGGGTTTTAAAACCGAAATAATCAAAATTATAATCTCGATCATATATAATGGTCGAATCCAGTTCATCCTTATAGCGATTGATAATCTCCATTGTTTTGTCGGAGATAAGAGGCGCAGGATCATCCGTTTTAGGATCTACATAAGCGTGTAGTGCCTTCATGGTACGGGAGAAGGACTTATCTGTATTTTTGTGCAAGTTGGATATAGCAATACGTGCAGCGAGAATTGCAAAGTCGGGATGTTTCGTAGTCAGTGAAGCTGCAGTTTCGGCAGCGAGGTTATCAAGTTCTGTAGTCGAAACACCATCATAAAGGCCCTGCACAACCTTCATAGATACGACGATGGCGTTTACATAATTGGAATCAAGACCATAGCACAACTTTTTTATCCGTGCCGTGATCTTATCCATCTTTACTTCTTCACGTTTTCCGCTTCTTTTAATAACGTACATATTGTAAATCGATATAATGTTTTTGTAAAGGTTTGGATCAAATAATACTCATTTAAGTCGTCAAGCTTCCTGTCTTAAAGCGGAAGGCTTTAAGGACATATAGGAACAAATATGCAATAGTAAGTTTCTTTTCGTTTCGCTAAATGCGAAGAATTATTCGTTTTTGTTGTGATACATTTGTAAGCGCACAAACGCTTTCATGAGGGGATTTGTAAAACGGTATCTGCTTTTAGGAGATTGGCCAACCTTCATAAGGATACTTCCTCTTTCCTCTTTACAGAGCATGCCTAGGTTATAATTAACCGATTCGGCCGTCACCTCTTTACCTGTAACTTGCGCGAATGGTTTGAGGATATCATTGGCTTCAAAGGCCTCTTGTTCATCAGTAGGCGCCAATGCACAAGCATTCAGTACATGCATAAACTGATTTTGCTTGCGAGAGGATGCCACTGCCTTTCGATAAGCATTCTGCATGCTTTTATTCATGCCTTTTACACTTTCTCGAACTGCATATTGGAGATGGTTTTCGCCGATGTTATCAGATTCATCATACAATGCCTCCGTAGCTGCATGCTTCATCAGTAAGTGAACATAATGCGGATACCCAACAGAAAAATCTACAACCTTTTGAACGAGGTCAGCATGCATCTCTAATTCAGTATAGGCAAGCCCTTGTGTGATTACAGACGTGAGTTCCTGCTTATTCATGAGGGTCAGGTCAATTTGGTTGAGGCAACGCTCGAGGGAAGGATGCTCACCAATTAGGTTCTCCACACTTTCGCTAATCCCTACTATCATTACAGTAGCATAAGAAACATTATCGGACAAAAGCTTCAGTGTATCGGCCATTTTTCGCTGGCTTTCTTCATCTGTAATGGTATCAAACTCATCGAATATAAAGAACATCGGATGCTGAATTTGCTCAATGATGTTCTCAATATCAACGGCCTGTACATCTTCAGGATTCGGGAGAAGTTCGGGGAGGTGTACCCCTACTTCCTCTTCAGATTCCATAAAGCCGACTCCTTTCCTACGCATGGCAATTCGAACCTTACCCAATACCTTCGTCCACATAGAGGAAAAAGTATCACTACGGGTACACGTAATTTTGGCACAAATCACATTCTGCACATATGCCATCATCACATTGGCTAAAGAGGTTTTACCAGCACCTCTAGCTCCGTACAATACAACATGTTGGCCAGCTTCATTAAGAGAGCCTACAATTCGGCGAATCTCTCTGTCTCGTCCAATAAATAAGTCTTGATGACTCACAGGGGCGGAGGGCGAAAAGATGCGCCCTACTAGTCTGATGCGTTCATGATCCATTCGCCTATTTTACTAAAAGTCTTCGTCTAATGAAAAGATTTGCTCCTCTTTTGTTGTCATAACTCCTGCCTTTTGGTATTCAGAAACCCTTCTTTCAAAGAAGTTTGTCTTACCTTGTAGAGAGATGAGTTCCATCCAAGGGAAAGGATTTGGGGTATTATAAACAGCCTCACATCCTAGGGCTTTCAACAGACGATCTGCAACAAACTCAATGTACTGCGACATAAGGCTTGCATTCATACCGATCAGAGATACAGGAAGAGCATCTGTTACAAACTCCTTCTCAATCGTAACGGCATCACAGATAATGTCTTTAACCGTTTGTACAGATAGCTTATTTTGGAGCATAGAATACAATAGGCAAGCAAAATCGCAGTGGAGCCCTTCATCTCGGCTAATCAATTCATTTGAGAAAGAAAGCCCTGGCATTAGGCCACGCTTCTTGAGCCAAAAGATAGAGCAGAAGCTTCCAGAAAAGAAGATTCCTTCAACAGCGGCGAAAGCAATTATTCTTTCGGCAAATAGGTTGTCGTTATTGATCCATTTCAAGGCCCATTCGGCCTTTCTTTTCACAGCAGGAACTGTCTCAATTGCCTTGAATAGATAATCCTTTTCCTTCTCATCCTTGATGTATGTATCAATCAATAAGCTATATGTCTCAGAATGGATATTTTCAATGGCAATTTGGAAGCCATAAAAGCATTTCGCTTCTGGAACCTGAACCTCATTGATAAATTGCTCTGCGAGGTTTTCGTTCACGATGCCATCACTTGCTGCGAAGAAAGCCAATACATGTTTGATAAAATGACGCTCATTGTCGCTTAGCTTCTCCCAGTCATTCAAATCTGCTGATAGGTCAATTTCCTCTGCGGTCCAAAAACTTGCAACAGCTGTCTTATACATTTTCCAGATTTCATGGTGCTGGATTGGGAATAGAACGAAACGATGTGGATTTTCTTTTAGAAGTGGTTCTTCTATATGTACCATAATACTTAACGAATATGTGATGTTTAAATGTCTAACAGTGGATAATCAAATTTCTTGCTTATCTCGCTTCTTTGGGAGTTTATTTATCCACATTCGGTGGAATCCTGTGGATAATTTTTCAGAAAGAATTTCATCCTTTTTCATATGTCAGATCTTCTCACAGGAATATTCAACTGTTAAAGTATCAAGGCTAAAAGTAGCAATAACTTCCTAATAGACAGCCTATTATACGGCAAACAATTCTTGCGTTGTGAGAAGACAGTCTTTGAGCTATCCCTCCTTAAATTTGAGCCATTAAACTGATTATCAGTTTTTCCACAGTGCTTTAGTCCCAATTCACATAAGACAAGCCAAGGTATAGATACTAAGTATATGAGAAATTGTTTGAGCAATGTGAAGGAAATAACGACAAACTGTTTATGGTGAAAGAGATTTTTTTATCAAATTTGTGTGGAAAACATCTTTATCAACAACTGTCTGAACATATTCTTAGGATTTTGGGTTATTAGGAAAAGATGTCAGGTAAATAAGGTAAAGATTTTGGCAATTGTCAGATAGATATATGAAATAGGCATGGGAAATAACAAAAAGGCAGTTCGAAATTCTGTAGGCTTTTTGGCCAATCTAGCAGGTACCGCTTTCCAGCGCCACCTTTTTCGGGCGTTTCGGAAGTCTGGTTGCTTTATTACCGTCGAACAATTCACTGTCTTAATGTATCTCTGGGGAGAAGAGGGCAAAACCCAGCAGCAAATCGCCTGTTGTACCAACCGAGACAAGCCCAGTATCACCCGTTTATTAGACAATATGGAACGAAATGAACTCGTTGTTCGTGTTCCCTGCCAAAAAGACAGACGTGTCAAACGAATCTTCTTGACAACTAAGGCCAAAGAGTTAAAATACGAAAGTATGCGCCTTACGGAACAAAGCTTGCAAGAAGCCTTAGTAGGAATCCCTGAAACGGATTTATGCGTTTGTAAAGAAGTATTGGGGCGAATTGTGGAAAACCTAGCCTGCGACGCCTAAGCTTTCCACATAACTATATTCAACAATGAAGGAAATCAGCATTCTTATGAATCAATATATGGTCGAAATTGATTTGCCTGAAGTCCTTAATGCAAGCTTCATGGCAAAAATTCCTGCACAACGCGACTGCATAAATGATCTTATGTATGAAGGTCGTATTGTGAATTATGCTTTGGCAATGGATCGCGGAAAGCTATGGCTAACAGCGGTTGCTAAAGACGAACAAGATATTATGGATATGTTGGCGACATTCCCCCTAATTAATTATATGAAGCCGAGTATTCATGAACTATTATTCCAGCAACATGCGCATGAGATGATCATGCATATTTCCCTTAACTAGTAAACAAACAGTCACGAATTGATATTCCAAAGGGATAGATCCCCTGTGAGTTTAGACTTGCAGGGGATTTGTCGTTAACAGCTAGGCAATCCAAAGGGTTGATAAGAGAGCTAGCGGCTATATATGACTTAGATTTAAGGTTTTATATATACAAATCTTTTCACTTAAGGGTTGTATAAAAAGTCTCGGCGAGGCCAGTGGGCAGTGGGCAGTCTCCTCCTCGGGAGGGGGAGGTACTGAATGGCGAGTATAAAAACCTTCCCACTAAATACTTTTTATATGACCCCAACTTTTTAGAGGCAAAGGAAGCGTTTTTTTGATTTGAGGCTGAGATCGTTTTCTCGGTGTAGATCCTCGCTGTAGAAGCGGCATGTTTGCAATCGGGGCAAGCAGCCCTGTTTATCGCAGTGTGATGTTTTCCAGTGGGGCAAACAGAGCTACCTGCCGAAGCGGCATGTTTGCGATCGGGGCAAACAGAACTGTTTATTGCAGTGTGATGTTTTCCAGTGGGGAAAACAGAGCTGCCTGCTGAAGCGGCATGTTTGCGATCGGGGCAAACAGAACTGTTTATCGCAGTGTGATGTTTTCCAGTGGGGCAAACAGAGCTGCCTGTTGAAGCGGCATGTTTGCAATCGGGGCAAACAGCTCTGTTTGTCGCAGTGTGATGTTTTCCAGTGGGGCAAACAGCTCTGTTTGTCCCATTGGCATATTTGCCATCGTTACCACCAAGTCTGGCGGTAAGGATGGCAGAACTTCCAGGGGGGCCGGCGAGCTTGCCTGCCCCAATTGCAAACATGCCGCTTCTACATACGAGTCTGCTTGCCCCGATTGCAAACATGCCGCTTCTACATACAAGTCTGTTTGCCCCAATTGCAAACATGCCGCTTCTACATACAAGTCTGTTTGCCCCGATTGCAAACATGCCGCTTCTACATACAAGTCTGTTTGCTCTGATTGCAAACATGCCGCTTCTACATACAAGTCTGTTTGCTCTGATTGCAAACATGCCGCTTCTACATACAAGTCTGTTTGCTCTGATTGCAAACATGCCGCTTCTACATACGAGTCTGTTTGCTCTGATTGCAAACATGCCGCTTCTACATACGAGTCTGTTTGCTCTGATTGCAAACATGCCGCTTCTACAT
>Ga0163111_10000569_pt1 | contig 22162 bp, 19 predicted proteins | sample CRUFie1St18metaG_FD_109645 | JGI IMG/M metagenome (GOLD analysis project Ga0163111, IMG submission 109645) | Marine microbial communities from the Costa Rica Dome - CRUD Field 142mm St18 metaG | ecosystem: Environmental > Aquatic > Marine > Oceanic > Photic zone | place: Costa Rica: the Eastern... | reverse complement strand
GCTGTAACTGTAAGCGTGTCTGTAAAGAACAAGTCCACTGTCAATGCTTCACGAGCTTCTATGACATAGAAGTTGTTTCGTGCTTTGACAATGAAGCCTGGCTTCAATGCGTATTCAATTCCGTTATTCCCAAATCCAGCACCGTATGGGGTGCCGAAGATGTTTCCTGGCCTGTTTGTTTGGTTTACATTCGTCATAATTTTCACCTTTGTTTGTGTATGGTGTGGACTGCTCGTTGGCGGACCTGGTTAACCCCAAGCTACCACAGGATATAACCCCTTTGGCATGCTTTGAGTCAAACGGTTCTCGTGCCTATCGGCTAGAGCTTTCGCTACCAAGGGTGTTTAATCCCTAGTTACTGATTTGCTTCAAGCGCGTATGCACCAAGGTTAGCTATTGAGTACCCAGCAAACATCAATCCTAGCGCCTTTCGTCCACCTTTGATGTGGATTAGCGAGGTTGCGATGTATGCTACTGTAACACCCAGTGTCAGCTTCTGCGACCATGACATTGCCATTGTGATGCCTCCGCGTTATCCCTAGAGCTTTCGCTCATGGGGTAAGCAAGTTACCTTCAAACCGTAGTCAGGCTCAGTTAGCAGTCTTGACCATTGCGGTAATCTGCATAATTCCGATTTTATCGTTGTTAGCAGTTACACTCGCAAGGGTTGTTTCAGTTGTACCAGATGCGTTACCTTTCATGACAAAGTCTGCCATTAAGCCAGCAACACCAAGGTCGATAGCTGTTAGGCTGTCTCCGGCAATTTCTGCTAGTTGACCAGTAACATCAATAGTAGCCTGTGGCTTTGCAAACTGTCCAATCATCAAGTCGTTTTGCAAGTCAGAAATGTGGCTTGCGTCATCAGTTAGACCAGCAAGGTTCACTGCTGCGACTGTGTCGAAAGAGTCAGATGCTTCGTCTTGAAGAAGAGTAACTGCGTTACAACCCAAGATTGCCAAGATTTCACCGTTTGCACTAACACCAATGTCAGATGCTGAGTTTTGGTGTGCTGCAAGGCCTGATGCTTGTGCTAGAGAAGCCACTGAAGGTCCAATAAGTGGGACCACAGTTGTTCCAGTTGCATCGATAATCTGCGGGAAAATGTTATCGGTTACCATTGTACCGTCAAGCATAATGTAGTCGCAAACAATTGGTTGTCCGTGCTTAGCAGAAGTGCTTGTAAACCCAGCTGCTAGGTAGCGGTTGACCAAGTGCAAGAAGTTAACAGCTCCTTGACCTGCGGTTGCGTTGTTGTTGTTGACGACAAGGTAGTTAGTTTTGACAATTTTGATTTGAGAACCATATCCTAGGTCCATTCCTGCAATAGTTGACATACTTTTCACCTCCGTATAAGAATTAGTGAGTCCCGTAAGGGAATCAGCTAAGCTCCCCAATGCTCTGTCGCTGTTGAATCAATTCATGGTGTTGTCCAATTACTGAACCAATGACACGCCACTTCTCTGCACCTGCGATGGTTGAGTTACCATAGTTGGCAAGTCCGCCAACAACACGGTGAGCACAGACGATGGTCTTCTCAGGTTCGACAATAACTGGCATTTCATACCAAACGAAAGGTTCTTCCAAAACTTCGAATAGCTGTTGGTCAATGACTGGAGTCTCCACACCGGAGATGCGCCATTGATGTTCCGTGATAAGTAGCGGAGAAACGGGATATTGAATTCCCATAATCAAGTAGTAAAATTCTTCCAAAGTCTTGAAATCGAGAACACGCTGTGCCCAGCCGAAGGAATCGACTGTCACGCTGTTTGGGTTTCCAGTGGAACCTGAAGAAGGAACAAGCCATTGGCCAAATGTTCCCAAAAGTGAAAATTGGTCGGCGCGAAGAACACCCTTACCGTAGCCCTGCTTTGGCCAGACGAACTTGTATTCGCCCCAGTGTCGGAAGTTCGCAGCAACTGCACCGAGGATTTCGGTAACATATGCATCAATCGTGCTGATAGGTCGGTCATAATATGGTCGTAGTTCCATGTTTTCATCTCCTTGTGTGTTTTTTGTTTCCCCGCGGTTTTGTTGGTGCGGGTTATCCAGGGCTAGGAGGGTACCCCTTATCAAAGAAGGGATTTCATTGAGTAGCAAAAGATTGTCACTCCCTTACATTTGTCTTCATTGTGTTTGTTTTGCTTTCCTTCCTTTTCAAATGACTATCACTAGAAACCATTAAGTCCGTCGTGAAAGGATGCGTGTTACTATGAGCAAGACTCGGCAAGTGCAAATACGCATGGACGAAGAGGTATTTGTCAAACTAAAGGCACTTGCAGATGAGAATGGGTTGGCTTTGGCTACATACATTCGCTCTCTTCTCATTCAGTACACTAAAGGAAAGCTGACTGTGTTAGAGGAAGAATTGGTAGCGAAGCTTAACACAATGAATCGAGCTCGCCCGGATGTGACATTCTGATGCACAAGACAACAGGTACTAAAGTAATAGGACTAACTAACCCAAGGTATGAACCTAATTGGGTGGTCCGCGCTGAAGCGCGTCTTGACACGGGTGCTACTCGCTCTTCTATTGATGAAGGCTTTCTTTCCCTTCTTCGGCTAGAAGAAATGGTAAATGAAGATGCTATCAAGGTAAAGAGTGCTAATGGTGTACAACTAAGAGATACCGTAGTGCTTGTCGTAGTGGAAGACGAAGAGGAAATCGAGCTTGAGGTTTCCATTACCAATAGAGAGCATATGGCTTACCCTGTTATCCTGGGAAGAGACTACTTGGGTGAAATGGAATGAACATAGCTGATGCGGCGCGTTTCATTGCTGATGGCATGACTATGAAGATAGAGCTTAGCGAGAATGTCGATAAGAAGATTGATGACATTAGGGAAGAAGTCAAGGAGATGGTTAACAACTCTATGAACAAGATTGACCGAAGGTGGTACATTACACAAGTACTACTGGGGATAGGTCTTGTTGGAAACGCTATCGCTATGATGTTGTAATGGCGCCCCTGCCAGGATTTGAACCTGGGGTACCGGCTCCGCAGGCCAGAGTGTTATCCAAGCTACACTACAAGGGCTTGATTTACGATTAATGGCCTAACCATTGCTTGGTAATAGTCGCGGTTTCCTTCTTTTAGTATACCGCCCTGTGGTTGCCAACCTTCTTCCATCAAATAATTGACTTTCTTAACGAGGTCGACCAGGCTATCGCCAAGTACTACGGTGTAAAGGCCTTCAACCAATAGTTTCACCTTAGTGACAAGATGTGCTTTCGCAAAGAGTCGCAAGACTTCTTGACTTCTTGAAGTCCTTTGCGAACACGAGTACCAGCAGCTTTCTGTCCTTTGTCGACTTTCGCTGCATCCTCTTCGAGCGCGGTCAGTTGTTCTTTCAATTCGTTTAGTTGGTCCGTCACGGTTGCCATGAAGTAAAATCAGCTTCGGGCGGACTATAAAGGTAAAGGGTGGGCAGGTGAGTAGAAGGGAAGAAGGTAGCCCTACCTGGAAGCACCTGTTGGTCCCGGTCTCCCAGGCAAGTTGAGGTGAGGGCTTTTCGTATTCAAAAGTTACTCATAATGCCTCGGCCCTAGTAACTTCTTCAGCTGTCGCAGTAGCACCAGTCCCATCTGTTACTGTACATCTTACTGTAAACTCAGCTGGTAATGGTGGGTCATTTCCAGGTCCGGGAGGCCCAGTGAATGTTGTTGTAACTATTGCATCGTTCCAAGCCCCACTACTACGGTTAACAGTACCCATGTTTATGCTGAATGCGTTCTGAGGGTCATTTTCACTAAGTAGGGTCCATGCAAAACTGTAGCTTCCATCGCCACCGGAGGCAGTTGCTACCATATCTATTTCGCCAGAACCTGAAGTTTGACTGCCTGCGGTGTCTATCAATGGGTCAGCCGTGTTGATAGCAATAGAAACGCTCAGTGCAGCTGGTCCTTTACTATGAGCGAGGAAAACATACATGCGCTCACCCAAGGACTATCCAGTTGTTTGAACCAATGCCAATACAAGTGGCTCCTTTGAATGTAGCTACTGTAAAGTCTGAACCAGCACCGTTGATGTTATTGCCATTACGACCAATGGTAATGTCTCCACCTGTTGTGTTTAGAATAGCGTAGTGTTCACCAGCCGATGAGGTACTTGGTAGCGTGACATTCCCTGCGCAAATGAGGTATCGCCCTGCGTGGTTGACTTCCGATAAGGTCTGACCGCTTCCTACGGAAACAGTAAGAAGCCTAGTGCTTCGAAAGGTCCCGCTTGGGTTAACATCCAAAGTAGCTGATGGTCCTGAAACCCCAATACCTACTCGATTATTGCCTGCGTCAATGTGAAACATTGACGAGAAGCCATCACTTTCAACCGTAAAGTCTCGGTCTAGTGAGTTGTCATTTATCCTGACATTCCCGCTAGATACTGTCAGACCTGGTATAGATGGTGGCTGATAATTCGGCATGTGCTTCACCTAGCCCAAAGAGTAGGAGGGCATAAAGCAATCGGCAAGAGAACCCAAGACGCCTGTCTAGCATTACGCCTTCTAGGCGTCTTGAGTCATTTAGGACCTAAGTCCTACTCACTTGCGGAGCTTCATGAACACGACGAGTCCAACGGCTGCCAAAGCGATGTGTCCAACATCGAAGCCTGCAAAGACTCCTTTGTTGAGCGTGTTCATCACTTTGTTGTCGCCATCAAGGACTCCGCCAGAGCCATCCATGTATGGGTCATGGGCTGCGCCAAAGCTGCTACGGTAAGGATTCAACTACCTCACCTCAGAAGACATTGACTACGCGGCCCATGTCATGGTAACCAGCGTGAGCACCAGCGTGAGCGCCATCAGTCATGCCGAAAGGCTCGAAGGGAGCTTCGCCAAGGTAACCGAATGCACTGACATTGTCATGTAGCGTGTTGGAGCCACTCAAGAAACCGAAACCTGCGCTACCGGATGGGTTTTGAAGGGCCACACCTGGTAGTGGGAGGTTCAAGTAAGAGTTAGCAAGGTTCAACATACCAACGGTAGCACCAGCAAGAGCGATGGTGGAAGCAACATTGAAGTTAACGAGCTTCATTCCGTAAAGCGAGTAGCCAAGAGCACCAGCAAGAGCAGCACCCACGAGAGGTCCTTTCCATCCAGTAGTCAAGTCGATTGAGCGACCCATGACTTTAGCAACAGCGCGTTCTGCAAGAGCAGGGAGCTTGATACCAGCGACAAGACCGACACCAAGAGAAGCGATTGCCTCAAATGCAGTCATGTTGTTCATGATAAAGTTGTACATACCTTTCATGCTCATCTTACGGCTGCGAGTTGTGCGACGACGGGAAACGCGGCGACGACGGGAGGTCGAGCGGCGCTTTGGTGAAGCACGACGGCGAGTAGTACGACGGCGGCGAGTAGTACGGCGGCGAGCTGGGCTGCGACGACGACGAGTTGTGCGACGGCGAGCTGGGCTGCGGCGGCGGCGAGTTGTACGGCGACGCTTTGGTGAAGCGCGACGACGAGTAGTACGGCGACGACGAGTTGTGCGACGGCGCTTTGGAGCTGCGCGGCGCTTCGTGGTCTTGCGACGACGAGTTGTGCGGCGGCGCTTTGGAGCAGCGCGACGCTTCGTAGTCTTACGACGACGAGTTGTCTTACGGCGCTTTGGAGCAGCGCGACGCTTGGTCGTGCGACGGCGTGTAGTACGACGACGCTTTGGGGCAGTTTTTCTTCGGGTTGTTCGACGACGAGCCATATTTTTCATCTTCCTTTTTTTGGTTGTGGCGGCTCGACGACTTTTTCTCTTTGGGTTGACAATTACCAATTCCTGGAGAGCCATTTCCGCCACCTGTGTTAGGCCCATTGGGCATTAGGGTATAAAGGCCGCTGTGATGCTATATGATAATATCACATTGTTACCATACAAGGCTTGACTTCCCCAACCCTAATTACCATAGAGATGCTGGGTTACATGATGGCCCGTCACCCGGAGCGAGATAAGCTAAGGAAGCAGGCCATCTCTATTACCCTTGACATGAATGATATTAGCTTTATCGACCAAGGTATTAGCCATCGCATGTTTCAAAGTCGTAGTCATGCAGTAGCTTGGGCTTTACAATTGCTTAGGCAGCATGTAGCTCACATTATGCGAGTTCAACAGGAAGAGGCTCGTCGTCTAGAGGAAGCTGCTCGGAAAGGAGTTCAAGGTGGTTTAGGATTCCCACCGCCAGGGCCGATGCCACCTGGGGATAGTTTTGGGAGCGGCCCTCGTTGATTTCCAGTAAAACTGATGGTAAGTCAAATAGTACATTAGCCATGTTACTAAGGTAGTTTTCAAAGCCTCCTTGTTCTTCTGCTGTCCCTATGCTCATTTGCTCTAGTTCGTTTTCCAACGACCTAAGAAAGTCTTGCTCAGTGATTTCAGGGGTGTTGAACAGTACAACATCAAACCTACTCCATACATCTAGGGAGTAGCCTGTTGAGGTCTTAGTAGGTACATCGACAGGTGGAAATGAATGAAGGTCGATGTGTAAGTCTGCTTCTAGCATCTCCTCTCTTACTTCCTTTACCCAAGGATGAGAATGTGCCCTAAGTCGGTTAAGGTCAATTATGTCCCTGTTTGCCTTTCCTACCATTACCACAAAGGGGACATCAAGCTCTTCTAAGGCTGCTTCCAGGTTGGAAATAAATTCAAGCGCCCCTGAATCGCTGTTGTGTGTACCATCGCCTGTTGGGGTTGCGCCATGAGGGATTGTAATTAGGACTGCCATCGAGATAAGCGTAACCGCTTCATCTTATTGGGCCTGTCGGTCTTTTCTTTCTTTTCTCCTACTGGAGGGTGTTTTTTCCATACGCCGTCCCCTACGGTGGCATAGAACCAGTACCTATTTTCAGGTGCTTGGAAATATGGGAGTAATTCAGCATAATGGTCTAGATTACGAGAGCGAAGGTATTCAGGCCTATCCTCAACCTTGAAGATGATTTTGTTTTCTGACTGTGACCAAATGGTTTCGTTAAGCAACTGAATACGCTGGGTAATGGCTAGTCCTAAGATTCCTTGACCAGCTCCTACTGTCCATAACCTTTCGATTCCATCGTTTCCTCCTTTCTTTACCATTAGTTGTACTTCATCAATAGCAAAGACCCTTCTTATTCGCTTGTACCCTTTAGTCTTTGATACCTCAAAGGTCAGGTTGATTACTCTAGTTAGTTCTGCTTCCCTTTTGCTCTTCTCAGGGTTTGGTCGATAGATGATGCGTGGTGTCTTAGAGAGTAGCTTTGCGTACAATTGCATGGGCGTGTAGCAGATAACCCCTAGGTCTGCGTAATCATCGTCGTGTTTGGGGTCGAAGAATACGGTATGGATTCCTTCTAGCTGAAGCTTCTTGAGAATAAATCGTGTAGCATATGTCTTACCTGAGCGTGTTTGACCTATCACAGCCGTGTGTCGCTTACCGATGTTTTCCAACAAACGCCTAGCTACCATGTTACTCGCAGGTACGCGACGAAGAAAAGGTTAGCCCCTTAGGAAAAAGAACAAAAGTGCCCCTGTAAGGAATACAGTGGGGATTTGAATTGGCTTGTTCTCTCTTATTGACTTGGCTAGCTCCGGGAATTGTTTCCTGAACCTAGGAATGAGGCCTTCTGCGTCGTATAGTCGCATGTTAGTTACGGGGTTCATCGTAGTAGGGTAGTTTGTGTGTCCGTAGCCAATCGCATGACCGTATTCGTGTGCTAGTAGTTTTTCATCGTTAGCGTGTGTCCCGTCTATTACTATTAGAGCCCCTTCTCCGTTCTCTAAAGTAATGCCTCTTGGGAAGTAGCCTCTTCCTGTAATATTGTGGATTGCCTTCATAGCTGGTGTCGAGTACCACTCTTTGTTCTCTTCACTTAGCTGGCTGTTAACAAAGGGGACCCAGTCGCCATGGTCTAGAGTAGCAATAGCTAAGTTGCCACTTACTCCTATTACTTGGTAAGTGGGGTACTCTCTTGCCTCCATTTGATTACTTCCTTAGTGAGTTAATGCGAATAGAGTTGCTACGCCTGCTACTTTAGCAGCAACTACCTTTGTATCATTGTCTAGAATATTTGAATAGTACATCCCAATGATGATAGCGTCTATTACTAACATTGCGCTTATTGATTTTGGTATTTTCATTATCGGTCCTCCGGTGTTCTTTCTTCAAGTTTCTTGTGCAACTTTTTGATTCGTGGGTGCCAAGGTACTCGTTCTCCCTTCTTTGCTCTAGCCTTCTTTCGTGCTTGTGTTCTTAGTACTTCTTTGCCTGATTTTGTTCTCATTAGTGTCCTAATTACTGGGGCTGGTAAACATAGTCGTGGCTTACCACTCTTAGTGCGCGTTCCTTCTGCCCCACACTTCTCTGAGTAATCAATGTCACCCTTACTGTTTACTTTGATAGAGCGCCAGTCTTGAGTAGTCCACCCGTATGATTGGTAGCCCGGTGCCATTGGGTTATTAGAGGGCATATTTTTCTTCATCCATGCGTAAGTCCTTGGGGCCTTTTCTTTCAACTTCGCAAGACCTTCCCCAATGCCGGGAATGAAATACACTTTATCGTAATCGACCGACCTACGAGATATTTCTTCAAAGTCGGATTTCATCTTTGAGATGTTTTCTTGATATTCTGCGTCGACATAATATGCTGATGCCGATGTACTCGGTGCTTTCTTTGTTCGTAAGCCGATAGCATTAGGTTCATCACGGATAACCGCTTGACCGCCCTTTCCTTTTCTTTGGTCGTTGTCTCCAAATACAAACAATGTATTGGAATGAGAACGAACATAAGACGGAGTGATTTTGTCAGGTGGGTTTATCCTCTCGTACTTCTCACCTAACTCGTACTTACCACTTACACGGGGAATCTTACCCATAGACTTGAGGGAGGTAGTAGCGGTGAAGCCTATTGGCCTTCCTTCTTTCCATGCCTTTAGTGATGCTTGTGCTTTCTTCATTGTCTTGAATGGAGACCTTGCTACACGGGCTTTGTTCCAAGGGAAGGGCTTAGAGCGAGGAGGGTTGAGTTGAGAAATGGAAATTGTTTGCTGGTAAAGCGCAGCAGGCCCTTGATGTAATTCTCCTGGGAACATAGCGATACCAGGGGAAGGAGTGTAGTGTGGATTTTCTCTTTCTCCCTCATACCACTTGAATTCCATTAGTACGCCACCATCAACATCTTGTTCTAGTATCTCGAAGCCAGAGTTCAAGAAGGCCTCAACTAATTTCTCTTGTGGAATCCCTTCGACTACTCTTACTAATGCTCTTATTGGTTTAGGTTCGGGATAGTCCGGTAAAAATTCAGGCATATTGAAAATCGTGCGCTGAATGGCTCGAAGTAGCATATTGCGTCCTCTAAATTCTTCAGCAACCTGTATTTCATGCAAGAAATAGTGGTCACCTTCGTCACTCATATGGACATTGTATACCTGCCTTGATTTTCTCTTTGTGCGGTTTAGTTCATGCAGCTCGGTCATGGAGCCTCCCTTGTAAGGTCGAGTAGTAAATTGCTGAGTAACAAGGTCCAATGATTCAATCTCTCCCTCTTCAAACACTTGGAAGCGCCGCCCTTTACTCTCACCGACCCAGTCTGTTATGTCGTCCCGTGTTTCGGGTTTTAAGTCAATGGCTTGGTCTGAGGTTACCCATCGGTCACCTACCTTTATTCTTAGGCGCCCTTGAACAATGAGTACCGCATGAGGCTCGTCTTCGATTTGTGATAGTATTGTCGGGTATATGGGGCCTTCAACCTTCATATTTTTGAAGAACATTCTATCGTCTGTTTCAAAAAAGGATAGGTCAGGGCCCTGGAAGCTATCGAAGAATTTGATAGGGGCTACTTCGATAATGGGTTCCTTTCCTTTGTAAGCTGATACACTGACTCGAAGCCACTTGCCTCTTCGAGGCTTTTGTGCTTCAACTCTTGTAATAGGCTCTCCGAAGTCTATGCTGTTGATTCCTTCTTTGAACTCGGCGCTACTTACGGGTATGCTAGTCAAGTCATTACCTTCTTCATCTATGAAGCGTGAGCGATATTCGTCTTTCTTTACGCGTACCTTAGGGTTCTTCCTCGCCACTAGCTCAGAGTAGCCCCCGATAAACTTCCCATCAATGAAGATTACTGGGATGTACTTGTAGTTGTCAGTAAGGGGGTAAATTGTCTTCCCGTAGTCCTTGACTTCTTGAATATCCACATACTTGTACTTCTTACCCTTCTCATCAAGGTACTTCTTTGCTTCTTGACACCAGTGGCAGTAAGACGCCCCGTAAATGATGATTCCTTTTTTTGGCGGTAGTGGGCATTCTTTCTTTTGTGTAGGGTTTGAACGAGGAGAAGCAAGATGCCACCCCCCACAGTGCTCACAAGGTCCATAGGCATATTGGCCTCTATTATCGAGCCAAGCAAACTCTTCTGCATCTTCTTTGCTAGGGAACCTCTTCTTACCCGTTACTTTACAAGTTTTTTCAGGGTTATTCTTTGGCCCAGGGATTACTTCAATTACACCGTATTTGCGCTTCTCGGTCATTCCTACCCAAGGTACACTAGGGCACTTGGGCATTCTCTCTCGCTTCTCGACCTTTCGTGCATAGCGCCAAGGGTCATGCCCCCATACCCAAAGAGAAAGTAAACGACGGGAAGGTTGGTTCTGTGTCTTTTGTTTTCTGACAAGTGGCCCTTTACGCTCACCGAATACATCGCCCATGAAACGCTTATTGAATCGCACTTGACGCTTACACCAGTCCCAATCAGTCCCACCTTTATGCATGTCATCGCTTGGGCCTGTCCAGTTGTTAAGTGCCTTTTCGTAGTAGCTCTCTAAGACTCTAGGCTTGTTAGGGTCGATGTAGTCTTTTGGGCCCGTTAGTCCTAGTTTCATGCGCATCTTGAGAATACGACGCCCGCTAGTGCGACCACTGTTGATTCCTAGCTTCTTTGCCTCTTGTGGTGAGAGCCCTGCTACCTTACCCCAGTCAGAGTCAAGAAATATCTTAAGCTCCTTATTCTTCATGTTGACTAGCTCCACCCAATCTTTGAACCAATCGAACTGGTCTTTCTTTGGTGGGTTCTGTGAGAAATCATCTAAGGATGCCATTCCGCTAACTGAGCTAACAGGAATTAATCCGTACTTGTAAACGCTAGGCCTATCATGAAACCACTTAGGCGGGGTTATTGACCCATTTACGAAGCTTTTTCTGTCCATGTGGTGCCAAGGAACATGCGTTTTAGCATCGTAAGCTGCTTGCTGCCTTGCGTTGTATTGAGCAATCTGCCTGTTTCGGTGTTGCTCTAGTGTGCTCAGCGGTAAAGGGGTTCCGTCAAGACTGTACTGCTGATGTGTGTATGGGGTAGGTAGTAGTGTAAATTCTGCAGACGGGTTTACTAGTGGTACTTCTGATAGTACCTTCTTAGCTCCTTCATGATACTTGCCCTTCATCATTGTTACTCGTAGGTCAAACTGCATTTTCTTAGAGCGAGCGACGGTTTCAGTAGCTTTCTTGGCCCTTCGCTTGGCTTCCTCCTTAGTGATTCCACCTCGCTTGTAAATTGCCTTAGCTCGTTCCTCTTCTGTAATGGCTGGGTCGGGGTCTAGATACACAGTAAACACATTAGCGAAGCGTTTCTCGTAGTGCTTCTTACCGTCAAGTGTTACTTCGATAATCGCTACATTTCCGCGGAAGTCTTTGAACCTACGACCATAATAGTGACCTGCTCCACTTACCGTGTACTCAACAAACTCTCCTCTTTCTATCATGTCCTTGAATTGAGACTTTGATACAAACTTGCGGTCTTTGCCATCACTAGCACGACGAGGACGAGTAGTGTAAGTTGGGGGTGTGCTGGAGTTTGGTATGTTTTTGTTTAGATGGCGAAGCACTGTACTTTTGCCCCCGCCCGAAGGTCCACTAAGAGAAATGACTTGTATTTTGTTTGCATGTCGAGGGTTAACTAGCGCTTCAGGCTCCATCTCTTCGATGACTACTTCCGGGTATGACTCTCTTAGGCGCTCTCCTACTGCTCGATATATCAGGTTCACATCAGCTTTGCCTAAGTCATCAGGGACAGGCCTTCCCACATCTATGAGTAGCTTACTAGAGCTTAGTGATAAATTACCTGCATAGTAGCGTGTAAGCCCTGGGACCACTGATGAATTAAACCGCATTCGATAGAGGTGGCCTCCTGAGCTGCGGTCGCCAGGTGCTTTTGTCTTACCATCGTTGTCAGGTATGACACTTTGGTCAAATTCCCCCAGTAGCTCTTGTGCTGCTTGCATAGGAATGTCCTCAATTCCATAGTCCGCTACCCACTTTAATGAGCCAACTTTGGGCGGTGGATTTTGGATTACATAGTGATGGTCCAGGAAGTTTCGTAAGTCGTTGACTAGTTCAGTCATGATGTACTCTTTGTATTGCTTACCACTTGCCATACCAATTTTCCCGCTTTCCTTAGCCTTTCTTGCACTGCCTGTGTACATCAAGGGGTGGTGTGTAATCATGTCAGACATTTGTACAAGTTTAGCAGCACCGTAGTAGTCGCCTGCTTGTGTGCGGAAGTCTTCATCTGTAATCCCTTTTCGGCCTAGGTCGGTATCAAACAAAAACGCTATGTCTTCAGTTAACTTAGAGGGTAGCCCCAGCTCAGGCCCTATTTCTTTACGAAACATCTCTGCGCCAATTTCCCAGCCGCTTTGCTTAGCTCCTTTTTCTCTTAGTTTTGCTATGTCATGGTAAAGCGCCATTAGGTAAACTGCATCCATGTAGTTGTAATTTCCAGCGATAGGTTGTGATAGATAAGCCCGCACTTTGCCCCTAGTTTCTTGGTCTAAACCATATTCTTGTAGCTTGTACAAGCGGCCTTTTGGCTGTTTAGGAGTAGGTGCGAGGTGATGTTTCAACCACCAATACACATACATTGTGTGTCCATATTCATCTGCCCCGTAATGCTCGTGAGCATAATCAAGACCTTTCAATTCGTCTAGAGCCTTCGCAATGTACTGGTCGTCGACCTTGATTGCTGGGTTTGGTGCGGGGTTGATGAGGGCAGCAATCGGGTTACTCGGTGATTTTCGAGCAAGCTTGCTGGCTGGGTTTTTTGACTTGGGACGAAAGGAAATCTTTGCAATCGATTTGAATTTCTTGTTGAACAAGTTAACCATCTCCCTAGTAATTCTGTTTTGAAACTCAATCTCTGGCCTATCATTCCCCACCTCCTTTTTGGCCACTGTTTCGCCTTTCTCAATCATTCCATCGACTGTATCAATGAATGCTTCTTCTTCCATGCGCAAGTACTTTTCTTTACCCCCAGGCTTCCCTGTAATAGTGAAATGGTCAAGCTTATGCTTCATAATAGTGTAAAAGCTCTTGATGCCATAGGCAAAGTGAAGGTCAAGATAGAATTGAATGTCGTCAGCAGAAGTTAAGCTTGGCTCATCTTTTGCAGGGTGCGTGTGGTAAAACATCGTAGCGCCTTTCAGCGCTTTGTTGATTTTGATTTTGGGCATAATAAAGGAAGCCCTGCGATGCCAAAGTTCGTTTCCTTTCTTCCACCCGTATGCTTCCCCTGCATAGGTTACGCCTTTCCATAGGCGTTCATGAAGCTCTTTGGTGTTATTGACCATGTACTTTGTAAAGTGCTTCTCAGGGTCTTCGATTATCATTTCGTCCATTTCTGCTTGAAAGGCAGAAGGAGTAATTGGATTAGGGCGCGCGTAGTACATGTGACCGCGCACTACGGTAACATCCCCTGGAGGGTTAGTACGGGCATGTAGCATACCTTTTGACTTGAATGATAGCAAACTAAACTCGTCTTGAACAGGAAGGGCATGGTATTTATTCGTCAGCTCTAACAGTGCCTTCTTTACCTGAGATTGGTTCAGCTTCCCTCGGATGTAAATGGCCCAATTCTTACCCTCCACATCAACCATGGACTCTATTACGCGATGTCCACCTATTTGTTGACCAGCACCAGGGAAAGGCGTATTATCCAAGATGATTTCAACTCTCGAACTCATCTTCTCCATCTCCTAGTGTAATGACCGCGAAAATATGGTCTTCCTCTTCATCCCCGACAGGTGAGGGGAAGCGTCCATGGATTATTGCTTCTTCGGAATCACTGTACAGAAAGTTTTCCTCCGCATCCATGAATTTGCGACCCTTTTCTAGAAGGGGTAGCTCCCATGCCTCATATTGCTTTAGTGCGTAAGACTCCCAAGACCGCTTTGGCTCTGGCTCCCTAGTCCACTGGTTGTAAAGCGCCCTGTATCGAGCGGTTCTTTCATTCCATTTTGAGTTGCTAGATGCTGGATTACTACGAATAGGGGTGCGAGATAGGCTACTAAAGCCCTTTGAGCCACGAAAGGCTTTACTGCTCATTTTGCTGTCAATTATTTTTTGTTTGTCTTTCTCACTAATGTCTTTATCCACTAGTTGCTGAAGCGTGTCTCTAGCCCCTTGTTCTTCACGAGTTGTATGCATTATCTCCTTTCCTAATGCTCTTCCAAGTTGCTTTGCTTCCTCTATTCCTTGAGCATCGGTATCGTGGTATTCGTCACTAAGCAAGCGCTTGAGTGTGTATTGAGAAGTTTGTGACTCGGTAATTCCTTTGCGCCCCCCTGGAATGTTAGGTCCTCTTTCGTCGAAGATAGCATCAGCAGCTGAGAAAGGTAGGCCTGTCATTTCAGGATAAAAGTCAATGCCCGTCTGTGGATGTTGTCGAGCTTGGTCCCAAATAGGGCGGTAGTGTGGCTGCCACCCTGACTTGCCTCTTGTAGGGGCGCCTCTCTCCACTGGAGCGATAAACTCTCCTTCGAGATTTTGCTTAGAGTCTCCAAACGCAATGTGCCCAGCCTTCTTTTGAGTACCGAAGCGGAATGCCTCGGTTGGAGATTCTTCCACCATCCCCCCAGCTGCAATCCAGCGGGGTCCACGAGCGTAACCGTACATAGGATTCGTTCTGACATGTGTCAGAGTTACCTTTTGTGGGTTTTCTAGTTCTTCTGAGACTATTTTCTTCGGTTTTGCAGTAATCTGTAAGCCACCAGCTCCTTCTGCTTGTTCATATGAAATATCACGGGGATTGTATGTTGACTTGTCAGGGCGTTCTGAAATAATGACAGGTGGGCCTATTAGTTTCCGACATGCTGCTGTTTTTGGAATAGGTGCAAAGCGATAGCCTCTTTCCATTGAGCGCTGGTCCGTTGTGGCCTTTTGAATCTGTTCTCGGTGGAATAGGAACGCAGGCTTTGACTCGCTTCCCAAACTTTCATACTCGATTTCAACTACAATCTTAGGGTCGACCCAGTATACATTGGGGTTTTGCTTGTTTTCGTAGGGTATTACATTGGCGAAGCTGGTGCGGCTCCACTCATCGTCGTTCCGCTCCCCTAGTACTTTGTGAAACAGGGTTTCTCTTTCTTCGTCTGTCATTCGGAAGTTTCCTACTCGCTGAAAGGCTACAAAGGTGGGGCCTTTGCCTGTGTTTTTGGAAACTGCTATGATAACGGTCGAAAGGATTTCCTTTTGGTCTTGCCAATACTTGGCATCGGTGTCAATACCGATAATTGCAGCGTCTAAGGTGTACTTTCGCTTAATCTTGTAGCGCTTTCCTCCTCCGTAAATCACAACCCCTTCGTTTCGTGCGTCTTCGACATGCCTTTTCCACAATGCGTCAAAGTTGGTTACTAAGTCCTCAGTAACTACATCATGTGGCATAACTGATATGCGGTCATTCTTTACCTCGGAGAACAAAGCTAGCCGCTGTGCTATTGGTACATCCCTTGAGACTTCTGAGCCGTCTAGTGACAGCACATCATGAATGACAAACTTGAGCCTTCGGAAAGAGTGTCGGTCATGTGTTGAAATCTTTCCTTCGGCCTCGATTTCCTCCCGATTCAATATGCTAGTTACTGCCTCCCTACCAGCTACTTGCCCCTTATCGTTGTAGGTTACAATTTCTCCAGTAACGACAGCTTCGGTAACTCCGATGGACCGACAAGCGTCTTCAAAGGCGTGAGTTAGGAAGTTGTCCCACGCAAACATTCCTCCTTTGGTACAAAATAGCCCGCGTTGTTTCTCACTAACGATAGAATCAACCATACCCTCCAGTTTTTGTGTCTTGTCTAGGCTTTGCCCATTGACCTTGAATTTGCCATTGATATTGAATGCCATACAGCCTAACCAACCATCTAGTTTAGGCATGATTGTGACCGACTCATGCTGAAGCACTTCTTCTCCTACTACTCTCTTAGAGAATTCCTTCATCTTCGGCTTCTTCCAATCTTCTAGTCGTTTAACCATTTCATGCTTGGTATCATTGTGACCGCGAGCCGAGCGATAGCAGGGGAAGCCCGCATCAGCAGACGGGAAGCCTTCTCCAAGCCCTACTTCTTGACAAAACATATCCACTCTTGCCTTTAACTCTGTGAAGCGCTCTAACACTGTTTCGGGGTGTGCATCCACCAACGGCTCAAACGCTGACAACTCATTGCGTCGTAGTGGAACTCTTACTAGACCTGTTGACCTTGGCAAGCCAGGCCTATTCGTCCCATCAGGCTTGTAGTGCATTCCAAAAAAGAAACCTAATTTTTGCCTCGACTTGTAAGTGGTGGTGTCAATCCAAATCTTGCCCTTTGCCACTGCCGCATTCCGAGCAGCTGTCGTACCGCCTACATGGCCTCCCGCTTTAGCACCATAAGTTTCTGCTATGTTCTTTATGTCCATGGCATAGTTGAATCGCTCCCCTTCCTTAGGGGCGAACCATATCTGATAGTTGCTACCAGTGAACATGATAATGTGCTTACGCCCTGCGTCGGTAAGCATCTTGCTAATTTTAGACACAACTTCCTTGTGTTCCTTCTCGTCTAGTTCTGCTGGGTTGTCAATATCAATCCAACCAAACTTAGGGTTGCTTTTGTCAGCGTTTAGCGCTTCAAACCAAAGGTCGCGTAGGCTACGGTCTGTTCCCCCAATAAGGCTGTAAAAGCTCTTAGAAGATACAAACTCCTCTATCTCTTCTTGAGAGGTGATGGTAACTTCTCCGTCCTTTCCCTTTTTACCTACCTTACCTGAGCTAGTGCTAAACCAAATGGTGTGGATAGGGTGAAACATTGTCTTGCTTAGGCGGAAAGGAAGCGTCTTTTGGTTGTACTCAAAGATGCGCTCTTTCATGATTTCTGCCTGTTGTTTTTCTGCATCGGTTTCTGCTTTGAACGGCTTTGGTGACCAATCTTGTGTAAATGGTTGGTCGCTAGGCGCGCCGTAAGCTCTTGTGTAGCTTGCTACAACTTCGGGCAAAACTGCCTCGATGTAGTCGATTGTAGTGAAGTCGGGTTCAGTAAATTGAAACCTTGGCTCTCCGTCGATTTTGCTTGTTGCACCATAGTACATTATGCCACGAATGAAAAAGGTACGACGAGTGAAAAACTCCTGAAGGAAGTCTCGAATATCAGGCACACCTAGTTTAATATTGGCAATGTATGAATTTTTAGCATAACGCTCGAATTCGTCTAACAACCCACCTAGCTCCATCATGGGGTCCTCCTCATAGGCTCAGGTATTGGGGGGCTTAGTGCTGGTTGCTCATTTGGCGGTGGCGGAGGTGCTGTTGTCATGGTTCCTCCATCTGCTGCACGAGCAGCTTCTGCAGCTCTTAGTGCGCCGGGCACTGCTACCAACTCTCGGAAGATATTGACTAAGTTGGCAGTTGCTGAAAATGTAAATCGATTCAATGCCTTTGTATTACGGTATGCGCGGTAGTACTTTTGGAATGCCGCAATCAACTGGTCTTGATTGTAGTTGATAGTGCGAGTAGTTTCAATGTTCGCGGCTAACACGCCAATCAACCCGTAGTCATTGAAGTAAGTAGCCTCCAAGTAATCTATGAAAGCCGCTATGTCCTTTGTGGAAAGACTTGGGGGTAATGCGTATTGTCCTGGAGAGCGCAAGAGGTCTCCGAAGTTTACGAATGATGCACTGATGGGTACAGCTGGTACTGCTTGTGAAGTGTTTGCCCTATGCCCTGCTACGGCTATCGCAAGCTGTTGTAGCATTGTGTGTGCTGGCACTTCCCCTGACTCCACCGCTGTTTCTGCTCTTGAACGAAGTAATGGCCACATGCTTTGCACAATGAGCTTGCTTGGTCTTACTGGTTGGCGGTCTTGAGAGGGGTCTTTTCCGCTACCGCTGGTTCTTGAGATTCCAGGATAAACAAGGTCGTTGGTGCCTGGTACGAATTCGTCGCCTTCTTCGTTACCTGCACGGGTTAAGTTTCGTGTTCCTCGGTCCATTTGCTCGGCTATACCTGTGTACCACTGATAGAAGCTGTTGTTGAGCTGTGTTAGCACATCTCTTAGTAGCGGGCTGTCGATTTGATAGTAAACCAATTCAGGGTCTGCGCTACGAATATTTTGAATTTGACGAGAAGGGTCTTGCCCTGCCCCGCTAGACTCAGGCGGCAGACGCGTAGTCAGCCTTGGGCCTACTAGAACAGGGTCATTGTTAGCGTCTTGTGGTGCTACTTCATTCGAAATGTAATTTGACACAGCGTTGGTGTAGTACGAAAGCTCGTTGATATGGAAGTCTGAGTCGTAAAAATTGACAAAGGCATCTCTGTAATTACCTTTGATACTGTCGTACATAGCAGCCAAATAGTCTGCAATTAGGTCTGCTCTTTGTTCCGCATACATGTCTATGATACCCATTTTGTTGGCAGAATGGGCTGACCTCCCATGTAATGCTGGTCCCATAGCTTCGTTTAGCGGAGGATAGTGACCAGGAGCATTCTTGTTGGTTAGCTTTCTCATATCACGCTGCGAGCTAAAGTATGAGCCTGTATTGAATATTGAATATGAGGAGCTTAGTAGTGTCCTACCAATTATGTTGAGTGGCGTGTTCGCCTGTAAGTTGTTTGGGCCGAGGTTAGCAGCACGATGTAGTACAAAGGCAGGGGCCTTGTCTTGCCCATAGTCTTCTGCTATGTTTTGTAACTCCAAAACTTCCGCGCTAGGCGCGCCCGCTTCATCGCGAGATGCTAACTGATACCTCCTTACATTCCGCCTACCTCTTCTTACTGGCGTATTTATACCTACGATTTCAAAAATGGTTCCATGAGCATCAAAGAAGGCATCTAGGTCGGGTCGGCTAAGACGATTCCCATTGGGTGGCACAGGTCCATTACGGTTGAGAGTCTGCCCGTTGAATACCGCTTCAAGCACTTGTCGTGCGTTGCCTTGGGTGCGGTTTAAGTTGAGATTGACAAGTGTACCAATTGGAAATGGGTCATTTACTAAATTGAAGTAGGTGTCTAGAAAGTTTTGCAATTCATTCCTTGCAGTATTTTGGTTGTATGGTTCGTCGGCATTGTTATCGGTGTACTTGATGCTTCTGAACCGAGTACCTCCTGTACGGGCTTGGCTTGTAAAGAACCTCGGTGAGAAATCTAGTGTACCTGCGGCATTTAGAGAATAGTAGCCTCCTAGTCGATAAGCAACTTGTACTGCAGCTGTCAATAGGCTCGCGTACTGTGGTCGAATTAGGGCATCGGTAGCTGGGTCTAAGTCGGGGGCAATAAGCTCCAAGTATTCTGTCATTGCTTCCGCTACAAGCACTATTGGCATTGGGAATAACGGCATCTCCCGGTCAACTGTGCCTATGATACTTGCAAAGGTAGGGTATGCACCAATGTTGGGGTTTGCCATTCCTGGAATGTTAACAATCCCCACGGAACCAGTGTTGAAGGTAGGAAACTCGATAGACAAAGCATCCAAGTCATTCAAGAGGCTCATGCCTGGTACAGTCATGTAGGTTAGGTCGACTGCTCTAGGAAATTCAATTGGGTTGTTATTATCTTGTGTAGCTGGTTGAAGCAGCCTTATGTTATCAATGAAAAATAGCATCTCATTCACTAGGAAGTTTCGTACATTCTGATGAAAGTTATCCATGTATGGTAGTAGTCGGTAAGACATTGTGGCTTGCTCAGCAAACAAGAACTCCGTTAGCATCGAACCATTTGCTACTTCTCTTGCAAAGAAATGAGCAGCTACTACTCCTCCCCCAATCGGCGCAGAAGCTCCCCTAACGCCATATTCTGGTAAGCCACCAAAGAAGGGTCCGTTACATATGTCTAGAGCCAGTGCTGCTGAAGTAGGCCCAGTATAAGCGATAGGGAGCTGAGCAAAATGTACTAGACGACCAGCCCCTGGCGCTGCTAGCCCAAGGTTTTGTAATTCAAGTGGACCATCTTTGGTGAGCCCTAGGTAATAGTCTCCTCTCAAATGGTAATTGTAAAGGTCGCCAGGCGTGAAGGCGCCTTGGTCTAAGGTGTAAATCTCATAGTGCTCCTTAATCCAAGGCAGTAGTTTGTTACTAGCCCTTCGGGCGAAGTCTCTTGCTTGGTTTGAACGCCCTTGTCCGAGGGGAGATGCATTTTGTACAAAGCTCATCTCATGCACCCTCATAACGGAAGCTCATAGTGTGCGCTTCCGCTTGAGCAGACGCAGGGGTTACTGAAATTTGAACTTGTAGGTAGCCGTTCTTATCCAGCTCGGAGATAACAGTAGGCTTTGAGATAGTGAAACTAATCGGTAAGCCTTCCGCACTTTCGACTACTTTCTCCTCATCTCCGTACTTGATTACCGCTTTGCCTACGCTAATTCCTGTGACTTGATAGGTGACTTGGATTTGGTCCCTTGCTCCTCGTACTACTTCACCGTCTTGGATTTCTTCGTCAACAATTCCTTGGGTGCTTACAGATGAGAAGTAAGATACCTTGACCTTTTCCATGAAAGTGTTGTAGGGGTTTGGTGCTGCTGAGGCTTCTTTTGGCCTGAAGATAAGGTAGGCCCCACCAATAACCAGTAAAAGCCTTCCAACACCAGTAGTAATGTTGAGGTAGCCACGGGTAGCGGGGGAGTAAATCTTTGCCATAATACTTCCTCAAATTATCCTGTTACGGCTCAAACCTTGAATGTTTGCCCCTCTAAATGTGGTTCGTGACTTAGTGGCTTGTCGTAGTAAGGTTGTTTTGGTTTCCACCGCGTCAATCGCTCCCTTGAAAAGAAGGCCAGCGCCCAAAAGACTGCTCAGGACATTGATATTGCTCCATGTATCTCTTTCAAAACCTAGGCGAGAGTACCGCTGAAGCCTATCACTCCTTCCAAAACCAAATAGCCCATTTGAACCTACAACATCCATAGTCTCGCGAAGGGTAATCAGCACGAGAAGTCCTAATGATGTTAGCTCAATTTTATCCCAAGTTTTGATGGAGATGCCGAGCCTTTTTTCTATCTGCTCGTCGATGGTGCTATTTCTATTTGACATGGCTCCACCTCAAATGTAAATCCAGGACATTTTACCATCTTCATCCATGTCGATGTACCAGTCTCCACCCATAATGACCATCATCTGTGAACCGTCTTTGTTCTTTACATAGTACAAGTCAGGTTCCTTGAATTGCTTCCCTGTTTCCTCATCAACTCCAAAGTTGTGGATGTATTTCTGAGTGTCGTTACCAGTTTCTTTACCTGAGCGGTAGCCAATAGACCAAGCTTTCCCTAAGCCTACCCAGGTATCTCCAAAGTTCACTTTCTTCTTTTGTACATTCTTTGCAGCCTTCTGATGAAACTGCTTGTACATTTCCTTGGCTTCTGCTACATTGCCAGGGTTTGCACGAACTGAGGAATACTCGCCTTCTAGGGCATCTCCTTCTTGTTTTGTCCACTTAACCCCTGCAATAGGGAACGCAAAGAATTCATGGTCCATTGCTAATGACTTTTGCAGTGAGTTGACATAGGCATTTTGAATGTCTGCGCTTTGCTCAAGGTCAAACATTTGAAGCTCGTCTAGTCCTAGTCGCTCTATGAAGTCTCTAAAGTACGCCCCGCTTCTTAGCTTCTTTCTAACTGCGTTAATATCAGCCATGATTAATTCGTCAGCTTCCTTGGCCTTTGCCTTAGTAAACTTGCTCTTTGGTAGATTCAAAAGCTTTGCTAGCTTTGACCTGGGCCTGACATATGGCCTTAAGATGTGTATTCCAAACTTGTTTACTACGCAGTGCATATCGACGCCTCCCCACACCTTGAAGAGCTGGGTGAACATGTAATCAGGCGCAGAAGGGAGCTGCCAGTCAAAGTCCATTCCGAACGCTTTGTTCCTACGAGTCGGGTGGGTGTGGAACATTAGTGGTACATTTTCATCAAAGCAGTACTTGACTAGTGAG
>Ga0163111_10000567_pt1 | contig 22201 bp, 17 predicted proteins | sample CRUFie1St18metaG_FD_109645 | JGI IMG/M metagenome (GOLD analysis project Ga0163111, IMG submission 109645) | Marine microbial communities from the Costa Rica Dome - CRUD Field 142mm St18 metaG | ecosystem: Environmental > Aquatic > Marine > Oceanic > Photic zone | place: Costa Rica: the Eastern... | reverse complement strand
TCTCTGGAGGCATAATCTGCTGCTTTTATCCAAAAACTCTTCATTTGCTTCCAAAGAATTTCAATGCGATTTAGTTCGGGAGAGTATGCAGGAATGAATTGTAGGAATAAGTTTTTTCCCTTCCAGTCTTGGATTTTATTCTGTACAATAGTGGCTTTATGAATACTTGCATTATCCAGTATAAGGATTGTTTTTTTCCGTAAGCCGCTGGCAAATTCATCTAAGAATTTCACTATACACTCTGCATTAGCGGCTCCTTCTATCAACATTGCTTGTAAATTCTGTTTTAGCGGATTTAGTATTCCTAATAGGGTGTGATTTTTTCCTCTTGTGGCGGGAAGTAGTGCCGTTTTTCCAATCTCTTGCCAAGCATAGGGAACATTAGGCTTCAGATTAAAGCCTGTTTCATCAAAATAGACTAAGTCAATCTCCTGGTTACTAGCCATCTCCGCCAACTTTTCCAACTCTTGTTGAAAGAGTTCAAATAAGTGAGAATCGCGTTTAGGCTTTAATGAGTTGCGCATGCGCTTTCAAGTCAGGCCTCCTCGTTTGAGGATACGCTTAAAGGTTTCAAGACTAGCTGACTTCTTGAATCTTTTTTCCATCTTTTTCTGGAAACACTTTACTTGTTGGATGGGTTCCTTCTTGGCTTCTTCCAAGATTTGTGCTTCTTCTTGTGGAGTGAAAACAGGAGGGCGGCCTGAGCGAGGAGCATCTGACAGGCCTGATATCCCGTTTTCTTCCCAGCGTTGGAACCAGCTTCGAATTGTATCGCGATCAACATCGAAGATCTCCACGAGTTGAGGGATAGAATAGCCTTTATCACTTAAGAGAATCGCATGGCAACGCATTCCTAAGCGGTAAGTACTGCCGTGCTGAAGGGTTTGAAGCTCTTTACGAGCACTAGGCGTTAATTTGATATAAATCATAACCCTAAATTAGGTAACAATAAGAGACCGAAAAAATTCTGGTGAACTACTTAAGAAACTCATAATCAGTTTTCTAACAATCAATAAAAGCAAAAAGAAACATTCCATACAATATTTTTAGCAAGCGAACATAGCCATACTTAACGCATCAACTACGACCACCTAACTATAGTTGGGTAATAGTCAGTAGTTCTTTCACTCATGTTTTGCATGTTTTCCCAGACTGTATGTGCAGGTTGTACAGGTACTCTGGGATTTTCCCAGACTGTATGTGCAGGCTGTACAGGTACCCTGGGATTTTCCCAGACTGTATGTGCAGGCTGTACAGGTACCCTGGGATTTTCCCAGACTGTATGTGCAAGCTGCACAGGTACTCTGGGATTTTCCCAGACTGTATGTGCAAGCTGCACAGGTACTCTGGGATTTTCCCAGACTGTATGTGCAAGCTGCACAGGTACTCTGGGAAAATCCCTCACCCTACAAAAAAATCCTGTAGTCTTGAAGGACTACAGGAACGAATATGTATATACGGATTGATTATAACAACCGAATAACAGAAGGATTTCTTGATGGTTTTGCCTTTCGGCAGTGTATTGTTGTTAGAAAGTCAATTGCATCATGCTTCCTTCACTAAAGTTTATACCGTGTTGTTTTAGAAAATCAATGTATTTCTCTTTCAATCTTCCTTCAAGGTTGTTGCCATTGATTGAAAGCTTGCCATTGTTATATGAAATGTTTGTTTTCTTCTTGTTGTAGTTACGGAGGTCATCTTGCTCCATCTCGTCACTAAGGGCTTCGCGGAAGTTCTCCCAATCGGTTCCGACATCATGATTTCGGTCGAATTTCTCTTCGAGTCTTTCGGCCAGTTCCTCCATGCGTTCATTGCGCTCTTCTTCCTCTTCAGCCAAGCGCTCATTCATCTGACGAAGACGTTCATTGCGCTCCTCTTCCTCTTCGGCCAATCGCTCATGAAGTTCGCGGAGGCGTTCCTCCTTTTGCAATTCGAGTTCGCGCATTTTCTCTTCGACATCGCGCATACGCTCATCCTTACGGCGCATTTGCTCCTCCAATCGTCTTTGTGCTTGCTCCAATTGTCGCTCCAATCGCTCTTTCTTCCGATCATCCAATAAATCCATCCCTTCGATATGGACATTGAGGTTCCCCAAAAAGGCATTCATATCCGACATATCAAATAGGTCTTCTGTATCCGTGGCATCCTCAATCAATTTCTCCAAAGATTCCCCATTGAAGAACAGATTTTTTCCATTATCATTCTTGAAGAAAAAGGCATTATCATCTGAGTCATAGTCAAAGAAGAAATTTTTGCCTTCACCTGTCCATTCGAGGGTAAGATCTTTTCCAGGAGCCCAAAACCGTTGCAATTCTCCATTTTCATCCCAACGGAAGTTCATATTACCCTGATCATCCTTATCAAAGAAAATCGAAAGGTTTTTGCCAGAATTATCGAAATGGAAAAAGCTAGAATCCCCAAACATCTTATTCAACTCTTCTAGCTCTGAGAATTCGAAGGTACTGTCATTGAAAGAAAAGCGGAAGGTATTGTTTCCATTCGAGAAATTGTTCTTCTGCTCCCAGTCATTTCCCTCCTCTATGCCAGGAAATGGTGGGGGGGCAGGCTCTTCAGGAGTCGATTCAACAGGATTAGGAGATTTCGGAATAGATCCAGCAGGATTATCATCGCCCTGATCATCATCATCGTCACTTTCTGTTTCGTTAGAGGCAGTCGAGGCGAATACTTCTTCTATTTTCTCCCCTGCTTCTTCTAGTAATTCAACAGGTATTTCTAACCAAGCTTTGGCTTTTTTAGAGATGGACGCATGTGAGGGCGACCATAGTACGAAGCCGAACAACAATAAGACGAGTAAGGATGAGGCCAATATTCTGCCTCCAAATTGTTTACTATTTTCGTTTGGTGTCATGATTCTCTTAATTCGGTTAAGTAGGAGGTTTTGCTTATTGCCCGCAAAACCCATTGCCAATTGTGGCGTTTGTAGACGCATCTCAGCCAAAACCGCGAGGGTATTCACATACTCCCATTTGCTTCCACAGACCGATACGGCCATGTCATCACAACTATTTTCGCGTTCGTTTTGTACCTGAGCTGCAATCCACCAATAAGCAGGATGGTAGAAAAACAGGATTTCTACCCATGATTGAAGCAGGTTAATGAGGAAATCGTATCGTTTGATATGTGCCAATTCATGGGCAAGCATGGCTTCTACTTGAGCAGGGGTTAGGTGGGTCAATAGTCCTATTGGAACCAATATTACGGGTTTCAGATGGCCAATGACCATAGGGCTATGCACACGCATCGAACTCAAGAGTTCTACCCCTCTTCGAATCCCCAATTTCTCCCGTAGGTTCTCCAATAGCTCGTCCCATTCCTCCGCTACAGGGTGGGTATATAATAGCTTGATTCTCTGTAGATAAAGAGCTCCCCCTAACCATCGTAAGAAAAAGAAGGCCACCCCTATTCCCCATAACCAAACAATCCATGGAAGGTATTCTTGAATGGTATCTTGAAAATCTACATAAGACATCGTAGGAGCGAGTTCTTCTTTTGCTACGCGAATCCGTTCCTCCATATAGCCTTCTACTTCGTAAAAGGGAGGCGGAGAGGTTTCTTTGACGGCTTCACAGGTATAGGTAGTGTCACATCGATCCGATGCTTCTATATAATGGCTCATAAAGGTCACTCCAGACCAGACCAGCATGAAGAGCAAGGACAATACAGCCAGCCAATAGCGAACCAAGGATTGTTTTTTGCCTACAAAGTAAAAGGCAATACACAAGAGCAATGCGATTATCGCCCCTTGCCATACAGAATGCACAACTGTCCAACCAAGGGAGTCCATCAAAGGAGTATTCACCATTTCTGAGAACATAGTCGATTACTTTTTTTCGAGTTGGTCTAAAAATTTGCGAATCTCTGACAATTCTTCGGAGGTGGACGAGTGGTTGCCCAATGCTTGCATCACCAGTTTCATGGCCGAACCATGAAAGGCTTTCTCTAACAATTTATCTACTAGACTCTTTTGAATCTCAGATTCCGAAATAACGGCATGATAGACATGCGTGCGGCCTGAGCGCGTCCGACTAAGTAGACCTTTCTCATGCATGATTTGCATGATCTTCAAACTGGTGGTATAGCCTACTGCCCTCTGCTTATTCAATTCGTCGTTTACGGCCCGAACGGTAGACGCACCCTGCTTCCACAATACCTGTAGTACTGCAAGCTCGCTATCGGTCGGTTTTAAACTTTTCTTTGATTTCATTGCTTTCTTTCTTGCTTAGCTAAGAAGGTGATTTGTACGTACAAACAATACATATAGGTAGAGATCTCAATCTACGAACATCTTCGTAAGTAAAGATATACGAAAGAGTTCGTACTTCCAAATTTAATTACGAATAATTTCGTAGTTAATTGTACAAAGGGTCATATAAAAGAGAAAAACACTTGCTGAGCCATAATTTTTTGTATCTTCACCCGCATTACATCCTTCAATTTCCCAAGTAGATTATGCCAAATTCATCCAAGAAATACGTTGTTTTCTTCCCTGTACCTGACGACACCTATAAGCGCGCCAAAGCGATTATCCAGAAGGTCAAGACTGAAAAAGACAAGCGTCAATACGCTAAGGAGTTAGCTGATGTGGTTGCACAACTTACAGGAGAGGGGATGCAGCACTTCTTCGAACTTCCTCTCAAGCGGGCAAAGATTAATTTTTTCGCAGCCAATTCGGCTAGGGTTGGAATTAGTATGGCAAAACGCGGAATTGATTCGGTAGCATCGGGCATGCTACGCTCTATGAGCAACGAACAATTGCTTGAGATTGCCCATTTCATGGATGAAATCATACGGGAGGTAGACGACCTAGAGTCCTAGATGCTAATATTGTCCTCGCCGAATCTGAAAAATATAGTTCCACTCTCCCCAAATGCGTCGCTTCTCAACGAGGTTCATCCCCAAACCCTCGCTACGGGCAAGGCTCCGAATCATATCAATTGCACAATCTTCTGACAAGATCATAACAACGCGAGAGAGTTCATGTATATATTGAGGCAATTGGGCGAATAGCCTGACAAAGTATTCATGGTTCTCCCCACAATACCAGGCAAACTCCTTCTCCGATTTTGGCTTCTTAGGGTAATAAGGCGGATTAATCACCACCCAATCAAAGGCACTATTCCTAATATTGCTAAACAAATCGGAATGTACCACTTCAATCGGGCTGTCATTTGACTCAGCATTCGTCCGAATGTTCTCAACTGCCGCTTGGCTAATATCTGAGGCCGTCACCACCGATCCTTTATTCGCCGCAAAAAGAGAAATCAGTCCACTACCCGCTCCCAACTCTAGGAGGGTTGCCCCTTTGAGGTTCTGCTTTTTCAAGTATTCCAGCAAATATTGCGTGCTGAGGAAAAGCCCTGGGTGAAATACCCCTGGGTGAACCATAATACGGATTTGCTCATATCGATACCGACGAGGTTTCGATAAATACCAGCTTGATAAAGGCCGCAATACGGGGAAAAGGATTCGTTTTAGGATGATTCGGATATGCATGGGTAGTCGAACTCGTTTTTGGGTAGATACTTGCTTCTACCTTAGGATACGCATATAGATGTAAGGAAGGTGTATATAGGTCAATGCCTATGTTAGGTTTTCCTGCATATTATTCCATATAGAATCCTTCAATTTCTGGTTGGCGGTACTTCAACCAAAACTTCTGCAATAGCTTAATCTCATAGGGATAGGAAAAGAAGTTGTTCTTATAACGCAGGCTAGACAACCACCGCATGGTACTTCGTTGGAAGGTCGATAGCTTAAAGTCGGATACAGTTGGATAATACGCATTCAATACCGTCTCGAAGTCTTTGATTCGATCAACCATCTTAGGGGTTAACCAAGGGGTAAGGGGATTCTTTCGTAGATCAAACTTCTCCCACTTAGGATCAAGCCAATCTTCCAGTTTTTCAGGGAAAGAGAATCCTTGTGCCTTTACCTTCTCATATAGTTCAGATCCTTCCGTCGGAACAGGGCTATATACATAGATAATAATCTCAGTATCAGGATTTACCTGTTTTACCTCCTTGATAAATTTAATATCTGCATCAATCTGTTTCAATACCTTCTCCTCCGAATCCGCAGGCAATCCAAGTACAAATGAGTATTCAGGAATGATGTCGAACTTCCGAAGCCGTGCCGCAAAATCCCGTATTTGGGCAGCCGTTTGGGTTCCTCCCTTATCCATCTGTTTCAGGATTTCATCATTCCCACTTTCTGCTCCAAAGAAAATCATTCGACAACCCGCTTTGCGCATCAACGCCAAAGATTCGTCTGTATATTTATTCAAGGTATCAATCCGACCTTCTCCCCACCATTGAATATTTTCATCCATTACGAGTTTCGCAAACTCGACAGTACGCTTTTGAGATACAAAGAAGTTGTTATCATGAAACTCAATCGCATTGGCACCATATCGATCTTTAAGGTATTTAACATCCTTATAAACCTTCGCGGCCGACTTTCCCTTCCATCGGGCATTGTAAATAGGCACTACTGCACAGAAAGAGCAGGTAAAAGGGCATCCTACACTCGAATGATAGGCAATGGTCTTTGTTCCCATAAAGGTCTTGCCAAGGTATCGCTCTAAAGGATAGAAATTATTCAAGTGGTCATAGGGCAAATCAGGCAATCGATCCTGATTCAACAATTTTTCTTTGTGCGTCTTGATAATCTTCCCTTCCTTCTTAAAAATCAGGTTCGGAATCAAATCAACTGGCTCCCCTGCTTCCAAAGCATCCAACAAAGCAGGAAAGGCTTTGTCTCCAGGCCCATTGACAATGTAATCAACATGATCGGAGTTCATGATGCACTTATATTGATTCGAAGCAAAGTATCCTCCCCACACATTGATGACATGTGGATACTTCTTCTTGGCTTCAATTGCAAAAGGAATTCCCTGACGCAATTGGGGGCCTGGCATGATGGTAAGACCGAAGTATTTATATTCGCCTGTTTTCAGGTAAGCATCAATGGTTTTCCATGGATCTCGCTCCATATTTCCATCTACGAATACATATTCGTATTTCCCATGAATGGACGCCCCAACTTGTAAGATAGAGTTCGGAATTCGATGCTTAGCACTGGCCGAACGGGGATTGAAGAGGATGACTTTGTTCATAGCTCAATATTACAAAAAAAACATAAGCGGACAGCCCATTGCCATCCGCTTATGAAAAGATTTGCGATATATATATTCGCCTAATTCTCCCAAAGAGAATTAGTTCATGATAATCTTCTTGGTTCCAAGTTTGCCATCAACCAATAAGCGGACAAAATAAATTCCAGGAGTTCCTCCCAAATCTTCCTTACGGATCATATAGTTGTAAGCTCCTTCAATTTGTGTCTCATCAGCCAATGTAACCACTTTACGACCCAATTGATCGAATACTTCTAATTTGACCGCTGCTTTTTCAGGATTGGTGTAGAAGATTTGGGTTGCGTCATTGAATGGATTCGGCGCAACAGCGTATTCGAATGTCTCTGGAAGCAGATCATCTATGCTTGTACTCAAATCCCCTTCTATGTATTGCGCATACATCAACATCATCTCATCATTGGTCGTGAATCCAAAGGTTACGAAGTTGTTCCCATAGTTTTGGTAAGTCGCTTCGTAAATGAGGCCATTCTGTAAGTCAATAGAGAGATATGGATCAAACATGCGAACAGCAGGGTGCTCCCAATCATAGAATCCTTGGTTGAAGGTATAATCAAAGTTGTAGAATCCTTCATATACTTGATCTCCTCTTGACCCATCAGGGTTTCTCAAGAAAATATCGAAGTCGGTTCCATATTTATGGGTATGACTTGAAAGCATCCATATGTTAATTGGACGATTACCTCCAGAGTTCCAATCATCCGTAAAGGTAGTTGGCTGATTGTTATTAGGAATGAATAAAGCAAGGTTGTTAATCAAGCTCGCCTTCATCTCATGTTCAGCTGTACCTTTAGGTTGGGTATATATATTGAGGTACATTTCAGAAGGAAGCGTCAAACTATCATTATAATTCAAGATATGGTAGTTCAAGTCCAAGACTGTTGAATCCTCCCAGAAATAAGCTGTTCCTTCAGGAAGTGAATACTGGAAGTCATCTTGCCAAGCATTCACAAAGTTTCTGCTAAGGTCTTGGAAAGAGGTCTCCAACAAACGTAATCCATCGGCATCTCCTTCTGCATCATCATAGTCTTCATATCGTCGAAGGATAAAGTGATGTGACTCATCATTCATCTTCAATTCTAGTCGAACAACCTCAATATCATCAGGTAAATCTAGGTATTGCTTCAAGAAGTACTCATCTTCTTGGTTTGGCTCATGGAAAATAGGACCAAGGTGAATCTGAAATCCGTCAGCGGGATCAGGCATTGGAAGCGGCTCAATCTTAGGAAGGCCATTTCCGATCTCATAGTAATCCCGAACGAGTTGTTCATGGTCTGCATCTACAACGTACCCAGTTTCAGGCGCGCCATACATAATCCACTGACGAATCAATTCTTTCTCTGCATCAGAAAGAGCCGCAGCCGCACTTGGAGGCATGATTCCGCCATCCGCAACTTCCAAAGTCAAATCTTGGCTAAAGTCTTTCGCTACCTTCTTCAACAAAAAACTACGAGAAGCATGACCAGGATCCACTAGCTTATCTCCTTTATTGGCAGCGTTGGGGTTTACAGGAGTAGCATTTATAAGAGCATCATATACTTCAGACATACTGCCATCTAGGCCCAAGTTAGCAGCAGGAGTGGCTCCTCCATGACAAGAAGAACTAGAACAATTGGCTTGCAAGATATTATAAACCGTTTCAAAGGAACCTTGCGCATACGACTGAAAAGAAAAGAAACAAAAGACCAAAAGAGCGGAAAACAACTTTGAGTTAAGATTTCGATTCATAATTGTTCATAAAATTAATTGAATTCATACGAAAAAGAAGCGAACAGATGCTCAAAACAAAGGCTCAGTATAGTGTTGTATGAGAGGCATCTTAGCTATTCAAGAATTGAAGGTTGAGAATTGTTTCAAGTTCTTACAACAAATATTTGAATTACAATTACGTAAATTTTTCTAAAACTATTTATCTCTTCTTTGATTTAGGTGCTTTTTAGGAAAAGTCCTTTTCAAAAAGATAATAGAACACAAAAAACATGTAACTCCCTACTAGCTTTTAACTTCTAGATTGACACAATGTTTCTATTCCCTTCTACGATAAAAACGCCAACAGAGGTTTGGTATTTTGGGGAGAAACATAAAAATACCATCTTAGTAAGGTGACTCGCATCATTATTCCGTATATTTAAAGCCTAAAATACCTTTGTAGACGAATGTAGGTGTTTGAATGGTTTTACAATGCGACACTCTCTATACATTACGCTTTTCTTACTTTCAATATGCATAGCAGTAGGTTTGCTGTATGGCCAAGAACCTATTGATTCTACTGCAACGGACTCCCTACGAGTAGATACGGTGGCAGTGTACATAAACTCAGATTCCATTTTGGCAATAGATTATGAAAGGCTAGCGTATGAGTATAGGGTTGAGGAAGAGGATAGTAGCTTGTTTTACCTAAACAAAGCTGCTGAGCTTTGGAAACAGAATCAAGAATGGGAAAAGCATGTAGCCCTTCAAGAAGAACTACAGGCGTTCTATCATCAAAAAGGAATGTTTGAGGAGGCATTGACTTATCTGCAAGCAGCTCATGATACCGCTATTTACCATCTCCCAGATAGTAACCTCATACGTGCGCGAATCTCCTACGATCTAGGTAGTTACCATCACTTCATGGGCAATTACGAGCGTGCGCTTACCCTTATCCCAGAGGCCATTGAAATTGCTGAACGAGTCGCGCGTCCAGATAAAGAAGCCATTGCTGCATACCATCAAGCACTAGGTGAAGTATATGAAGAGATGCGTGACTATGAAGGAGCGCTTAGCTACTACAACAATATGTTTGTGGCGTTGTTGGATACCCTACCCATTCAACACCCCCGTGTAGGCGAGGCCTATTATCTCCTCGGGCGTACATACGAACAAAAACAATTGCCTGATACTGCTGTCACTCTCTATAACCAAGCTTTGGCCATTCTTAAAAATCAGCCTAAGGATACAGTATTGATTGATTGTTACCATAGCCTCGCAAAGTTCTATTACCAAAACAACGAATTAGATAAAAGCCTATTCAACATACAAGAAGCCCTTCATTTGCAAGAAGTCGATTTGCTTCTTGTGATGGAAGCGGCAAAGGATACAATAGTAGAACAAGACACTGTTCCCTTAGCAGAAAAAAACGCAGAAGATGCAGCAGAAGAAAAAGCGGATCAGTCTCCAGAAGAGCAAACGTCTTCCGAAGAAGAAGAATCAGAGCGTGCCAATATTGATCGTACTGCTGGGATTCCTTATAACCTAGAAGGGAGCTATCAAATTCTGAGTCAGATTTATACCCGTCAGAAAAATTACAAGGAAGCAACTGCCGCAGCTTACAAAACCCTTGAACTTGCACAAGATCGTTATCAAGGACAAGAACGTCATCCTTCTATTGCAATGGCGCATTCGACCATCGCAGAATGTCTACGGAATGAACGAGACTTCACCAAAGCCAAAACTTCCTACCAAGAGTCATTGCGTTTGCTATCCAATGGATTTAATACAACAGATTTATATAGAAATCCGCCCATTCAAATCATTGACTTCAAAGCAGAGGCTTTAGATGTATTATCGGAAAAGGCTTATACACTCTATCAATTGTACCAATTGGAGAGTCATGAAACACCCGATCTTAAAGCAGCATTTGATACGTATAAACTGGCTGCCAGTTTATTAGATAGTCTTCAAATTTCGGCGGATGTCCAAACGCATATCAATTTAATCGAAGCACATGGACGCGAATTATATGAGAATGCAATTGAAGTAGCGGTCAAATTGTACGAAATCACTCACTCGGAGAATTACCTATATGAGGCATTCCAATTTACAGAGAAAAGTAAAGCCCTCCTTCTTCGGGTACCTCTCATCAAGTCTTCTCCCCGCCACTTCATAGGCTTAGCAGATAGCACCTTGGAGCGCGAGAAGCGATTACGATCCCGCATTACCTTCTATGATTCGCAAATTCGGCAAGAACAGCAGAAAGGAGATCTTTCAAGCGAGCCCAAACTCGCCCTTTGGAATGAACAGGCGAATCAGATTAAAGAAGGATATAATAAATTATTAACCTACTTGCAGGTGTATCATGAGGCCTACTACAACCTCCGTTACAACCTTCAAGTAGCCAAACCCAATGACCTAGTCCAATACCTAAACAAAGAAGAATCTCATGTAGTCGAATATTTCATTGGGAAGAATCAGATATATGCATTCGTTATTGACAAAGAAGGCTTAGACATTCAATGGATGCCTAAGGATTTTCAAATAGAAGAATGGGTACATGGGATGCGAGAAGGAATCTATGGATATTTCCTCAGCCCCGAAGATCAAAACGATTCTCTCTATCAGGCGAGTGTCGAACAATATAGCATCTATGCCTATGGACTTTACCAAAAGCTATTTGCCCCTCTCCTATCCTCAGGAAGAGAGCTAAGTTCGAAGATGATTGTCATTCCTGATGCCATTCTCTGCTACCTCCCTTTTGAGGCATTAATTCGGCAGAAGCCGCAAACACGAGGAGAATTTGAACGCTATGCCTATTTGGTCAAAGATTATAAGATTTCGTATGGGTATTCTGCAACAACCCTCGCGAATATGTACCATACACGTACCGATCCTCCTGAGAACCTTTCTCTTATTGCATTTGCTCCCAAGTTTGACATTATCCGCCAACCTATTGAGGATGTGAAGGCGTATCGTCGAACCTTCGGTCCTCTATATTATAGTCGCCCTGAAGTGCGTGCGATAAAGCGCAGCCTTGATATAGATAAGGATATTTACCTCAAGAAAAATGCGACAGAAGCCAACTTCAAATCATATGCTCCGCAATACCCGATGATTCACATTGCAAGCCATGCTAAGGTAGATGATAGTAGACCTCTATACTCTCCCATCGGCTTCCAACGTGTAGAAGCAGGGAATGATAAAGAAGATGGGTTCTTACGTGTCTCTGAGTTGTTCAATATGCAACTGAATGCAGAGATGGTTGTACTAAGCGCTTGTGAAACAGGCCTAAGCGATCAATATAATGGTGCAGGGCTTTCTAGTCTAGCGAAAGGATTTCGCTATGCAGGTGCTCGAAGTCTTATCCTTACTTTTTGGAATGTGAATGAGGCTTCTTCCTCTGAGATCATCCAAAAGTTCTATACACATATTACCAAAGGAATGGAACGGGATCAAGCCCTACAACGGGCAAAAGTTGCCTATTTAGAATCAGCCAATTCGAAGGATGCCCATCCATTCTACTGGTCGAATATATTCGCGGTAGGAGATACCCAACCGCTTATAAAAGGCACCAACTTCCGCCGATACATTTGGATGGCGGTTCTCATTGGATTGGCATTGGTGATATTTGGAGGAACTCGAAAGTTCTAATCCGAGCCTATCCCTACTTTTTGGCAGCTTTTTCTGCTTTCTTTGCGGCCTTCTCAGCTTTACGGGTTTCCTTGGTTTTGCCCAATCCCTCTAAGCGAATCTTTAAGGGTTCATTCTTCAACTGAAGCAGCAAGCTATCTACTCGATCAAGGGTTTGATCAAGATCTTGAGCCATTGCTTCGTCATGAATGAGTTTCCCTACAACTGTCTTTCGGGAGTTCAAAGACGTTGTGATATCATCTAGGGCCTTCACAACATCTCCTGTATTATCCAGAAACGCATCCGCTTCATCCATCAGCTTATGGGTCTTGGGCAATGACTCCGCATTAAACGTAGAAGTAAGCTTGTTGATATTGTTCAAGCTGGTTTCGCCCAAGGTCATCAAACGATCTACTCGCCCAAAACTATCTTCCACCTTCTTAAACGCTTTATCAACTCGGGCAATAAAGTTACGACGTTCGGCTTCATTGAGCATAGAAGTAAGGCTGTTTGTTGTTGTTTTAAGATTCGCCACAATCTCTTTCACGTCCTCAGGAGGAATCCCATCCACCAATCCTGTAATCTTCTTACTAAGCGAATCTACAGAAGCCACAAGGGATTGTATTTGGGAAGGTTCCACAATATCTGCCATTTCCCCGACCACCTTAAAGGTAGAGGTTAAGTCCATGCCGAGTTGGCCTGCAATAAATCCCCCATTTTCCAGAGTAGGCCCTTTGCCTCCAGGGCTAATCTCGACCTGCTTATTGCCCATCAACTCTTTCACCTGAATTTCAGCAGTAGCATCTTGAAAAATAGGAATGCTCTTATCCAAGAGTACCTGAATACGCACATCGTCTTTTCCTGGGGTAATACTCATAACCTTACCAGCAAGGTATCCCCGTACCGTTACAGGATCGCCTTCAAGCAAACCATTGACATTATTTACACTAATCTCATATGTGTTTTGTGCAGTAGTAAACAGATGCATGCTACGCACCCATGTAATGGTCAAATAAAGTCCGAGAATAGCCGCCAATATGGTAAGGCCAACTTTTACTTCAGGTTTCATGCTTCAAGGATCAGTTTAGTTGATGTGGTTGCCTTATAAAAATCTCTTATGCAATTTGCGCCTAATATTATCGAATAGCAACCTAGAACAATAGATTTTATGAATTGACTTTTTATCCTAAAAGATATATTTCACTAACGAATTCCTAGCTACTTCTTTGCCCCACTAAAAGATTATTATTATAAGCCACACATTTATACGAAACCCCAAGAATATTAAACATTCTCTGCATTATCCTAGCTTTTCATTAGTGTAAATCAGGGATTTATTTATCTCACACCTATTTGCAGCCCCCAATAAAATACTTATTTTTACCCAACGGACACTTAACAATACTTGAATTATTTAGTATTCTACATACACAAGTATATCACCTGTATTAAGTTCTTGATCCTATGCCAAAGTCGGATAATAAGGTGCTCGATTATACAGTAGAGCAAATGCTCCCCTTCTCTCATGACGAAATCATAATGGATTATCGTCTTATGTACAAAAGCCGCCAAGCAAGCCTCATTGGGAGACGTGAGGTGCTGTCTGGAAAGGCCAAATTTGGGATTTTCGGGGATGGTAAGGAATTACCACAGATTGCGATGTCTAAAAGCTTTCAGAAAGGAGACATCCGTTCAGGCTATTACCGTGATCAAACATGGGCCATGGCCACAGGTTTGACCACAATAAAACAATTCTTTGCTCAATTATACGCAACACCCGATTTAGAACTTGAGCCCTTCTCTGGCGGTCGCCAAATGAACAGCCACTTCGCTAGCCGAAACCTCAATCCTGACGGTAGTTGGAAGCGATTGGTAGATCTTATCAATACCAGTGCAGATGCTTCTCCTACAGGTTCACAGATGCCACGAATGGTAGGGCTCGCACAGGCCTCGAAATTCTACCGCGAACGTGCCGATCTTCAACATATGGATGGCTTCTCTAATAAAGGAAATGAGGTAGTATTTGGAACAATTGGGAATGCAAGTTGTGCGGAAGGGCTATTTTGGGAGACAATCAATGCAGTAGGCGTATTACAAGTGCCACTCGTCATGTCTATTTGGGACGATGGATACGGCATATCTGTACCCAACGAATACCAAGTTACCAAATCAAACATATCCGAAATCCTAAAAGGCTTCCAAAGAGATGAAAAAGGAGCAGGATACGAAATATTCGTAGTGAAGGCATGGGACTACCTTGCATTATGTGAGACGTATAAAAAGGCGACGGAATTAGCTCGTGAGCATCATATTCCGAGTCTCATTCATGTGATTGAAGTAACCCAACCACAAGGGCACTCCACTTCAGGAAGCCATGAACGATACAAAAGCAAGGAACGACTACAATGGGAGCGTGACTATGATTGTTTGGTCAAAATGCGTCAATGGATTATTGAGCAAGGAATTGCCACAGATGACGAGCTAGCAGTATGGGAGAAGGCTGATAGAAAAGCCATTCGGACAGAGAAGAATGCTGCATGGAAAGAGTTTCAACAGCCCATTTTAAGCCATATTGTGGAAGTAAACCAGCTCATAAACGAAATGGCCAAAACTGCAGCTAGAGCAGATGAGCTAACAACCCTTATCACAAAACTAAAAAAGAACCAAGCTCCTTTACGAACAGATGTCATGGAGGTGGTTCATAAAGCCTTAGTCATTACCCACCGAGATGCCAATGTTTCTAATGAGGCACTAAAGGAATGGAAGCGTAAGGCAGATAAGAAATACGCACAGATTTTCAATACCTATTTGTATAGTGAATCTGTAGAATCAGCCTTGAAGGTTGAAGAAGTAGCCGCAATCTATTCTGACGACTCCCCTACCCTCAGTGGATTTGAAGTATTGAATAGATGCTTTGATATCATATTAGCCAATAAGCCTGAGGTATTGGCATTTGGGGAAGATGTAGGGCATTTGGGGGATGTGAACCAAGGATTTGCAGGTTTGCAGGCGAAGTATGGGAAGCATCGTGTGAGTGACACAGGGATACGGGAAGCCACCATTGCGGGTCAGGCAATCGGATTGGCGTTACGAGGTTTACGTCCCATAGCCGAGATCCAATACCTCGACTACTTCATCTACGCCATCCAAACCCTATCTGATGACCTAGCCACTACCCTATACCGAACAGCAGGCGGCCAAAAAGCCCCTGCAATCATTCGGACACGTGGCCATCGGCTTGAAGGGATCTGGCACTCAGGCTCTCCTATGGGGATGATTATCAATGCGTTAAGAGGAGTACTTGTACTAGTTCCTCGAAACATGACCCAAGCAGCAGGTTTCTACAATACGGTATTGCAATCGGATGAACCTGCTGTGATTGTGGAAGTATTGAATGGCTATCGCCTGAAGGAGAAGTTGCCTGATAACTTGGCGGAATACACGGTGCCTGTTGGGGTACCCGAAGTAATCCGTCAAGGTTCGGATGTGACCATCGTAACCTATGGAGCATGTTGTAGAGTGGCAATGGATGCTGCAGCCCAATTGGCACAACATCAAGTGGATGTAGAGGTAATTGACGTTCGGAGCCTATTGCCATTCGACCGCAAGCATATGATAGTCGAATCTCTGAAGAAAACCAATCGCATTGTATTCTTGGATGAGGATGTGCCTGGAGGTGCTTCTGCATTTATGATGCGGCATGTATTGGAGATTCAAGGCGGATACTTCCACCTTGACTCTAAACCTATTACGATTACTGCACATCCGCATAGACCTGCCTATGCTTCTGATGGGGATTACTTCTCTAAGCCACAAGTAGAGCATGTATTCCAAGCCATCTATGATATGATGAACGAATTCAATCCTGATAAATATCCAACCTTCTTCTAGGTTCTTCTTACGAACAAGGTCAAAAGCAAAAGGCATCTTCTGTAGAGAAGATGCCTTTTGCTTTATGTATATGCTATCGTATCGCCCTAGCCTTCGTTTACATAGGTAATTTCTACCTCTCCTCCTGCAACCAAATGATTGGCAATAATCGGATAGATCTTTTTATAGGCTTTTCGGCTACTTGTGATAGCGCGCTTGCTCTTCACCTTAGACTCCTTAGAAGTCGCTTCTCCAACAAGCAGACAACCCATTGTATCCTTATCGGTATTTCCTGTATGGATTAAGATGTATTCAAAATTCGGCACCTTGCGAACCCACAACATTCCTTTGTGCATCTTCTTATACTTACGGGTATATGTAGCATGGAAACCTCCCGTTGTTCTGAGCGTAACCTTATAGGTACCTGCAGGGATACGGGTTTCGCCTCTCACCTTTGACTCCCGATGCTCATCCTCTAATGTATAACAATAAAACTTGTCATTGATATAGAACTTACCCAAGGTATCATGCTTACCCGAGCTATAGCGAACCACCTTTAACTTCATCATATTCGGATCCGTCGGTTCTGGATCGGGTTCAGGCTCTGGGTCTGTGGGTTCAGGATCCGTCGGTTCAGGGTCAGTAGGCTCTGGATCGGTTGGTTCGGGATCCGTAGGTTCTGGGTCTGTCGGTTCAGGATCAGTGGGCTCTGGATCGGGCTTTGGATCAACAGGTTTGGGATCTGGCTCTGGTTGAGGTTCTGGATGCGGCTCAGGCTCTGGTTCAGGCCGAGGAATAGGTCGATTTACATCGCCTTTTCCCTTGTCCGAGATTCCAAATAGCCCCTTTATGATCTTGATGAGAATGTTGAATATATTTTTCATCTTATGCCCTAAATTTCAACCAAAGTACGAAACAATGGCATCAATTGAAACTGAAAGATAGAGAAACTCCTTCATTCAATTGGGGAAAATAAGCCTAAACAAACATCCCATAAAATTCATTCGCCCAATCGAATGGATTCGATTGGGCGAGTAAGTGTACAGGCATAGATTTCGGGCAATCCCCTTTGTGTTATGCCTATATGATAAAGAAAGCCATATAGGCTTTTTGTTCCAATGGGTTCTGGTTGGCGGGATATTCATAGGTATCCAAATGGGAGCCATCTTGGATATACAAACGCATAAACACAGGTACATTTGTAGGATAATTGCCTGTATTTATGACAATTCGCCAATGGAATTCTCGGCTTACCCCTGGCGCGTCATAGTCCTCAACGATTCGTGGAACCGCACTAAAGGAAGCAGGCTCTGCCGTTACTCCTGAGAAATCATCAATATCGGGCGAGATTTTCACCTGCACATCCAGATCGCCTATAGCTGTGCTATCATCTTCTAGGCCAAACCAAATCTCGACATCTCGATTGGGCTGTACCCCAAAAGGAGTCACTTCACTATTGCGGAAGGTATCTACCCGAATCCAAAATCCACCATAGTCTAAGAAAGCAGCTAAGCCCTGAAACTTAGGATGTGTATTAGGCAAAAAACCAATATTACCAAACATGTCGGGGGCTCCTGCATTAATCCAATTCCGAATATTGGCCAATGCCCCTTCTGCTAGTGGTGGGCTATACAACGGCATTCGACCTAGAATAGAATCATCCGTAACTGTTCGTTCATAAAACCAGCTATTCTCCACATCATACGGAATCACCCGATAATCAAAATCGAAGGTTGGGGTGTTCTTCACAACAGGATGTAAAACGAGGGTCGAATAGGTTGATTGAACCGTACGGAAATCGGGCTCAAAGCTTCCATCATGACAGCTCGGGACGGCACAGCTTTGGGCAAGGATATAGGTATGTATCCCTACAATACTATTGGAATCAGGTGCAGGGGTATTATCCTCATTTTGGCTATAATCGATGAGGTCATAAGGATTAGGCGGCGGCGGGGTAGTCGAATTATTATCGCAAGACGAAAGCCCAAAGCTAATACCCGCACACAACAACCCTATATATATATATACTATTATCTTGTTCATACATCAATAGCTAAAGAATTAGACGAATGCTTGTTGAAGGGTAGAGCCCGTAAGGAGGCCACTTGGAATATCTACATCGAAGCCGAGTATATTGGCAATCGTTGGGACAATGTCAATGCTCTCCCCCACAGGGTTCGAGGCTGAACCTACGATATTTCCCTTATTGACAATGCCCTGAGGCCCTAGTATCATACAGAAGATCTCACGAGAAGTAGCATCACTCGTATGGTCAATCGCAAAACGACCGTATACATCCTGCAAAGTATTAGGCTCAAGGTTTCGGCCATGTTCTGGGGCAATGATTAGAATGGTATCGTCGGCTAGGCCAGGTGTAGACTGGATGGTATTCCACAGATGTGCTACTGCAAAATCTGCTCGAACCAACGCATTGCAATACTCAGTATAATTTGAATGGCATACATCAATATCTGTCATATTCACCACCAATAGCTCAGGTTGGAAGTGCTTGAGCAATTCTTGGGTGAACAGGATATTAAGCATATCAATGGTCAAGAAGTTGGGAGATAGGCCAAAAGGCATACTAAACGCTCCCGAATACACTTGTTGGATAGTCGATTGGATAAAGGCTTGAATCTGCGCATCATCCTCGGCTGTATTCCGAATCCCCGAAGAACTCAAGCTCCCAACGCCTCGGCTATTCTTATTAAGGAAATCCTGAATCTCCCCTATCATTTCTTCCTCATGGAATTGGAAGATAGCAGGCGTATCAATGGCAGACAATTGTCTAAAATCAAAGATATTAGGAGGTGAAATATGATTGCCTCCATATCGGCTTCCATAGTCGGGATGCTTACTATAGTTAAGCGCAGGATAAGGCCCGAGGTTATTGGAAACCCACCAAGCATTCAAAGCCGTTTGGGAGGGCGAATTATGCTTTAGGTAGTATTCGAATATGGTGGGCATCTGTGGATTCTCCCGCACATTCAAGCTCGTATCTGTATACGCACCCGTCACAGCAACCGTATGTCCATTAAAGTGCCCTGTTGGCCCCTCTTGATAGCGAAACTCAGGGAAAAGGGTTCCTTCATGCTGAAGGGCTTGTACCCAAGGAGATTGTCCTAGAAATTGAATGCCAGGATTGGTGGAGAAAGGGCCATCAAACAGAGAAGGCAACAAATTCCCTTCATTCTGATGGATAGATTCTATATTTCGTACCCCCCCTGCAAATAGGCAAAATACCACATGATTCACCTTACGGCTTCCTGTACGCGCAAATAGGCGTCCGCTAGGCAAGATATAAGGAGCAAAGATAGTACTGGCAGCCGTTAGGGCGGTCTTTTTCAGAAAGTTACGACGTTTCATCTCGGATATTCGTTTGGAGGTGAATTAAAAGAAGCGGTATTCGTCTGAGGTCAAGAAGGAATAGTAAATGATTTCGGGGGTAACATCGGAATGCGTATCAATATAGTTCTTCAGGAACCATAATTCGTATTCGCTTGGTACACGGGTATAGAATCGCTTATAGGTATCCTTGACAAATTGCTCGCTATCGGCAAACATGTCCGCGGAGGTTGGCATATCTACATCGCTACGGGTCAGCAAATCTTTGATAATCATATCCTCAACCAGCTTTTTATCTCCCATCGAATTATAGGTACGTACCAATTGGCTGAGTTCTTCTGCGGGCAATGTACTCCCAAACAAATCCGAATAGACAATTGAAACAAACTCTAAATCGGTTTTGAGGTTCACCTTCTCTACATCCGCCTGATTCACTTCCACATTATTGACTTCGTATATATACAAATCCTCCGTTTGCTTACAGGCAGATAGCAAACAAAGTCCGACTAGTAGGGGCAAAATCCATGATTTCATCATTTGTTTGGCATTTTTAGATTCCAAGGTATTCATCTTTAGAGAGAATGAGTTTGACCAATTCTTCATATTTGCGGGTATTCTTATAGAGGAGAGTCCCTTCGGATAATTCTATCGAATTGGGCTCTCGAAAGAAGTTATCTAGGTATATATCCCGAACCTGTCCTTCAAAATAATCATCTGATTCAAAGAAGATATTCAGGAAGTCGTCTTTGGTACTTCCTTCCTGTTGGAAGAGGATACCCGTTAGGCCATCTACCATATTCACACATTCGGTCTCTTCGGCTTGTGTGGGCACCCGACCCAAAAAGTATTCGAATACAGCCAAAACGAAGTTCAGGCTTCCCATATTAATCCCATCATAAATCGAATTATCTACCGAACGAATATGCATATCAATACGACTTAATGCCTCTCGTCTGAAATCCCGAGGGACATCCCGCAAGGCCTCCAAGCGACCCATTTCATATAAGATACGGGGATAAAAAGGCTCATATTCGGGCAATGCCAAGAGCGATTGTAACACCATTAAGTCCCGATAGATATCAAGGGTATCTAGGTTGTCCAAGATTTCAACTCGGGCAATATCATACATTTGTTGTTCGAATCGCTCCTGTTGCATTGCAACCCCAATCATCTCCTTTCGGCTATCCACCGATACACTTCCTTGTTCAAGTATCGAAAGTGCGTTGTTCAGTTCATCATCTGAGGGCTTTCGTCCCAAAAGATTGATATATATTTTCGAGATATAGGTCTCTTGTAGGATACTTGGGATACTATTATCGGGTGGAGCCGTATTATCGGGCACCACAATGACATTCGGTTCAGAAGAACAGCCAGCAAAGCATAGGATAAGTGCAAGTAGGTAAAAGATTGTTCGCATATGTCACATTATCATTGGTTCTTTTTCTTCGATATGTATCTCTATTGACAGACGAAGAAAGCGTTGGTTTAATTGCATCCTAAAATACAGAATGCAAGGGGGATTTCAAATTAAGGCTCCTATCCTAAGATTGAAAAGGAGCGAAAGACCTAGGCTTTCAAACAAAATCCCTCCTTTAGCGGTTTTTCCAGCATAAAATCCGATTAAGCACATGCACGCACACCTCATCTTTGCCCATCCCAACCTCCATTCTCTCAATGGGCTCCTTCGCGATACTGCCCTTGAGACTCTCCAACAACTAGGCCTCAGTGTAAGCGTATCCGACTTATACCAACTGAACTTTAAAGCATCAGCAGACAAAGGGGATTTCACCCAACTTCATAATGAAGCCTTCTTTGACCTTCAGGTCGAACAAAAGATGGCACGTTTAAACGGCACGTTCACGCCCGATATTCAACGCGAACAAACGCTATTGGAACAAGCAGAGCTTATCATCTTTCAATTTCCGCTTTGGTGGGAAAGCACGCCTGCATTGGTCAAAGGCTATATTGATCGGGTTTTCTCAGTAGGATGGGCATATGGAGGTGCCAAAGCCCTTGCAGACAAGCGGGTATTGGTTTCGACAAGCACAGGCGCGCCCGAAATGTCTTGGACAACTGACAAACGAGGAACCATAGAACAACTCTTCAAACCCCTACTTGTAGGTTCTTTTGAATTTTGTGGGATGGAAGCCCTCAAGCCCTTCGTCGTATACAGCGCAAAGAGCTTATCTGAAGAAGGACGGGCAGAGGCTATTAAACGGTATCAGGCATACCTCCACACAATTGTCCAATCTTAGAACATAGCTTACTTAAATTTCACTATAGTTTTTGAGCGTTTTCAGGCAAAATAATTGTCTGATAACCCTTGCGCAGCGTGCAAGGTATGCAAGACAGTTGTCTGGTAACCCTTGCGCAGCGTGCAAGGTATGCAAGACACTTGTCTGATAACCCTTGCGCGGCGTGCAAGGTATGCAAAACACTTGTCTGGTAACCCTTGCGCGGCGTGCAAGGTATGCAAAACACTTGTCTGGT
>Ga0163111_10000566_pt1 | contig 22206 bp, 27 predicted proteins | sample CRUFie1St18metaG_FD_109645 | JGI IMG/M metagenome (GOLD analysis project Ga0163111, IMG submission 109645) | Marine microbial communities from the Costa Rica Dome - CRUD Field 142mm St18 metaG | ecosystem: Environmental > Aquatic > Marine > Oceanic > Photic zone | place: Costa Rica: the Eastern... | reverse complement strand
TACCTCACAAATAATTCTAATATACTCTGATGAATTATGGCTTAATCCTGATAAATTAAGATTTTCAATAATATTTAGCATTTCAAGCAACATTATTCCTCCGCCAGGAGGATGATTAGTAAAGACCTTAAACTCTTTATATTTACCTAATAATGGCTCAGTCCACTTAGTGGAATAAGTTGATAAATCTTCATACGAAAGTAAACCGTCATTTCTTTTCATATCCTCAGAGATTTTTTCTGCGATTTCACCTTTATAAAAAATTTCTGGTCCATGCTTAGCTATCTTACAAAGCGTATCAGCCATTCCAGAAATTTTTATTTTATCACCAATTTTTTTTAGATTACCACTAGAATCAAAATAGCAATTAGCCCCAGTTCTTGAAAATCGTAACCTTTCATCAACACCTACCCGGCCATAATTAGCTCCATAATTCCACCAAAAAGCCACATGCGGACGAACAGTAAAACCATTTTCTGCGTGTTGAATAGCGGGTGCCATAACATCCGCCCAATCCCAACTCCCAAAATTCTCTAGTAATTCATAATATGCTTTCAAACTTCCAGGTGTGGTAATGGATTGGTAGCCAAGATCATTAATATTATCCTCTAAAACGAACCCAAATCCATCTCGTGTTTCAGATATAATAAGATCTTCCCACATATCCGATGTCGCTGCTAAAGGCGTCTTTCCATGAAAATCAATACAAGTGTGTATATCTTGCCCTGGCATATATACTTGACAATTTCCAAATCCAGCTATTCCGCACATCTGTGGATCAACTGCGCCTTGAACCAATGCAGCAGTTACAGCAGCATCAATAGCATTTCCCCCAGCCATCAAAACTTTTGCGCCAGCCTCTGCTGCTTCAGGCTGTGCCGCTACAATCATTGATTTCGGATACATTAGAACTCTCTCATTAAATCATAATTAAGTTAGCATGTATTTAAAACAAAAATGAAACCATGAAATGATAAACAATTTTATCGTTTACAAGTAGTATCATATATTGTTGCATAGTTCGCTGCTGCACTTGAATATAAAAGTGCTTTTTCATAATCTTCTGTTTTCCATGCCGCATCAGCAACAGAAAGAAACACCCCTATTGACTCATAGATCTGCTTACAAACTTCTTTTGGGTACGCATCTTCCGCAATGCTAATATTAGGCACGATCAAGACTACAAAAAGTACCGCCATTATTTTTTTCATTTTAGCTCTCATTTTTTCAAAAAGTACTTCAATTTTGGTGACCCCTGCAGGGTTCGAACCTGCAACCCCCAGATTCGAAGTCTGGTACTCTATCCAGTTGAGCTAAGGGGCCAATGGTAAGAAATTTACAAAAAATTGTTTAACATTATTAATCGTGATTGCCAACAACTGGTTTTTAGTAGACCTTATTAAATATTTAAAATTATCAATTTTTTGAACTTTTTAAAGGGGGGGTAACAAGATGAGCGAAAAACCTGATTTGAGTACATTATTTGGAGCATCTATAACATCAAGCTTTTTAGGAATCGAAGAATGCGATAACCTAGAAGAGCTTAATGCCTCAATGGCCTTAATTGGCATTCCATGTGCTACACCTTATCAAACAGTTGGTCCATATTGCAAAAATGCACCCAATGCTATTCGACAAGCAATTACTTCCCTAAGCGCAAATATTAATCGTCATAATTTTGATATAGATGGAGAAATTTTTCTACCCAACCATCCAGTTGCGGTAGACTGTGGAAATCTTAGCTATCACGATAAGGACTATAAAAAAAATAGGCTAGAGATTGAGAATACCATAAGAAGTATGATTGAAAAAGCATGCATACCAGTTGTGATTGGTGGTGACGACTCTGTACCAATACCTGTTTTCAAAGGATTTAGTGGGGAAAAAAAATATACCATATTACAGATAGATGCACATATAGATTGGCGAAAATCCCACATGAATGAATCTATGGGGCTATCTTCCACAATGCGCAGGGCATCAGAAATGGATCATATTGAAAGCATTATTCAAGTAGGATCACGAGGATTAGGTTCAGCGCATACCGACGATCTAATCGATGCAAAAAAATGGGGAGTCCACTTTTTTTCAGCTCACGAAATTCATTCGCAAGGTATTAAATCAGTATTTAAAACAATTCCCGCAAATTCCAACATTCTTATCTCATTAGATGTAGACGCCTTAGACCCATCAATCGTACCAGGTGTCATTGGACGGACCCCAGGTGGTTTAAGTTACTATCAAACGTTAGATTTAATCAAAGGCGCTGCCCAAAAAGGACGCATATGTGGTTTTAATATAGTCGAGTTTATGCCTGAAGTAGACATTAATGGCATTGGCGCCCTTACTGTTTCACGGCTTATAGCAGCCACATTAGGTATATTGTCACGCCAAGAATATAATAGAAATATTCGGGGATAATACATTTCTTGTATTAAAATTTTAAGTTTAAGTCTGTCAGTTATTATAGAGGTTAGAATGGAATTTTTTTTAGGATTATTAATGATTATTTTGATCGGGGGAACAGTCTACAGAACTCTCGAACAACGTCGAAAACGAAGAGAGGGAAAGTCAATCAAGAAAAACAAACACAATTAGGAAGTATATTGATAGACAAATTGTAACAACAGATAATGATGATCTAATAAATCTAATTATTTTTTGTTTCAGCTTTTTTTTCATTTTGGTTAGACCATAAAATCATTAATCCAGCGACGATAATAATTGTACCTCCTATGATTGTAATAAGATCAGGAAACTCTCCAAACACCAAATAACCAAATATCAAAGCCCATAAAATAGATGAGTATCTAAATTGCGACACAAACGAAATGTCACCAACACGCATAACTGCAATACTTAATTGATATGCGATTACGAGGGCCAGCGTAGAAGCTGTTAAATAAAGTAATGATTGAAAGCTAACATGAGCCCAACCAGTATTAATCAAAACAACAGCACTGAGTATCGTAATAGAAACAGCTCCTAAAAAAGCAATATCAATAGTCCGTATGTCTCCTTTTAGCCGTCTGGTTGATAGGTCTCTCAATACAACAAAGCCCACCGCACCCAAACCTAAAAAAGAATACTGATCAAAGCCTGTCATCCCAGGTCTTAAAATGATTAACACGCCCAAAAAGCCTGCGACCAGCGCCAAAGCGACATGTCTTCGTACGATTTCTTTAAATAGAATTAAACTTACCAAAGTTAATGCTATTGGAGCGGTTTGCAATATCATCATCAAATTTGCTATTGGCATTTTAAAAAGTGCAGTTAAAAAACAAAAAGTTCCACCAACCTCACCAATAGTCCTTAACAAAATTAGAAACCTATTGTTCTGAAAATCTCTATACACATCCTTAAATTTAATCAGACTCCATACCAGAAGAATCATTGATGTAAAAAAACCTCGAATAAATATTGCTTGAAACAATGGCAAATCTGAAGAAAGTAGCTTCATAAAAACATCATTAATCAAAAAGGCGAACATACTTAGCATCATAAGCAAAGCACCTTTTAGATTATTGTTCATAACATTGGCCTTGCTTTTGCGTCACGTAAACTCTGAAAGTTTTAATAAATATGCTTGAATTTGGTTTTAGTAAGACCATTTCTGAGTTAAGTAAATATAAATAATTCCAACTCATGACTATAGGCTATTTACATCACTTAAAAATGAGACCCATTAATGACAATAACATATCAAAGACTAAAAAAGGAAATTTAACCATGGATTTTGCAGGTAAAACAGCTTTTATTACAGGTGGTAGCAGAGGAATTGGACTAGCGATTGTAAAAAAACTAGCTTCAAAAGGCGCTAATATAATTATAGCGGCAAAAACAACCACACCCAAACCCAATTTACCTGGAACAATTTTTACAGCTGCAGAAGAAATCAGATCAGTGGGTGGAAACTGCCTGCCAGTAGAGTGTGACATAAGATTTGAAGACCAAATAAAAATTGCTATCAACTCTGGTGTGAAGGAATTTGGAGGAATTGATATTTGCATCAACAATGCGAGTGCAATTGCACCACTACCAACCGAACACACGGAAACAAAACGATATGATTTGATGCAAGAAATCAATACGAGGGGTACTTTTTTAACTAGCAAACATTGCTTACCTTTCTTAAAAGAAAGCAGTCATGCTCACATATTGACGCTCTCACCTCCGATCGATGTTGATGATAAATGGTTCGCACCTCACGTTGCCTATACTATTTCAAAAATGGGTATGAGTTTATGTACATTAGGTCACTCTCGCGAGTTTAAAAAACACTCAATTGCAGTCAATTCCCTATGGCCGTTAACAGCAATAGACACGGCAGCAGTAAGAAATGTCTTAGGAGGAGAACACGTAGCCAAGAGCAGCAGAGACGTAAGTATAATGGCTGATGCCGCATATCAAATATTAAAACAAAACCCAACTAAATGCTCTGGAAACTTCTTTATTGACGAAGTGGTACTGCGAGAGCACGGAGAAGTAGACTTTGAAAAATACCGTTTGTCAGAAAATGAATTAATCAGAGATTTTTTTGTACCAGATGATATAGCGAACAATTTACCGACTAAAACGGTGAGCGTCTATTAAAGCTGTTTAACCTGTTACCTAACCCAGGCATTTTCAAATCACACAAAATGCCTTGAAACTTAACTTAATTCCTACTGGTGTAGACAAGTTTGGGTAGTGCTGGAGCTTCCCCGTTCATATCAAGACCGTGAACTTCTTTGGCAAATGCCGCAAAGTTTTCATCCATTCCTTCCATGATTTTTGCGAAACTTGCTTCTGGATCATCACCTTCCCAAGTTAAGATCACAAAATCACCTGCGGGGGTCTCTTGCAAAAATGAACGCTCGTAAACGCCAGCATCTTCTCTTGAAGCATCAAACTCACTTTTCATCGGCTCTGTATTAAGTTGCTCCATCATATCTAACCACATTTGTTTTTTGCCTGGCAATATTGGCATACACATAGCTAATAATTTCATTTAAATTTCCTCAAAGTATAAAATTTAGTTCTTTATAGTAGCGACAGTGTAATTAAATGACAAAAACTTTACCATGGATTACGTTTCGTTAGGTATAGTTACTTTAAACTTAATTAAAAACTGATACTCTACAAATATTATGAATTTCATTGCAACATTTTTTGGTTTAATTGCAGCAGCACTATTTGGATTGCTTATCCATTTTCAAAGAAAAGGCCTAGATACAAATGATCCATTGTTTGGAGCATTTATTTCAGTTTTTGCGATGACAGCTCTGCTCTGGATCCTATCACCATTGTTCATAGATTATAATTGGATCCTTACTAAACCAACCTTAATATTCTTTATTGGAGGTCTTTTTTTTCCAGCTTTTGCACAGGTTGCACAGACATTTTCGATAACAAAAGTTGGACCCGCGATAACTTCTTCTTTAGGTGCATTTGCACCTTTTTTTGCTACCGTACCAGCAGTTTTTTTTCTCAAAGAACCATGGAGTCTACAACTAGTAATGGGCATGTTGATTATGACAACCGGTTTAATATTGGTTACTACTAATACAGATAAATTGAAACGAAATTGGCCAATTTGGGTTTTGTTATTTCCCTTGGGTGCATCATTAGCGCGTGGTATTATTCAGCCTATCGTGAAAGTAGGAATGTTAGAGATTCCAAGCCCATTTTTCGCAACACTCATACTGGGTTCATCTTCCACAATAGTACTTTTTATTATTATATTAAGTACTGGAAAATATAAAAACCGAATTAGTTTTACTGATGGAATAAAATGGTTTTCAATTAGCGGTATTGTAAACGCTCTTGGCATTTTATCTATTTTCTATGCTGTATATTTAGGTGGAGTTACATTAGCTGCCCCACTTGTAGCTACTTCACCTGTTTGGGCGTTGTTATTTGGATATTTTATTTTCAAGAATGAAATCTTAAGTCTTCGACATATATTTGTTGCAGCTTTAGTTGTAATTGGCTCAATTCTTATAGTCTTACGTTAAAAGTAGTAAAAGGTTTGATATCATTATTGTAACCTTCTGATTTTTATATCTTGATATGTTTGCACCGTAGTGGCTTTTCCAAGAATTCTATAGATGCCAATCTTTATAAAAATAGGAGATTGTGACTTACCACCCCCAGATATTACAAATTTATCATCAATATAATAACGAGCGCTTACAAAGCCTTGAGCGTATTCAAATATGACTTTCAATCTAAAAGACTTTTTTGGAACGTCTGGCAATCCTTTTTTACACTTGTAGCTTACACATTCTGAATGACTAAGTCGAAACCTATTAACTAAACCAGATTTACCACCATAAACTTGTATATAAGATGGTGGAGCACCTGCATTACGAAAATCATGAATCTGAAAAATGGTATTTCTGTAGGCATTAAGGCCATCAGTCTCGATGGTTATTGTTGCAGAAAATTCATAAACTCCATTCCAAATTGGACCACTATTTATTTCTTGTCTCTCGGACCAATTGAACTCTAAATGATCATCTTTGTATGGTCGTCGATCTGTATTACACTTACCAATATCATTTACATCTATCTGAAACCTGAATGCATTGTGAGAAAGTTTTTTATAAGAACTTGCATCAACTAATCCACAACTGATCCGCCAAACTGGAGTAAAAACTTTCCAATTTAAATTTTGTTTATTCGCAACTTTTTCACCCAATTTTAAACCTAATTTCTGAACTTTCTTATGAAAATCAGCCGATTGTTCAGCCGATATCTTCTCATACCCACATCCATTTATAATAGCACAGGATAAGATCACTTTGATCAGCAAGCAAATTTTCCTAATAATATTCAATTAATGTCCTTAAATTATTAATTCTTTTTGAAATTAAATCTTTTTAACTGTAATTTAGTCAATAATTAATTAAGATGTCCGAAAAGGTAATAGCAGAAAAAATCATGATAGAAACAAATGCCAAAAGATCAAAAACACCTGCAACTTTTTATCTTTTGCCCACACTATTTATACCACTTGTCATTATCTCATGGGTTTGGGGTGGAATTAGTATAGTTCTAATACCACTTTATGGTTATGTATTTGTTTCAATTTTAGATTTTATATTTAAATCTACAAGAAAAGACAAAGTAATAGCTAAAGATCAAAAAAGATACTCGATCATTTTGTGGATTTGGCCATCTATCCAATTTTGTTTAATTTTTGGCACCCTTCTGATGATATGCCGAACGTCTCAATTTAATTTATATGAGTCCTTATTAATGATGATTTCAATTGGGATAGTAACAGGCGCAATTGGTATCACATTTGCTCATGAATTGATGCATAAAAAAAATAAGATTGAACGAATATTATGTGATTTACTACTAGGTATGGCCTTATATGGTCATTTCAGAACTGAACACTTGTTAGTTCATCACAGGTTTGTGGGCACAAAAAATGATTCTGTAACAGCTAGGTATGATGAAAATTTTTATAGATTTTTTTTACGCGTTCTGCCTGGCTGTTTTTTTTCAGCATGGAATATAGAAAGAAATCGACTTTTAAAGCGAGGCAAAACAGTGATTAGCTTCAAAAATCCATTCTGGACATACTTCGGATTGATATTACTTTTTTTGCTAATTTCTTTTTTGATCGGTGGACTATTTGCAATATCATTATTTGTTCTTCAAGCACTTGTGGCAGTAATTCATTTAGAAGTAGTTAATTATATCGAGCATTATGGGCTGAGTAGGAAGTTACTAAATAATGGCAAGTATGAAACTACAAAGCCACATCATAGCTGGAACGCCAATCATACAGTGAGCAATCTACTGCTCATCAACCTGCAAAAACATTCTGACCATCACTACCACCCGAACAAGAGCTACTATTTGCTTGATGATTTCGAAAGTGAAGCGGCTCCACAATTACCATTTGGTTATCCGATAATGGTATTACTAAGCTTATTTCCAAATACTTGGCGAAAAATTATGAACCCAAAAGTAAAAGAATGGAGAAAAAGGTTTTATCCAGAAATTAGCGACTGGAGTAGAGCGTTAGATTAATTGGCGAATTAAGATAAATAATGCACAGAGGACGTTAAAAATGAATTCAAATCTAACACAGCCACCTATGAAATCTGGATTGCACTACAATCTTGAACAACATTACAGAAGCTTTCATGATTTTCCAATTGAAACAAATCTGGATCAACTAATCGCCGATGTAGCTATTTTAGGTATTCCATTTGGAGCACCTTACTCTATGGCCGAAGCAAGTAATGATCAGGTTTTTGCGCCCACCCACATTAGAAGGCATTGTGGCCGAGCATTGAGAGGTTTGGATCGATATGATTTTGACATTGGAGGTACTCTTTTAGATGGAAAGGACATCAAGGTAGTAGATTGTGGGGATGTTGTGGGAATAGCAGAAGATGTAGCGGGCAATCATGGAAGATCTGAGTTGGCTGTTCGAAAAATATTAAAAGCAGGTGCACTACCGATTATTTTGGGAGGCGACCATGCTGTTCCGATACCAGTTTTTCGAGCGTTTGAGAACCACGGACCAATAACTTTAATACAAATAGATGCTCACATTGACTGGCGAGATGATTTTCATGGGGTTTCGGATGGCTTATCAAGCGTAATAAGGCGCGCAGCTGAATTAGACAACTTTGATCAGATATTTCAAATAGGACTTAGATCTGCTGGAAGCGCTAGACCTGAAGAAGTGGCTGCAGCGCAAGCTTATGGAGCCCACCTTATATCAGATGTTGAATTACAGGATGTTGGAATGAAAGCCATCTTGGACAGGATTCCTGATAAAGGAAATTATTATCTGACAATAGATGCTGATGGCGTTGACCCTACCGTTATGCCTGCTGTGGCTGGTCCCGCTCCCGGTGGTGTTAATTACTCTCAGATGCGAACACTAATCCAAGGATTAGTTAATAAGGGACGAGTGGTTGGAATGGATATTGTTGAAATCACACCAAGTAGAGATTTAAATGGAATTACAGCGATCACGGCAGGCAGGTTTATCTGTAATTTAATTGGAACGGCCGTAAGAGCAGGATACTTTGATCGATAAATTTATCGATTAGGTTTTATCTTGGCTTATAATCTATACCCAATCTGGTTTTGGCACTAAGATACATTTTTCTGTAGAGTCTTTTGGCCAACACCAAACTGATAAGAACGGATGCGCACCAACTTTCATAGCATGCACTTTGAAAGGTTCATTGTAAATTATTGTACCCGGGTTATTGTCTTGCCACTTTAAATCTTCAAATCTCCACTTTGTACCCTCAGTTAAATTCACATATAATTCAGGTGCCTTATGTTTATGGTCTTTATAAAAAATGTTCTCCTCTAATAAAAACAAACCTAATCTAAGCTCATTTGATTGAAAAATTCCATTTCTTGGTCCAATCAGTTCAGTGTTCATGTTACCTAATAAGTAATCTTCCCCAATTTGTGAATTTTTGTCATAAAATTCACCATCATCAATATTCCATTTTAAGCTTGTTAATGCTGCACTTATAGAGTCTCTTATTCCATAAAGTTCTTTGCAATTTATAGATGACAATGCGCTCCTCAATGCTCGATCTTTCGGAGGAAAATTTGGCTTTGTATTCATAAAATTTACTTTGCTCAACGAAACATCTTTTAGAAGTGTTAATATTTCAAAGCCAGTTGAAGTTGTAATATTTTTCTCGAGAAAAGCAATGATTTCAAAAATTATGTTTTTAGTTAAATTCATATACCAGCCACTGATTCCTTAGATTTTCTTTCCGCTATTTATTCTTATCCAACATACGAAACTCACATCTAATTTACTAGTAACTATGTTAATATGTTTACACCGGTAGAAAACAAACTAATTGTAAAAAATTACAATAATACTTGTTTAAATCTAATAGTAATTAAGACGAGTTAATAAGGATAAAATTTCAATGCAATCAATAATTCAGACGCAAGGAATACACCACATCACCTTAAATGGTGCAGATAGAAAAACATCCATAAATTTTTGGCAGGAAGTACTTGGAATGCCTCTGATTTTTGAACAACCAAACCTGGATGATTTATCAACTAACCATCTATATTTTGATTGTGGTGATGGGAGAACTATCACTATATTCACCAGAGAAACCAGAAAGCCAGTAAGAAACTTAAGTGAAAATATCCCTGGTTCTGTGCACCATTTAGCTCTTTGGGTTAGTCAAAGCACAATAAGAATTGCTGAGAACAATTTAAGAAAAAATGGCTTTGAAAATTCAGGCATTAAAGACCGAGGGTTTATGGACTCTCTATATTTCCGAGACCCCCTTGGACTTTTATTAGAACTTGCTAGTTACAAATTTGATCCACCAACAGGATTCTCTCATGGCCAAGTTTTGAAGAAAGCACACGAATTAAGAAAAGAAAGGGATGCACTTAACATTGAAGATGAAGATATTTCATTATCGTTGAGGATGTTATCAAATTCAAAATGACAAAGGGTAAAAATAGAAAAAATAACTTTATTACATTAAACGCTAATGAAGTAAGCGACATTATACAAATGGCGTTAAGTGACAAAGTTGCCTTTTCAGATATACAAACTCAATATGGCCTCAAGGAAAAAGAGGTCAAAGCATTGATGAAAATAAATCTTAAAACTGGAAGTTATAAATCTTGGCGAAAACGCGTAAATCGATTGGGATCTCAAAGAGAGTTTTACAAACTATGAGCGATCCTCAATTTTCTTATAAAAATCAAGAGGCAAGTTGTACTTTCTGCTCACGTACCAGAAATCCTCATCCTGAATTTGATGAACCAATTGTCACGACAATATTGAGTTACAATGGAAAAAGAATAGAAATTTGCATTAATTGTTACTTTGAGTTGAAACAACTATCTGAAATAAAAAAGAAACCAGTAAATGTTATGCTACAAGAAAAATTAAATTTAACGCAAATTTTTAATAAGCGTGTTAGTGCAGATTAAGTACCTTAAAACTTCTCTATGATCACTTTGCAAATAGATATAGGTTCAACAAAGATTTACCTACCACACAAGAAATTAGTATTGATGTAACTTTGAATCGCACTACCTACCCTCACATACAATTTGATTGGGAGATGATAATGCCCGAAAGAGCAATCCGACCTGGAAACCGTCTTATGGATCGTCCAGAGTTTCTATTAAAACAACAACCTCTTACGTGCTCGCCTCAAACTAAAGTAATTGACGCTGTTATAGAAATGACTGCGAAGAATTACGGTGCGGTAGTGGTAGTCAACAAAAAAAGACAAGTTGTTGGGGTCGTCACTGAACGTGATGTAATGAAAAAGATAGTAGCTTTAGGGCTTAACGCCAACGAGACTCTTGTAGATGAAATAATGACTAAAAATCCAAGACTTGCTCGTGAAACTGATGACTTAATCGATTGGTTAAGAATAATGTCCAATGAAAGGTTCAGGAGGTTACCAGTAGTTGATGAAAATGGTGAAATAAAGGCTGTCTTTACCCAAGGTGATTTTGTATCCTACACTTGGCCAGACCTGATGTATCAAATGAAATCAATAGCAACTGCCACTGTAAGTAAGAATTGGGCTATGTTTCTAATTGGAGGCGGAATAGCCATTTATTCGATTGTAATGTTTATCGTTTTTAGTTTGATTAAATAATCAGTTTATAAATTTAAAAATTCTTTTAATTGTTTACTGTAATCTTTGGCCAATAACTTACTCTGCGTAACCTGTTGACGAAAAATATAATTAGATACAAGCTAACATCACAGATTTCTTTATTAAAGGAGTGCGGAAATGAAAATGTTAGTGAGTGTAAATATTTCAAAAGGATTTGATATTTGGTTAAAAATGGCAAAATCGTTAAATCCAGAAATGGAAAAAGTTGGTGTTCGAATGGTCTGGGCTGGAACAAATCCAGATGAGAGCAAAGTATTCATGATTGTTGAAATGCAAGATCCATCTCAAATGAAAACATTTGGTGAGCGTGAAGATGTTGCAAAGGCTCGAGCTGAAGCTGGCGCAGACGTGGCAAGCACTACGGTCATATCACCTATAGGTTCTGATTATCTTTCGTAACAACTTCTCCAACGAAGATTAATTAAATAAACAAACCAGAAATTTAAAGGATTAACAAATGTCACTATATGCAAAACTTCAAGAAACGATGCACAATCGCGATGTAAACGCATACCTAGAATTGCTGCACGACGATGCAGTCTTTATCTTCCATAAATCAGGAAGCAAATTTTCAAAAAGTGAATGGAGCGAAATGGTTGCTGGAATGCTAGCTAATGATAAATTTATTCAGGAGTCATCCAGATGTGTTTATGAAAACGACGATATTTTAGTAACACATGATTTTATGTCATATCCTGACAATACTCGGGAAGCAGTTATGGGTGTCGCTTTGTTAAAAGATGGTAAGATAATTCGTATGGAGACAGGCGCAACATCTTTAGACTGATCTAAAAAAGTAAATGCAGCCCTGATTTAGGGCTGCAAAGTATTAAACAATCCAAATTATATAAAGAGATGTTAATGCTGTTAAGCCAAAACCAACTAAAATCAAGCCTTTAAACATTCCCCATTGTGTGTCTACAAAACGCTTCTGAGCGTGTAAATTACTCTCGTCGGGCTGCGCATCTTGCGAAATGGCTTTAATATCATCCATCGCATCAAAAGCACCCGTTATAGTAAGAATGGTGGTAAAAATTAAAAATACACTTATGGCTAAATTTCCAGCAGTCCATCCCGACGATATAATTGTTATGATTATCATTTGGGTCAAAAATCCAAGAGTTATTATCCAAAGAAGATCCCTGCTCCTCGCACTCCAAGCAGCGATTCTATTGGCTCTATCTTGTGAAGTGTTCATATTATTCCTTTCTTTATGATTTTAAATACTTATCAAAAAATTTGATAATTTAAATTAAGTCGCCTTTTACAAAACATACAATGAATTACCTTAGGTAAACTTTATTTTACCCTTTATATCAAAATTAAATAAAACTGTTTTGCTAAGTAAATTTTTAACTTTTACGTCTCAGTAGATTGATGACTCACAAATACTGTTTTTAATTGTTTTAGTTGACACTAAGATTTATAAATGTTTTTTTCTGATGGACTAGCCAAAGTAAGTTCAAGCTTTCCAGTTAGAAGTTATGACTAGCAAATATCTCAAAATACAAAAGTCAGGAGTTAAAATATGAGAGCTCTATCATTAGCTTTTTTACTAACATTGGCTACCCAAGCCGAAGCAGAATGTGGAAATATGTGTGTTGAAGAATGGTGGCAATCCGCCACCTTAAACGACTTTAAAAAAGAATTAAATACTGTCGCAGATCTATCAGCAGCAAACGCTGAGGGTCTTACGGCACTACATAATGCGTCAATGTACGGTACCGTCGATATGGTTCGCCTCTTGCTTGATGCTGGAGCTGATATTTCTGCTCAAAATGAATGTGGCTCCACTCCATTACATTCCGCAGCCTCAAGAGGAAGCGTTGAAAACATCATAATACTACTGAAAGATGGGGCTGATGTTAATGCAAAAGAGGCAGATGGCTGGACTGCATTACATCGCGCCGCTAGTTGTTTTAAATGTCCACCCGAGATTATTAAAATCTTGTTATCAGCTGGAGCTTCTGTCAACGCTATAGACGAAGATGGAATGAGTCCCTGGGATTACGCTCAAGAAAATATGAATTTAATAGGAACGGATGGTTTTATTGCGTTAAAAGAGGCATATTTTGATAAAAACTAATAATTACAGTAATTTATGGGCAAATACTTAATGTAAATATTATTATTAAAATTTGATATCTAATACCTCTAAAAATAAGCGAAGAGTTAAATAGGCCTAAACTTTCACGCAAACTACTCAAATAAGAGGTTTAAAATGAAAAAATATTTTATCATATACGGCCATTATGACGAAAAATCATTTAATGCTGCCATTCGGGATGAATTTGTATCAGCAGCAGTAAACGTAGGACATTCGGTTGACTTAGTCGATTTATATAAAGAAAAATTTGATCCAGTTTTTGCCGGCGAAGAGCCCTGCAAAGTTATACTTGACCACAGAAAACGGATTGAAAATTGTGATACCATAGTACTAATAGCGCCTATATGGAATTTCAGAATGCCAGCGATTGTCGAGGGATGGATTGACAAAGTCTTAGCACCCCCATGGGCGTTTAGTTTTAAACAATTAGTTGGAAATTATGGCTACCCTCTCGGAAATTTAAAAGACAAACGAGCAATTATATTTTGCACTTATGGATCACCAAGATTGGCAATTACTACATTCTTTTTAAATCTTCCGATAAGAAGATTAAAAAGGGGCGTGTTTCATATTTGTGGAATAAAAAATATATTGTATAAAAGATACTTTGCCGTTCCATTTGTTAGTAACAATAAAAGAAAGAAATTCTTAGAAGACGTTAGGAATGCCGCATTATAAAAATGTTCAATTGAATTACGTGCAAATGACTCAACAACAACACAATTTTCAGATCATATCATACGATTTTCTAAGTAAAAATTATAACTGCGGATATTAAAAAATTAACAAATGTCTTTTAAATTATCGAATATTTAATAATATAATAGAGAGGAGAAAAGATAGAAAAATGCATGAAGAAACAAAAATTAGAGAAATTATTAATCTTTATTTTAAAAGTATGTACGAGGCTAATTCTGAATTAGTTCATCAAGTTTTTCATCCTCGTGCACTGATAACGGGTTATGTTGACGATAAGTTAGAAGAAATGGACACTGACAGTTTTGCAAAATTTGTTGGTGATCAAAAACCATCACCCTCAGAAAAAAATGATCCTAAAATTTTAGAAATTATCTCAATAAAAATAGTGGGGAAAACTGCTGTTGCGCTTGTCAGGGATGACTATTTACAAATGACTTACTTAGATACTTTGTCATTTCTTAAGGTTGATGATAAATGGCTAATCTATAATAAACTTTTTCATGTCGAAAATTAATGACACATACTCCAAAATAGCCCTTATTAGTAGCTTTGTTTATCTGATTATAAAGCTCTAATGTTATATTTCAGGAGTAAAAGTATTTTTTTATTTTATGTCCTTAACTTAAATTGGCTGCTGCTGAGTAATACAGTGAATACCGCCACCTCCTTCTGCGATTGGCGCAATAGGTACAAATGAAATCTTTCTATCGGGAAAATAAGATTGTAATTTTTCTTTGACTTCACAATCGGTTTTTAACCCATAACTAGGTGCAATCAAACCACCATTAGCTATGTAAAAGTTGACATAAGAACGACAGAACTTATCACCTATTGAACATTTAAAGTCTGCCTCTGGAAGCTCTAACAATTCAAATTCACGACCAATTGCATCTGTTTCCTGCTGTAACTTCAATTTAAGGCAATCAAAAAAATTTGTGCGTGGATCATTCTTACTTTTGCTAGTCTCTATTATTATCCGTCCTGGTGACGCAAAAGCAGCTATCCCATCAATATGTCCATCTGTTTCATTATCGAGTGGATCACCTGGAAGCCAGATAACCTTATCAACTCCCAGCAATTTCATTAACTCATATTCAATCTCTTGCCTTGACCAATTTGGATTACGATTTTTATTGGTAAAACATGTATCAGTAGTTAATAGTGTCCCTTCTCCATCTACACAAATTCCACCTCCCTCAGCGATCATATCTGACCTAATAATTGGAGTATTTGTGTTTAAAAGTATACGCTCTGCCATTTTTGCATCTTGATCATATTTCTTATATTTTCCACCCCAGGCATTAAATTTAAAGCAAACACCTGCTATTTTTCCTTGATTATTTTTAACAAAAGTTGGCCCACTGTCTCTAGTCCATGAATCATCAATAGGCATTTCAATTAAATCAATATCTGATCCTAAAAAACTATATGCTTGGTCCATAAGATGTGGGGGAACTAACATTGTCACAGGCTCAAATTCTCTTATGGCGTGGGCAACTGCTGTGTAGGTTTCACATGTCTCTTTGGGTCTTTTCCATAAATTTTTTCTACATGGCCAAGCCATCCAACATCTTAAATGTGGAAACCACTCAGGAGGCATAAAAAACTTATCACTCATTTCTGTCACCAAATATAATTTTTTTCACCGCAAGTATTAAACCTACAAAATATAAATGCAAAGTTTATTCCCAACAAAAAAAATTCTTTTCTTGCCCTGCATCAGCACTATTTAGTTTGTTAGTTTATTTAACAATGAGGTAAAAAATGAAAAATTTAGTAATAACTGCGGCATTGGTCTTATTCTCAACATCCGCATTTGCTGGCTCATGCCCAATGATGGCTAAAATGCTCGATGAGAAAATTGAGCAAGTACAAAAGCTGCGTGATGATGCTATGATCGCTCATGATAATGGTGATCACGCAAAATCCGAGGAATTATTGAACCAAGCAATGGAACTTTTTAACAGTTGATAGAAAATTTTAATTGAACATTGATTAAGATTATAAATCAATAGGTTAAACATTTTCTAAAACTAGTAAAAAAGTTATTCAGATCAACTGAACTTTAAACCTTACCACAATATATATCGGTAACAGAACTAACAATGATTAATCAGATAGCATTACAACTAAATTCTCTCCTTTTAGGGGTAATGCTGTCTTTTATCTTTGTTACCTCGCCGTCTGTGTTTAAAAGTCTAGACAAATTGTATGCTCAAAAGTTTTTAAGGACTCTATTTCCGCGATTATTTATATGTTGTTCTATTATAAGCGCCGGTATAACGATCTTATTTGCTTTTGATAAAAATTTTTTTGGCACAGTAATTGGATTTATTAACACAGCAGGCTTTCTATTTAATAACTTCTATTTAACACCCAAAATAAATTTAAAGAGAGATCTATCTCTGACAGAGGATTTAACTGCAGAAAAATCATTTAAGAGATTGCATCTCTTTTCTGTCAGCTTGTATGTTATGACTATAGTGTTAAGTATATGTTTGATTTTTTTGTTTTTTTAAAAAACATTTTTTACTCAAAAAATTCTCCCGAATAGGTGTGTCAGTACAACACATTTTCAGATATCAATAAAATTAATGCAGACCATTTGCAGTCTAAATAAGTTCATTATAAAACATTCGATATAATATCGAAATATTTTGCTCATTTGGACTTAATTTACGTTAAATGTAATCGCTAATTAAGTTTGCCATTCAGTGTTTCTGAACTAATTAAAAAGTTAAGGCTACTGTCTCCAAACCCCAAGCGTGTTCCTTAGAGTCAGTAGCCTACCACAGCATAGCTTATAATTTATTGACAAACCATTAAAATATTTTTTGTTGTCAAAAATAAAACCAAAATTTAGCGCAGACATACCTCAAGCATATATATTTTAGTAGAGTGCAAACTACCTACAAATACATTAGATACACAATCACAAAAATCTGATTAATTGTCACCAAAGGGAAAAGTTTAAACAGGCTACTGCCTCTGAGAAGACTGCTTTTGCGGGAAGAGAAGCAATAGCCCTACCCTTGAGCTAGTGCATGATAGGAGAAAATCTACTGTTTATACGTAAGGTAAAAACCCTTAACTTATTTTTTGATATCTATTACAAAAAATAGTTAGATAAGGCCTCTCAGATGTCTCGCTCATTACGTTTGGTAATCTAAATTGATTATGGTCACCAAACTTTCTAAAGCTACCTCTAATAAAGTAAGAGAGATATTATTTCGAAATAATGAGACTATGTTGGAGAGTTTGGCGGATCAGTCCCCCGTGCACCTAAAGCTTTTGCGTAGGATTTCTTGTAGGGGGATGGTGATTTAAATTATCCTTTAACTCTACACTCAGTATACAAAACAGCTTCATCGATGTAATATTAGTAATTAATATTAGTAATAAGTTGTCATCTTTTTACGAAGGTAACAACAGTTCCAGTATCGTCCTTATGCTCACTTTTACTTTTAGGTCCATAATTATTTACAATTTGTTCTTGATAATTAGTTATTTTATTTTCTAACTTTCGGAATTTGTCTAGGAATCCATCTCTCTCAAAGTGCTGGGTATTAACACTAATTACAAATAAACAGCCTGATCTTCCTATCCGTAATAACTCATCTAGGGCTTCTGGACCAACATGACCTAGAGTAAATGTGCCCGCACTAACTATACCATCATAGACATTATTATTGAAACATAGCGGCTTGGTTAAGTCGGCTAAAATAGCCTCATTATAAATTTTTTTTTCTTGAGCTACATTTAACATATCCTGTGATATATCTATACCATCTATTTTATTTGACAAAGAGTTCTTTAATAGAGCCCCTAACAGTCCCGTGCCAGCACCGACATCCAGTATTGGCCCAGTAGATGTGAAATTGGCTTGAAATATATCAAAGACATGAAACGGCAATATGTAGTCCATTTCTGCCGCAAAGCTAGTATCATAAATCCTAGCTGTATTTTTATAATGTCTAATACTATCTTCAGGTGTCTTTAAAGAATACGCTTCACCTAAATCAAATTCATCTCCCATTTTTGTTCCTTTTACTGGTTATAATCGTGTTGAGGTTGGTAACCCCCGTTAGTTTAAATCCATACGCAAACTAGGATTAACCTTTTAATTATTGTTATTAATCTATCCAATTAATTCTCTTTTAACCTGAGAATTTTTAATACCTAGCGCTTTTTTAACAATCCATAGAGCCACACCCACGATGTTAAATGGCATGGGAGTACCCACAGATGAACCGTGACAACGTCATCAATCTGGCACACGTAAAAGCCAGACGTAAGAAACAATCAATTTAGAGATCAGAATACTAATTGCATACAGACCCACAACGTTCAAAAAGGTTTTTATTTAATCAGCTGAAGTCCAAGGACCGAAGTCCTTACCACCTTCGACAAACTCATACATTACGCACTCCTCATCACCAATTACCCAACCATCATGACCTGGAGCAAAGTAATATGCATCACCTGGTCCAACTTCAATTTTTGACCCATCATCATGTGAACAACCTAATCGACCAGATATGACTACCCCAATGTGTCCTGCCTGACAGCTATGCCCGCCAACTATCGGTTTAATACACTCAGACCAAACCCAGCCTGGTTGAACAACTAACTTAGAGGCATTTACATTACCTAATTTAACGATCTCCACTCTTGCCTTTGGAGGTTCTTTCACTTCATCTGCATCTTCGAAATTCTTTGAGTATAGATTTGCCATTTAATATTCCTTTAATTTAAAATTTAACATAAGATTGACATAATCAAAATATGACTTTTATAACAGGGTAGAAAACGTTTCGGTTTCTACTCTCTGTTTTATATTAGAGTAATAATATCAAGAATTACAATTTTATTTTATTTGATCATCTATTAATAAAATTACTCCTTTAAATAAAATAAAAAAGAGGAGAGTTGATGAGGGGATACGGTACTAAGAAAAACTCACACTCCATTTTGCTTGGTCATTTGCATCTGAGCTTGCTCACTCAAAGTTAAACGGTATGCATTCCTTTTTTATAGATGATGAGGACAACTACGAAGCGATACAATCTAGATTTAGGAACATGGATATTGAGGAAGTCTACGAAATAGTCTGTGACAGATTAAACACTGACGCAATCTTTGATACGTTCCATGACTTTCTATACGCCACAGAAAACTGGGTTAGAGAAAACAAACAGAAAGTAGAGTACAGTTGGAAGTATGGCTATGCCAATCTACTACTAGACAAATATAATATGAATGACTTTTTGGCTATGGGGATCTTTTTGGTACATATACCTAGGCACGATTTTGTCTACCATATTGTCTACTCACATAAACTCAAAATAATTTATGCATACATATCAATTGGATAGATGGATGAGTTAACACAGTCTGGTGCGGTCGGGGGGACTCGAACCCCCACGGGTGTTATCCCACAGCGACCTCAACGCTGCGCGTCTACCAATTCCGCCACGACCGCTTTCCATGACCAATCTACCAAGAGGTCTACCGCAGCAAAAAGACCTTGTGAAGCCACAAGTTAAAGATCCGACAAAAAACCTTTATTATTTCCAAAACATTCATTAAAATTATTTGATATTATAATTAAAACGAGTTTTTGATGACTTCTCCCTTTAATTCATTTGTCACTAATACCTTCCCCCCACCTGTGATGGAGGCACGTAATTGGTTAGAAAACATCAAATTGCCAAATAATTTAAAGCTAATGAATTTAAGTCAAGCAGCACCAATTAATCCTCCACCAATAGAGATTCGAAAAGCAATTGCAGAAGCTTCTTTAGAAAGACCGGAGACACACCTTTACGGCCCTGTGCTTGGAAATGATGACCTCAGGGAAGAACTTAGCCAAAAATGCTCAACACTATATGATGGTGAGATCAACAGCTCGAATGTTGCCATAACGTCTGGATGCAACCAAGCTTTTTGCGCAACTATTGCTACGATTGCTGAAGCGGGTGACAACGTAATCATTCCCAGTCCTTGGTATTTCAACCATAAAATGTGGCTTGATATGGCTGCAATAAAAACAAGTGTGCTGACTGTTTCTGATAATATGCTTCCAGTTGTTGAAGAAGCTGAAAAACTTATTAGTGATAGAACAAAAGCGATAATTCTCGTAAACCCAAATAATCCTACTGGTGTGGAGTACCCCAGTGATTTAATTTTTGATTTTTTCCAATTAGCAAAAAAGCACGATATAGCTTTGGTAATAGATGAAACGTACCGAGACTTTCTATCAAATGATGGAGCTCCTCACGACCTATTCAGCGAGCCTGATTGGCATGATACATTGATAAGTTTATATTCTTTTTCAAAAGCTTATAGACTTACTGGACATAGATTGGGAGCGATAACAGCAAGTTATAAACGACTACAACAAGTAGAAAAGTTTCTTGATACAGTTACAATATGTCCTAATCAACTTGCCCAAGTGGGCGCATTATTTGGCTTGCAAAATTTAGAAGATTGGTTGGCACAAGAAAGATTAGAGATATTGAATCGCAAAAATGCAATGGAGGAAGGATTTAAAACATTAAGCACCTGGAAACTAAAAGGTTGTGGAGCCTATTTTTCATATGTTGAAGCCCCTTTTGAGATACCTTCTGATGCTGTATGTAAACAACTTTTATCGAAACAAGCGATTTTAGCCCTACCAGAGGAAATGTTTACACCAAAAACTAAGAACTTAAATGTAAGTAGTACAAAAAAACATTTAAGATTAGCGTTTGCTAATATAAATACCAAAGAAATTGAAGAAATGTTTCAGAGATTAAGTAAGTTTACATGTTAGCAGCTTTAAAGTCCTTGAATTAGCCTTGGCCAGGCCTTAAAACCAAAAGAATTGAAATTTACTGAAAGTTGAAAACATGGCTAAAGCCCTTAGATCAAAATCGACCAACGTATTTGTTTGGATACTAATGCTACTTTTAATAATTGGTTTGGCAGGCTTTGGTGCTGGATCTTTTGGTGGCTCTTTTTCAACAGTTGGAGCAGTGGGAGACGAAAAGGTCACCCTGAAAACATATATTAGGGCACTAAATAACCAGTTGAATCAAATTTCACAACAAACAGGACAACAATTTTCCTTAGAACAGGCTCAATTACTTGGGGTTGATCGACAGGTACTGGATCAAGTACTAGCAATTGCAGCGCTAGATGGGCAAACTAGAAAAGCAGGTATATCTATTGGTGATAATGCAGTTAAAAGTCAATTAATAAACACATCTGCCTTCAAAGGTTTAGATGGTAAATTTGATGAAAAAGCATATGAGTTTGCTTTAAATCAAGCAGATTTATCACCATCAGAGTATGACGAAATTCTACGAAGAGAGAATGCACGCATTTTGTTACAAAATGCTGTTTCTGGTGGTATTACATCTAATGAAGTTTATGCTTTAACTTTGTTAAATTTTCATCGTCAGTTAAGAAGTTTTAGTTGGTCAAAAATCAGCTTTGAGAATTTAAAAGATCCTTCCAAAAGCCCAAATAATGCAGAGCTAAATGCATTTTATCTGGAAAATTCTGCTGATTACACCATCCCGGAGAGTAAAGAAATCACCTATATATCCTTAACACCACCAATGCTTTTTGATCAGGTCTCAGTAAGTGAAAGTGATTTGAAAGAACTTTATAACGACAATATTGATCAGTATGTGGTAGCTGAAAAGAGAATTATTCAAAGATTAATATTTTCTAATCAAGCAGAAGCATCAGCGGCTT
>Ga0163111_10000564_pt1 | contig 22228 bp, 30 predicted proteins | sample CRUFie1St18metaG_FD_109645 | JGI IMG/M metagenome (GOLD analysis project Ga0163111, IMG submission 109645) | Marine microbial communities from the Costa Rica Dome - CRUD Field 142mm St18 metaG | ecosystem: Environmental > Aquatic > Marine > Oceanic > Photic zone | place: Costa Rica: the Eastern... | reverse complement strand
CATAGAGCGTCTGCAGCCCTTGGTCGTCAGTAGAAATTCTGGTACTGGAAGACGATCTATTAAGTTTAGCTACAACATAACCAGACTCTCTAGCTTCCTCGCCACCAAGATATATGTACATCCTGCTGATCATCTCATTTTCAAATTCTATGTCTCTTTCTCTATTTTGCCACCTAAAATCACTGTCCCCATCGGACATAAATTCTTTCCCGTAATGAGTAATGAAGATTTCATAACTTTTCTCGTTTCTAATTAATCTAGTACTATAACTATCTCGAGTTTCTGGTGAAACCAAAAGTGGAACATATCTGCCAACAACTCGTTGTATTGTGCCTAATTGAGCTTCGCTGAGATTCTCAAGATAATTAGTTCTCATAGATGATGTTGTTAAATCAGAATTTACTAATTGAAATCCTTCATCTTGCCAAAATGCCTTTAATTTTTCCCAAAGTAATATTTTATTTTCTATATTAATCGATAAAAACATATTATTTCCCTCTTTATATATTTTTATGTTTTTTAGCTTAGTATCTACAGAAAATAATTTATTTGTATCATTTTTTACTACATCAGGTAATGTGAGTATATCTTTATTGACCGGCTTAGTTACATTCGGTGGAAGTATTAAATCTTTTTGAGTTTTTGAGTAATCCCTATCTGTTTTATAGACAAGATTTTCATTTCTTGGATCAGATATGATATTTTTTGCATAATCAGTCATTGTAGAGCAGCTTGCAATTATAAATAGACAACAAATTATAGAAAATTTATTCATTAATAATACCCGCTCCTATTAATGCAGCATTCATAGTTTGCTCAAATTTACTATCCATCCAAGTCAATGGAAGTCTTATACCTTTTTTAATTAAGCCCATTTTGTGTAAGCACCATTTAACAGGAATTGGATTTGATTCACAAAATAATTCATCATGAAGAATCTCTATTTTAGTATTTATTTCTGATGCTTTTACGGCATCACCTTCCATTGCATATTTACACATCATATGCATCTCATGAGGGGCAACATTTGCAGTGACAGAAATATTTCCAGAAAAGCCTCCTATAATATCATTCATTGATGTTTTATCATCACCAGTAAATATTTGAATATTATTTGAACACATTTCCATTAGTAATTGAGACCTTTCTTTATTGCCGGAAGCTTCTTTTATCCCTATTATGTTATTATGTGTTGATAATCTGTGAACAGTTTCTGGCTGCATGTCAACCGATGTTCTGCCTGGAACGTTATAAAGTATTTGTGGTATGTCTACTTGATCTGCAATTTTCTTATAGTGTTGATAGAGTCCTTCTTGCGTAGGCTTATTATAGTACGGCGTCACAAGAAGACAGGCATCGGCGCCATTTTTCTTTGCACTTTCAGTAAGCTCTATAGCTTCGGATGTTGAGTTAGCTCCTGTACCAGCAATCACAGGTATTCTAGCGTTTACAATATCTATAGTTCTTTTAATAACTTTGGAGTGTTCGTCAAAATCAAGAGTAGCTGATTCTCCTGTTGTACCTACTGAAATAATTACATCTGTTTGATTGGATATATGAAACTCAATTAATTGCTCTAATGATTCAAAATCAAGTGAACCATCCTCATTCATGGGTGTTGCAATTGCAACCATGCTACCTTTAAATATACTCATATTCATTCTACTTGCTTAGGCCACACATTCAATATTGTGCTTATTAATACTGCTAAAGGTATTGCAAAAAAAACACCCCAAACACCCCAAATGGAACCAAAAAACAATATAGACAATAGTATAGCAAATGGATGAATGTTTACAGCATCTGAGAATAAAATAGGAACAACTACATTACCATCTATAGCCTGTATTATTAAATGTCCAATAATCACATACCAGAATTCCGAAGCTATACCCCATTGAAAGTATGAAACTAAAATTATAGGTATTGTTACAGCAATCATCCCTACGTAGGGAATTATTACTGAAACGCCACACAGAAAACTTAACAAGAGAGAATAGTTTAAACCTAATGCGATGAACAATATGAATGATGAAATCCAGACAATTATAATTTCAATAAATTTACATCTAATGTAGTTACCAATCTTAAGATTTAACTCTGAATATGCCTTTTGAGTGAGATCAAGTTTTCGTGGAAAGAATCTTGATAACCAATTATAAATAGCTTCTTTATCAAATAACATGAAAAAAATCATTATAGGAACCAATATTGTATATACAATTATTGCAAACAAACCCCCTGCTGAAGCCATTGAATATGCGAAAATAGAATTCCCTAGTTTTGAAGTTTCACCTTGTAAACCTAGGAATATGTTTTCTATATAATCTTTAGGAATATATTCATTTTCATCATATAGTCCTAAAATAAACTCTTTGCTCTTATTAAATATTTCAGGAAGAGATTTAACAAATAAAGTTAATTGGTCTAGGAGTAATGGTAATAGCATAAATAATGTTAGTATGCTTATTATCAAAAAAATAAGGAATACTAATACGACTGAGATGTTCCTTACTATATTAGCTGTTTTCATGAGGTTTTGGACTAGGCCTTCAAGCATATATGCTAATACTATTGCAACAAGTATTGGGGATATAGTTTCTATCAACACATAGGTAATTAGAATAGAAAATAATAATACTAACGCCAGCGAAACTTGATTAGGATCAGTAAAATTTGCATCATACCAATCTTTTAGAGTTTTTATCATACTTCAGTTTAATTATAATTATTGATATATGATACATATAATCATGATAAACTTAAACAGGAAAAGTCCTATACCTAATCAATGAAAGCATCAAAGTATCCATTATTTACTCAAAAAAACGAACCCTCGAATGTTGAAGTTACTAGCCATAAATTAATGATTAAAGCTGGTCTCATTAGACAACAGTCCTCTGGTCAATATAATTTTCTTCCTATTGGTTATAGAGTTCTTAATAAAATAGAAAATATTATTAGAGAGGAAATGAATAAAATCGGTTCGTCAGAGATATTAATGCCATCAGTACAGCCTTCTGAACTTTGGAAAGAATCAGGTAGATGGGATTCTTATGGTTCAGAGTTACTTAGGCTAAAAGACAGGCATGAGAGAGAATATTGTCTAGGGCCAACTTTTGAGGAAGTCATAACCGATCTTGTTAGAAAAGATTTAAATAGTTATAAACAGCTCCCTATTAATTTGTATCAAATATCCTCTAAATTTAGAGATGAAATTAGACCTAGATTCGGAATTATGCGAGCAAGAGAATTTATTATGAAAGATGCTTATTCTTTTCATTTAGATACTGAATGTTTAGATAAGTGGTATGAAATATATAAAAAAGCATACGAGAATATTTTTGAACGTTTACAGTTAGAATATACAATGGTTGATGCAGATAGTGGAAATATAGGTGGAAATATATCAAATGAATTCCATGTTATTGCAGATACAGGCGAAGATGATTTATTGATAGATGACAATGGCATAGGGGTAAATTTTGAAATAGCAAAGACTAAATATAAATCAAATGATATAAATAAGATTATAAAGGAAAATAAACTTACACATAAAAAAGGAATAGAGGTTGGACATATCTTTAAACTAGGAGATAAATACAGTAAAGCAATGGGGCTATGTATAGCAAATTCAGATTCAAAAACATGTCACATAGAGATGGGATGTTATGGTATTGGAGTTTCAAGAATAATTGCAGCTGCAATTGAACAGAATCATGATGAAAATGGTATTGTATGGCCAATGAGCATAACACCATTTGAATTTGTCTTAGTTGAGATTGATGGTCATAAAAATAATAATGTAAGACAATTTGCAGATAAAATATATAAAGACTTATTGAAAAAGAATATTGAAATTATATTTGATGATAGAGAGACTAAACTTGGCAATAAACTTAATGACTGGGAACTAATTGGCATTCCAAACATATTAATTATAGGTAAATCAGAATCTGAAAATCAATCTGTGACATATAAGAAAAGAGGCGGTAAAAACAAGAATAATTTGTCAATTAGTGAACTAATGAATTTAGTTCAATCTTAATCTAAGAACCTATAATTATCTTTTTGTTTTTCATACTGCTCATATGCCATTTTAGCTTCATTAAGTGCTTTTTTTGCAAGAGTGATTGATTTTTTATAATCTTCTTCTTTGTGAGCTTTTTTAGCTTTTTTTATAATCTTGCTAGTGTCTCTCCAAGCATTTTTAACTTTTAAAACTTTTTTGTATGTACTTTCAGCCTGTTTTATAATCTCCGCTGAGGTTTTTTTGTCATATGTATTTGCAAGTGTGTTTAACGAGGGTATTAAAAAAAATAGTACTATTATAAAAGATATAACTCTCACTTAGTGTTCTCCAAAAACTTTATATCTGATTCCTCTCTATAGCCAAGAACCCATAAACCTCTATTTTTTACGTGAGATTTAGCCCTTAACTTGGCATCCCTAGATATATTTTGCTCTATTATGATACTTTGACCTGGCAAAATCAAATCCGCATCGTATATTATACTCACATTGTTTTTAAATATATCTGGCCATAATAATGGAGTGTCATAGTAAGATTTAGATATATCCCAAAGAGTATCTCCGTATTCTACTGTGTGATAGTTATAGTAGATATCACCCTCTTGCATAGATGAAAACTTTGATGATCCTTCTATGGAAGCTATATTTGATGAACATGATGAAATAAATATCAAATTGATTAGTGAAAATAATTTAAAACTATTCTTTTTAAGAGTCATAACAGGTATTCTATTTGTATGAAAGATATTTTAATTTTATATTACTCAAAAAATGATTCAACAAAAAAGATGGCTCGCGCTATATCAAGAGGTGTCGAATCAGTCCCAAATATATCATCTGTGATAAGGACTGTAAAATCTAAAAATTATAAAGAAAATGACGATTTGCTAGTTACTAAAGAAGACTTGAAATCTTGCTCAGGTATTATTATAGGCAGTCCTACACATTTTGGAAATATGGCAGCACCTCTGAAAGAATTCTTCGATAATACAACAGAGGAATGGCTCAATAATACACTTGAAAATAAACTGGGAGGAGTGTTTACCTCAACATCGAGTATGCATGGAGGACAAGAAACAACTCTCATGAGCATGATGTTACCTTTGTTACATCATGGAATGATAATATTGGGTGTTCCGTATAGTGAAAAAAATCTAGCTTCAACTAAATCAGGTGGAACGCCTTACGGACCAACACATGTATCTCATAACCATTTAATTGATCTTACTGAAGAAGAAAAAGTCATATGTCTGACATACGGAAAAAGATTTGCGACTATTTTAAATAATATGAATAGTTAAGATGTTAAATCTTTTATTGCTTGTTTTATAAACGGTATAGTGACTCTTCTTTTTGTTGATAGAGATGCATAATCAAGTGAGTTTATAAATGCACATAAAAAATATAAATCTCTACTACAATTATTCATAATATAGTTTAAAACTTTTTCAGATACTTCAAGTCTTTTCTCGGAACAACGAGAAATCATAAGATTAATTTTATCCTCATCACTTAAATCAGAAATATTATATATCCTATCTGAGAATAATCTTGAGTAAAGATCATTTAATTCAAAATCAGACTCATCTAATTCTTTAGTTGATGTAATCATAGTAGATTTTTTATTAAGAATTTGATTGTTAATTATAGTAAAAATAATTTCCTCATTGCATGATTTTAAGAGTAATTTGTCTATATCATCAATTACTGCTAGTTCGTAAAAATCAGATAAAACTAAGCTTTCAAGATTAGTATCTCTGTTAACTTTTATAATATTTTTTTGAATAGAATTTATTAAAGCCTCGCATAAATGTGACTTTCCAGACGATTTCCTACCATATATGAATACTATGTTATTAGATTTATGTAAATTTATAAGAGAATTATATAAATCTTGATTATCGCCAATGATGAAGTTATCAAGAGTTTTTTTTGTATAGAACCCAAAGTCTATAGGGATTTGATCATAACATAGGTCTTCGGTCATTTGAGTATCTATAATAAATTCTTTGAGATATAATTATAACCTATCTACTACGATGAATAGTAAGCAAAAAAAGAAAATAAATTATAAAACTTCGGGAGTAAGTGTTGATAGAGCTGATAAACTCATTGATTCTATTAAATCTGAACGAGGCATAAAAGATAAAAATGTCATATCTGATATAGGTGGTTTTTCAAGTTTATATCAAATAGACAAAAAAATTAAAAATCCCGTAATTGTCTCTGGAACAGATGGAGTTGGAACCAAACTAAAAATTGCTAGTAAATTGAATATCCACAAATTTATAGGGCAAGACCTTGTGGCAATGTGTGTAAACGACGTAATCACAAGCGGAGCAAAACCATTATTTTTTCTAGATTACTTAGCTACTAGTAGAATTAAACATAGTTTACATTCTAAGGTATTGGCAGGCATAAAAAGAGCATGTGAAAACTCTAACATGACACTAATAGGCGGAGAAACAGCGGAAATGCCTGGGATGTATGCTAATAATGATTACGACCTGGCAGGGTTTTGTGTTGGTATAGTATCAAAAGAGGATATAATTACACAAAAAAGAATTAAAGATGGTGATTTAATTATAGGTATTCCCTCTAGCGGATTTCATTCTAACGGATACTCACTTATAAATAAATTAATAGAGAAAAAGAGACTAAAGCTTGGTGATACATTCGGAAGTTCAAATATTGGTAACATTCTAATTAAGCCCACAAAGATTTATGTAAATATAGTAGATAAATTAAGTAATAAATTAAAAATCAATGGATTAGCACATATAACTGGTGGAGGAATAACAGATAATTTACCTAGAATAATCCCAGAAAACCTTGCTGCTTGCATAAATTTAAAATCTATTAAATTTCCTGCAATTTTTAAGCATATACAAAAATTATCAAATATAAATGATGATGAAATGTTAAAAACTTTCAACTGTGGTATCGGTATGATAGCAGTGGTTAATCAAAGATACCTATCTGTAATGCACTCAGTTTTCAAATCTGAAAAACAATCCTATAAAATTATTGGACAAATTATAAAAAAACCTAAAAAATCAAATATCGTATATGTTGACTGAAAAATGCGTGATTTTATTCTCTGGCGCTGGATCTAATTTAGAAAATTTGCTCAAGAATGAGATTTTACATAGTGATAAATTAAAATTTATATCTGCTTTCACTAATAATTTTGAAGCAAAAGGAATAGATGTTTGTAAATCATTCAATATAGAGCTAGAAATTTCTAAAAATAGCGATCCTAATATAGATTTGAGAGTTTTTTTAAAAAAATATAATCCTGACTTAATAGTACTCTCGGGTTATATGAAAATTATTCCAGATGATATAGTTAAAGACTACGTAGGAAAAATAATAAATATTCATCCATCATTACTACCTAAATACCCAGGCCTTAATACTTATAAAAAAGTTATAGATAATCAAGACAAAAAACATGGAGTAACAATTCATTTTGTTACTGAGGAGCTCGATGGAGGTCCTATTATACTTCAAGGAGAATTTGATATTACTGAAAAGTTAAATAAGGAGAAACTTGAGTTACTTACACACAGATTAGAGCATCAAATATTTCCCAAGGTGATTATGTGGTTCGCAAATAAAATAATTAAATTAGAATCTAATAAGGTTTTATTTAAAAATAAGGAAATTACATCACCTATCATTTATGCAACAAAGATTGAGAATTTATAGGCTGTGTACCAATATTAGACTCTCATTTCTTTCTTTTTTTAAGTCTAAGAGAGTTAATTTTTATAAATCCTTCAGCATCTTTTTGGTCATAATCCCCTGAGTCTTTCTCAAAGGTAGACAAATCCTCTGAATATAATGAATGAGGAGATCTTCTTCCTTCTACAATAACATTTCCTTTGAATAATTTTAGTTTTACTTCTCCAGAAACTTTATTCTGTGATTTATTAATCAACTCTTGTAACGATTCTCTTTCTGGGCTGAACCAATAGCCATTATAAATAAGTCTCGAATATTTATTCGTAATATCTTCTTTAAGATGTAACATTTCTCTATCGAGAGTAATTGACTCAATCGCTTTGTGTGCCTTGAAAATGATAGAACCGCCTGGTGTTTCATAGCATCCTCTAGATTTTATACCGACATATCTGTTTTCAACAATATCATCTCTACCGATTCCATGGTTACCAGCTATTTGATTTAATTCATGCAAAACTCTAGATGGTGACATTTTCTTATTATTAATAGCTACTATGTCCCCTCTATTAAATGTTAATATTAATTTTTGCGGCTTAGATTTACTTTTTTCTATAGACTTTGTTCTCATCCACATTGATTCGTCAGGTTTTGACCATGGATTTTCTAATATTCCTCCCTCGTAAGATGTATGAAGAAGATTGGCATCCATTGAATAAGGGCTTTTTTTTCCTTTATCAAAATCAACTGCTATATTATGTTTTTTTGCATATTGCATCAAATCTGATCTAGAAACAAAGTCCCATTCTCTCCAAGGAGCAATAATTTTTATTTTTGGATTTAATGCATAAGCAGCTAACTCAAATCTTACTTGATCATTACCTTTACCTGTAGCGCCATGACAAATATATTGTGCCTTTTCCTTTTTCGCAATTTCAATTAATCTCTTACTAATGAGTGGTCTAGCAATAGAGGTGCCTAAAAAATATTCACCCTCATAGATTGCATTAGCTCTAAACATTGGATAAACATAGTTTGAAACAAAATCTTCCTTTAAATCCTCTATATATATTTTTTTAATGCCAAGCTTTTTTGCTTTAGCTTTTGCATATTTTGTCTCTTCACCTTGACCTATATCTGCAGTGAAAGTAATTACCTCAAGTCCATGTTTTTCCATCAACCATTTAGCTATAACTGATGTATCGAGACCTCCAGAATATGCAAGGACAACTTTCTTAGGCTTCATTCATTTCCTCAGACAACTCCTCTGCAGGTTCAACCCACCTAAATCCCTTATCTGTAGATTCTTTCTTCCAAAAAGGCGCTTCACTTTTGAGAGATTCCATAATATTTCTTGTTGCTTCAAATGCATCCTCTCTATGTTCAGACCAAGATGCAACAAGGACTATTGGATCTGATGGATTTACTAATCCAACTCTATGAAAAATTATACAATCGATAATTTTAAACTTGTTTATAGCACTCTCAACAATCTTCTCTAAATATTTTTCAGTCATATCAGGATAATGTTGTAACTCCATTGATTTAATTGTATCTCCACAATTAATGTCTCTCATAGTGCCAAGAAAAACACTGCAAGCACCAATATTATTTTTTTCACTCAACTGAGATTTTTTATAATCGACCAGTTTTTGCCACGGATCAAATTCTTCATTTATAATTTCAATATGCATTTTTAACCACCTGTTACTGGAGGGAAAAAAGCAACCTCATCATTGTCTTTAAGTACGTGACTAATATCCACATATTTATGATTTACAGCTACCATTACCGTCCCAGTGTATTTAATATTTTTTGAAACATCTGACCAAATGTCACCAACTGTTTGATTTTGCTTGATATCCATTTTCTCAGAAGTTTTTCCAACTACATCACTGATACTTGCAAAGTATTTTACTACAATTATCATTATTATGAGAGCATGATACATTCATGTCTTGGTAAACTCAAATATATATCTTTGTATACATTAAGATTTTCTTGCTTTATTACTTAAAATTACTCCAAATAGAATACTTGTGTAACATAATATCAAATAAATCCATTCTCCATCATTGACTGCAGGATAAAGAGGAATTAGAGGAAAAAACATTGCTGTCCCGATAAATCCAATGAGTATATGTATTATGCCGTATTCTGGAAACATTTGATTGAGTATCTGGAAACTTACAATAAAAGCAATACCTATTGAGATTGCATAGAAAAGATATGAAAAAACTCTTAACATGCTATCCGCCAATATAAGACATTTCTACCTTGGGTAGATTTTCTTTTTTAATAAATCTTAGTTCTGAGTATCTGTCTGAGCGATTACGCCATATTTCTTGAAAATAATTTAGAACTTTATCATCAGTTTTATTTAATCGGAGAATCTCTTTGAAGTCATGGCCCTCAGTAGCAAATAAACAAGTAAATAACTTCCCATCCACAGATAGTCTAGCTCTATTACATTCACTACAAAATGGTTCTGTTATTGAGGATATAAAACCTACAGAAGAGTTAGTATTTTTTATTAACCATCGCTTTGATGTAGAGGATTTTTCACTTTCTATTGCTTGTAACTCATGAAAATGTTTAATCTTAGTAATTAATTCTTTTGTGGGGATTACTTTATTTAAGTTCCAATCATGTGTTTCGCCTACATCCATATATTCTATAAACCTTATTTCTGATTTAAATTCTTTTACTAAATCAATAATATCTAATAATTCATCATCGTTTATACCTTTAATAATAACCGTATTTGTTTTGATATGGCCAAAATATTTTTCTATCCCTTCTAGAATCTCACAGATATTAAATTGTTTTTTTGCGCCGTTTATTTGTTTAATCTTTTCAGATTTTAGAGTATCAAGGCTGAGCGTAAGAGAATCAAGACCGGCTTTTTTTAAAATATGAAGCTTTTCATCAGTTAATAGAGATCCATTCGTTGTCATACTTATATGTTGGATTTTCGCTTCAGTTTTGAGCTTATGAACCAATTTATCGATATTCTTTCGAAGGAGTGGTTCTCCACCCGTTAAACGAATTTTTTTTAACCCTATTTTTTTTAATATACAAGCTACCCTTATAATTTCTTCATAGGATAATATCTTATCTTGACTAATGTAATTATAATTCTTATTAAATATTTCTGATGGCATACAATAACTGCATCTATAGTTACATCTATCTGTTACAGATATTCTTAAATATTCAAAACTCCTAGATAATTTATCTTTATGAAGTCTATTTACAATACTTACATTTTTCATCTTTTTTAATATCTATTTTTTTAAAGTCATTATTTTTTAAGTCCATTAAAAAGAGTTTACTTTGGTATATTTCACCAAAGCGACATATTAACTTAATGGATTCTGCTGCTAATGCAGCGCCAACAAATCCTGTAACACTACCTAGTATACCTGAATCTACACAGCTATTAGCTATATGGGGTAAATCAGGATAAAGGCATCTATAGCAAGGCATGTTATTAATATCATTTCTAAATATTGCTATTTGACCTTCAAACTTCAATGCTGCCCCGGTGATAAGAGGAATTTTTAGTTTAATAGAAATATCATTGATTAAAGCTCTAGTTTCAAAGTTATCTGTACAATCAAGAATGGCATCACAGTCTTTAAAAAGTTTTATTTCAGATTTTCTATTAATCTCTCTATCAAAAGTTTTTATATTGATTTCTGAATTTAACTCAAGCAATCTTTCTTTTGCTGCAACTACTTTTTTCTTAGAAATATCCTTTTCAGTAAATAAAACCTGTCTATTCAAATTGGATAAAGAAATTGAATCATGGTCAACTAGATAAAGAGTTCCAATACCAGAAGCTGTTAAATATGTGGCGACTGGACATCCTAATCCGCCCAGACCGACGATGACTAATTTTGCAGATGAAAGTGCTAATTGCCCATTTATATCTATTTCTGGAAGAACAATATGCCTGTTATATCTGAGTAACTCTTTGTCAGAGATATCACTTTTTGTTTTTTTGGCTTGCATTAAATTTTTCCATTTGTTCTTTAGTTGCCTCTTTCTGATATTTTTCTTTATATTCCGTATAAGGCATACCATAAATTAATTTTCTAGCATCATCATATGAGAGTTCGTCTCCATAAGAGGAAGATTCGGAAACATACCACTTAGATATGCAATTCCTACAAAAGTTTGCTAGATTCATTAAATCTATATTTTGTACATCTGGATTGTCTTGTAAGTGTTTTACAATTCTTCTAAATGTTGCAGCTTCAATTTCAGTTTTTTTATCCATATAGATATAGTACTACACATGCCTATATGTACAAATCTATTAACTAGATGAATTTGCTAATTTGATACCAAATAAGATAACAAATAGGCCGAAAATATAATTCCAACTAAAATTATCACTAAGGATTAATATGCCAAAAAGAATAGCCCATAATGGGATAAGAAAATTCATTATCGATAAAAAAGATGCTCCAGATGTCTGTAGAATCTGAAAATATATAACTGTCGCAATAGCAGTACATAATATACCAAGGAGAAGAATATTTATATCAAGTAATAACATTGATATGTCTGGCTTAGTTTCATCTATGAATAATAAATATATAGTCATAAAGAAAGTTGCAAATAATATTGTCCCTGTAGATGCATTTATAGGATTTGTAATTTTATATTTTTTGCCATAGATGGCTGCAAAAGAATAAAGAGTGGATCCTAAAATTACTAATAATTGTGATTCGAGAGTAAGACTAATCGAATTATTTTGAAATAAATCATCTCTATAAATTAAAATAAAAACGCCAAAGAAAGAAATTAAAAAACCAATAAATTTTTTTTGATTCATTTTTTCATCTTCTAGAAAAAAATGTGAGAGTATAATAGTAGAAATAGGCATCGTCGCCATAAGAATACCTGCCATAGCGCTATCAATATTTCTCTGACCATTGATGATTGCTATAAAAGGTATGACAATCCCAACAAGACTCATAAATAAGTAATAGTTAAGTTCTGAAAAGCTAATAGAAAATCTTTTATATATTAAGTAGACAAGTAATATAAGAAAAATAGAACCTGTAATAAGTCTCCCTGCAACGATAACTTCTGGTGTGTATAAATCCAGAGCTAGCTTGTTAAGTGTAAATGCTCCCCCCCAAATTGCTGATAGTAAAATAAGCAGGAACCAGTTAGTTTTAAATAAATTCATGTTAATATTAATAAGAAAATTGTATGAAAATTCTGTCTATAAATGTATCTGAGCCAAAAAAGGTTATCTTTAATGGTAAAGAGCTTATCACAAGTATTTATAAAAAGCCTACAACTAACGAAGCGCGGGTTACAAGTCAAGGGATAGAGGGAGATAGACAAGCAGATTTAAGTGTTCATGGTGGATATGACAAAGCTGTTTATGGATACTCATATACTCATTATAAATTGTGGAGTGAGAAGCTAAATAAAGAATTTAACGAATATGGTTTAGTAGGAGAGAATCTTACTATTGATGTTTTTGATGAAAATGAGGTTTCTATAGGAGATAAATTCAAAATTAATGATTGCATACTTCAAGTAAGTCAACCCAGGATACCCTGCTATAAAGTCGGTATTAAAATGAATAGTAGAGATTTTCCAAAAATGTTCTCTCAATCAGGATTGTTAGGAAGTTATTTCAGAGTGCTTCAAGACGGAAAGATTCAAGCCGGGAACACTATAGAAAAAATTCATATTGAAAAAAACTCTATGAGTTTAAAAGATATCTCTAATTTATTATTTGTAGATATAAAAAATATTGATTTAATGAAAAAGGCGCTTGATATAGATTCATTAACAGAGGAGATAAAAGAAAAATTTAGAGAAAGGCTGATGAAGCTTGGGGATTTTTCTTCTCTATAGAAATGATCAAACGTCAGAATTTAAAAATACTAGAAAATGACCAAGAAACTGTCTCTTGTAATGGAGACGCTGCCTCAGGTAAACATCCCCTGATATATCTTACGTTAAAAGATGGGAGTGCAGAATGTTATTACTGTGGTAAAATATTTGTTACTAAGAAGGTACATGAAAAATATCTTGAAAAAGTGAGAAAAAAGTTTACTAAGAAAAAAAATGTTTAAAAAAAGAGAAACAATCAAGCAAGTTGAAGAAGGGAATGATTTAGCTCCGAAATTTGATAAAGATGGTTTTATACCCGTTGTCACAACTGATAAGAAAACCGGATGCGTGCTTATGCATGCATATATGAATGAGGAAGCATTAAAGAAAACTATTCAGACTAAAGAAGCTCATTACTATAGCCGAAGCAGAAAGTGCTTATGGCACAAAGGTGCTACAAGTGGTCTTATTCAGGATGTAAATAATATTTTTATTGATGATGATCAAGATTGTATATGGCTTAATGTTACAGTTAGAGGTGAGGCTAGCTGTCATGTTGGGTATAAATCATGCTTTTACAGAGAAGTAGATATGGATTCAAAACAGCTTGAACTAAAATTTATCGAGGATGAAAAGATTTTTGATCCTGAAGATGTATATGGCGATACGCCTAATCCTACAATATTATAAGTTTAAGTTTTTAGAAAAGAAATTAGCTAATAATCCAACCATGTAAAGAGTTAAAGCCAAGTATAGAATGCCTAGTGACATTGATGAGAAAAAATACATAATAGATGGAATCGGGCTATACTGAGAAAAATACCCATGTGTAAAGTGAATAAATATCAATAATGGAACAGAGATTAATGAACCATGAAGTATATTTATTATAATATTCCTAAAAATACTCATAATCTGAACATATGCATAAAATTAGTATAACAAAAAAAATCATTTGGTCACTTATTTTAAAAGTTAATAATAACCATATATATAAAGTTAGTAAAAATATAATAAATATCAATGAAATTATATTAGATAAAGAAATTAATTTAATATATGACAAAAAGAATAATAAAATCAAAAATAAGAATATAGAGTTTAGCGATACAGAAAGCTATAATATCTTTAAAATTTTTTTTCCTATAGTTTGTTCCTCAAATAAGAATCAATATATTGCCCATATTGCTCAATCTTTAGACGGTTATATAGCAACAGAATCTGGTGAATCAAAATATATAAGTAGTAAAAAAAATATTGAACACATTCATAGATTAAGAGCTCTGTCCGATATTATAATTGTTGGAGCAAATACCTACCTAGAGGATAAGCCAAAACTTACAACAAGACTAGTAGAGGGAACTAATCCTGATATATATGTATTTGATCCTAAAGAAATTATCAAAAAAAGAGATATCAAAAATAAAATAACTTTATTAAAGGCTGATTTAAAACCTTTAAAAAATGCTCATCTAAAAAATATATACACTACTACATATATTGAAGGTGGAGGTAAAACTATTTCCTATTTTCTGAATAAAAACATGCTTAATAGAATTCATATTTGCCTTTGTCCAATAATTTTAGGTGGAGGCCGATCTTCATTTATTAATAATAAATACACAAAACTTAGTGAAGTGAAATCATATAATCCTGCGCATTATCAAATGGGAAATGATGTATTATTTGATATAAATCTTAAGTAGCCTGTCTGTGGATAAGGAAATATATTCCTGGAAGAGAACATATTAGATTTGTAAGTCCGTATACTATAGCTACAGTGACGCTTGATGAAACTGATAATCCAAGAAGAAAGGAAATAACAAGGGCAGTTACCTCTCTTATACCCCACCCTCCTATACTGACGGGTAAAGTCATAGAAAATAGTATTATAGGAGCAAAAACAAAGAAACTTATGATATCAATGTCCAAATTTAATGAAAATGCACATATGATATATGTTGTTATATAAGTTAAAACAATTATCAATGATAGAAAGAAATGTTTATAAAAACACCTTCCACTAAATATCTGTTTAAAATTAATGATATATTTATTCTGTTGATTCGATATAAAAAAAAGCTTTATTATGAGCATGCTAATGATTATTAGTAATAATACATACCCAAATGCTTCGTACCTCTGATTAACTAAAAAGAATATTCCTAGTGAGATAATGAATGTAATAACTAATGTAATTTGTCCAGAAAGTCTCTCAAATATCACGGACTGAAATGATTTGAGAAAATTAGTTGTAGATTGATTGTTTATTTTTATATTCATAGTACGATAAATATCTCCCATAATCCCAGTAGGTAGAATATTGTTTAGGAATCCGGAAATATAATAATATTTGACAGCATCTATATACATTATTTTAGTATCTGTATTATGTGCAATAAAATACCACCTCCAAGCTGATAGAAAATATTGTACAACACTCAGAAGAATAACTACTGGAAGATAAAGAATATCAACTTTGCTTATTATTAAATTAATTTCATTACCATAATGAAAAAAAATATAACCCAGTAATAAAAAAGAAATTGTATATTTAAAAACTCTTTTCACTTTTTAGAAACAAGTATATCTTGATGTCCAACATAAAGTTTAATTGATTTTTTATCAATATCATTTTTTTTATCTTTATACCACTTTCTTAATATATCTCTGTCAATTCCTTCCATATGAAATAAGGATTTTTTTATATCCAGCAAATAGCGGTTCATGAATATTTTATCTTTAGTAGATTTATTAGTAATAATCCATGGTGAATTCTTGATAGTTACGTTTAATTTTTTCTTGATTGCATATTTTTTTACAAAATCTATTGATTTAAATCCTAAAGCTGCCCCAAAACCTTTATCTGTCCTTTGATGATTATTAAAGAATGTGAGTATATATTTATCAAATATATTTGTAGGAGTCCATTTTACTATGCCATTGAAGCAAAGAGAAAAGTATATGACATTACAATCATTTACTCTTTTCAAAGCTTTCATAATCGAGGATTTAGACATCAGATCAAGAACTGCAGAATAGCTGATAACATGAAAGCTTTTTGTTTTATAACTAAACTCATCACAGTCATTTTTTTTAATCAAGACTTTAGAGGAAACAAGATTACGTCTGCTTAAAATAAGATTCATATTATTTGTATTTGATTTGATTTTTAAATCATTTAAAGTATTTTTTCTAAGATTACTTTTAATAGATTTTAATAGCTTTATATCGTTGTCTATAAGAGTATACCCACTGAATGATAATTTATTTTTAATTGACCAAATTAAGAAATTTCCGGAACCACAGCACATATCTATTAACTCTATGTCTGATATGTCTTTGTTGTCATTTAAATATTTATTCAATATGTTACTGCGAGAATAGTTATCGTATTCTACTCTCATATTTATCCATGATTTACTAAATTTGCTATCCATATAGAGCTCTTTTGAATTTAAGACCAACATCTTTCCAATTGTATACAGGAGAATTTTTATAATTTTTCACATATGATATTTCCTTCACAGCTCTAGCAATTAAATCAGGATCTTTTATGTCTACATATTTTCTATTATAGCCTCTGAGATTTTCTCTAAATACTGGAAGATCTGAAACTACCAAGGGCAAACCTAGCGATGCACTTTCAACATTAGCCATACCAAAGCCCTCGTAATTACTTAGACAGATATATACGGATGAATTCTTGAGAATATTAATTAAATCATCTTGATTTTCAACTAAATTATGAAAAGTTACTCTTTGTTTGAGATTATTATTGTCAATATGAGAAATGAGTTTTTTATAATAGGTGTCGTTTACATCATACTTACCAATTATTGATAAAGACCAGTCTTTTTCAAGTTTTGCTAAGACTTCTATGCACTTATCAATATTTTTTCTTGGTATGATTGATCCGGTTGTAACAATATTTTTACAATTAGTTTTATTTAATGATTGCTGATGATAAATATCATCCACCGCTGGTTTGATTACATTGATATTTTTCTTAGAATTTAGCATTTTTTTTATGACTTTTTTCATAGAATTACTGACAGATATAATTGCGTCAGCTTTTGAAAATATTTTTCTTTCTTTTAATTTATGCTCAATTTTTCCATTTTTTTGATATTCATATGAGACTGGATGATGTATGAGTAATATTACTTTATATTTTTTTGATAATTTATCTATAATTTTTGATAAATTAAAAGCAAGAAGGCCATCGATTATCAAAGTAGAATGTGAGGGTATCCTATTAATTTTCAAATAAAATAATAATATGTTAGATGTATTTTTATTAGGAGAAATATTAATAACTTTACAATAATTATTATTTAGATAATTTAAAACATTAATATCATATTTATTACCTCCAGATATGCTATCTAAATCTGGAGTAATGAAATAAATCACTTTAAATAACTTTTATAAATGAAGCTGAAGCTAAATGATTTTCTTTTAGTTCAATTTCAATAGAGTTTAATTTGTTGACTGGAAAATCAATTAATTCAAGTTGATTATAAATATCTTCACAGAATTGTCTTGCCATAAATTCAGTTGTTGTGATTTCGTTATTGAATTCTTCTAGTTCATCTAGGTTTTTATAATTATATTTTTTTATAACATTTTTTAAAATATTAGTAGCAATACCAATATCTATAATAATATTTTTCTCTATAAGATTCTTTGAAGTTAATGTAAAGTCAACAACATAAGTTACTCCATGAAGATTTTTTGCAGGTCCAAAAAAATCATCTTTAAGGCTATGTGCTACAAAACAATGATCTCTAATTTTTAATTTAAACATTTAATATCTCACAACTTTGCATAGCCCATGATCATTTCCTTTTTTAAAAAATGAGGGTAAATCCTTGAGCTTAATTTCTTTTTTATCAATCAAAATATCAAGTTTTTTATCATCTAATAAATCTAATGCTAAAGATCTTCTTAAAAAATTATTCCATTTTTTTGTCTTGATTGCTGTAATATTTCCAACTTGAGAAAATATAAGTTCTAATCTTCTTGAAAAACAATTTTCTCCCATTTTTATTCTTGATTCTTGTTTACCATACCAACTTAGAATGCATACTCTTGTTTCTAGAGATGATTTTTCAAAAATGTCACTTAGTACTGATGCATTGCCAGTGCATTCATAAATAATGTCCGGTTTATCAATACAGTTTATATTATTTTCAAATTCAATATCAAAATGTTTGCATAGTTTCTTCTTACGCATATCCTTGTCAATGACAGTAACTTTTATACCAAAGGTACGTGATAATACATAGGCCATTAAAATTCCAACAATCCCCGCGCCTAATACATATGTTCTATCACCGATAGTCGGTTTTGAATCCCACATTGCATTGATTGCAGTTTCCATATTAGCTGTTAGCAATGCTCTTTTATGAGGAATATGTCGTGGTATTAATGTTGCTAAAGATGATTTAAGCACATATATTGATTGATGTGGAAACATGGTATAGACCATTTTGTTTAACATAGTTTTAGGTCCTTCAATAACTTTACCAACACTTAAGTAGCCATATTTAACTTCTTCATTAAATTCTCCAACCTGATGGGGTGCCCTCATAAAATTATATTGATTTGCCGGCACTTGGGAATCAAAAACTATTTTTTCTGTGCCATAGCTGATGCCTGAATAATGCGTTTTAATAAGTAAATCATCTTTATCTAATGAATTACTAATTAATTCCTCTTTTATACTTCCTTTTTTTTTACATACCCAGAATGATTGTGCTGTATAATTCTTCATAGATGGATTATAACAAAAATTTAATAGGTGGATACATAGGCATTCAACTATTTGTTTATAATTTGATATACTTTTTGATATTAATATTTATATTTACTGATATAAGCCAAATTAATAAAATTATCTTCCCATCATTAATAATTTATCTAGGATGTTTATCTATATTTTATTTTTTTTTAAGAAGATATAATTTCTGCCTTAATATCCCCAATCAGATTACCCTATCCAGGCTAGTGATAAATATTTTTATATTTGTAATGATATTAAATATTGAAATATATAATTATACAATGCTTTTTATACTATCATTTATCAGTATTTTTCTTGATGGAGTAGATGGCTATTTATCAAGGTATTTGAATCAAACTTCTAAATTTGGGGAAATATTTGATCAAGAAGTAGATAATTTTTTGATTCTCACTCTTTCAATTTCACTTATTATGAATCATAACTATTTTTTTTACATAATTATTATCCCTTTTTATAGATATATTTTCCGATTATTAATACAGACCGGAATCATAAGTAATAATGATTTACCTCATTCTTATTTTAGAAAACTAATATGTGTATTAATGATAGCTAGTTTAGTTTTTTGTAACTGTTTTTATACTATTGAATCTTTTAATACATTATTGTATGTGATAATTTTGCTATTAACTTATTCATTTATTAAAGATACATTATGGTTATATAGGAGAAAAAATGCTTAAAAAATTTATTATTCTAATGATATTTCCTTTATTGGCTTTTTCTGCCGAGGATAAATATATTATCGACAAGACACACTTTGCGGTCGGTTTTTTAGTTGAGCATGTTGGATATGCAAAAACTTTGGGAATGTTTCGTGATATTGATGGAAGCTATTCTCACGATTTAACTACTAATAAAATTAATGATATTAATATTAGTATTAAAACAGGAAGTGTTTTTACAAATCACGACAAAAGAGACCAACACTTGATGAGTCCTGATTTTTTAAATGTAGATAAATTTCCTGAAATGCTATTCAAAGCAACAGATATTAAAATTCAAGATGATAATACAACTATTTCTGGAGAATTAACTCTTCTGGGAATAACTAAGCCACTCATTTTAACTGGGAAAATAAATAAGATAGGAAAATATCCGTTTGGTGGAATTATCAAACCATATGTGATGGGGATATCAGCTAGAGGAACCATAAAAAGATCAGAACATGGTATGAACTATGCTTTGAAAGATAATTTAGTTGGCGACGAAATAGACCTAATAATTGAGTTTGAAGCTAGAAGGCAATAGTGTCATTAGATTCTCCCATACACCCAAAAGAATTAAAGAATTACATTGATATCTTTGGATATAAGGAATCTCTGCTATTAAAAGAAAATAGAAAAGAAACACAGAAACTTGGGGATATATCCATCATGCAAATAGGTGCTGCCCAAGGAGCTTTATTATCCATATTATGTAGGTTAGCTAATTTTAAAAATTGTTTAGAGGTAGGTGTATTTACTGGTTATAGCTCTTTATGCATTGGGGCATCAATTCCAAAAGAATCTAAACTTACAGTTATTGATAATAATCAAGAATATTTAAATATAGCCAAAAAATATTGGGATAAAGCTGGTATTTCAGAAAAAATAAACATCATAAATGATGATGCATTAGATGGATTAGATCAATTAGCAAAAATAGATGATATAAACTTTGATTTTGCTTTTATTGATGCTGACAAGAGTAACTACACTAAATATTATGAAAAAATTATTACTATGATGTCATCTGGTGGAGTAATATGTATTGATAATACTCTTTGGAAAGGAAGAGTTTATGATGACAGTATGGATAACCAGAGTACTCAGTCAATAAGAGATATTAACAAATTAATTAAAAGTGATGAAAGAGTTGAACACTCCCTACTAACAATTTATGATGGAATGACTATTTGTTATATAAGATAATGCATGTATATAGTTTTTATAAATTTATAAAATTAAATAATTTATCAAAATTAAGGGATACCATTCATAAATGTTTAGATAAATTAAATATAAAAGGTACTATACTAATTTCTTATGAAGGAATTAATGCAAATATCAGTCAAGAACATAACCTTTTGGATGATGCATTAAAAAAGATTAATAGTTTTATAGATATTAAAAATGTTTTTGTAAATAAAAATATAAGCAATGGCATAGCGTTTGAAAAACTTAAAGTCAAAATAAAAAATGAAATAATTAAATTTGATACCCCTCTTTATGATTTATATTCCGATGATCTTAAAACAGTTGAACCAGATTCCTGGGATAAATTACTTAATGAAGACATTCAGCTTATAGATATGAGAAATAATTTTGAGTACTCGCTTGGTACATTTAAGAATTCTATTAATCTTAAGTTAATAAATTTTACAGATCTCAAAAAAAGAGACTTGACTCTAAATAAACTAGATAAAAATAAAAAAACAGCAATATTCTGTACCGGCGGCATTAGATGTGAAAAAGCTGGCAGATACCTTAGTTCTCTTGGATTTAATGATATTTATCAACTAAAAGGCGGCATAATAAACTATCTTGATAATAACAAAGAGAAATGGTTAGGTGATTGTTTTGTATTTGATGATAGAATTCTAATCAAAAATTAATTTTTATAACATCGTTTTTAATTTTCTCATAGTTTTCTATGTCCATTTTATAGACCGTTACTGGTCTATTTTGTTCTGAGAATTTTTCACTTACAGAATGCTTTATAATAAAGTGAAAGTTATTTGGTATATCAGTACTATTAATCATAAAGTCATTACTTGTAAATTTAACCAAATACTGCTTTTTAGTTGCCGGCAATCTCTTTATTGCAAATGGTTGTTTAGCATCTTTTTCTTTT
>Ga0163111_10000561_pt1 | contig 22281 bp, 19 predicted proteins | sample CRUFie1St18metaG_FD_109645 | JGI IMG/M metagenome (GOLD analysis project Ga0163111, IMG submission 109645) | Marine microbial communities from the Costa Rica Dome - CRUD Field 142mm St18 metaG | ecosystem: Environmental > Aquatic > Marine > Oceanic > Photic zone | place: Costa Rica: the Eastern... | reverse complement strand
TTTTCATTATTTTCATTATTTTCATTATTTTCATTATTTTCATTATTTTCATTATTTTCATTATTTTCATTATTTTCATTATTTTCATTATTTTCATTATTTTCATTATTTTCATTATTTTCAATTGGTATACTATTTAGATTATCTGCATTATTTTTTTTTGTTACAAATATTTCACTAAATCTAGATAATATTGGTTTCAAAATTTTATGTTTATTATCTATTACTATTATAAATCTAGTGCTATGATTGTATATTTCTATACATCTTCTCAATGCCGATTGAGCATCAAATGTCAATTTATCCGCATTCAATAAAACAATAGTTTTGAATGAAACATTATTCAAAACTGTATTTGCAAAATATTTCAAAGTATCTCTTATAAATTTAATATTTCCTTTACCATGACTACAATTAATAATCATTACATATTTTTCAATATTTTCTGGTGTCTTATAAATATGTACCAAAATTTTTTCTAATAATGTTTTTTTACCAATTTTGTTTTCTCCATATAATAAAATATTTGAAATATTGTTTTTACTATATAAATATTCTAATCTATTAGAAATCATTATAAAAAAATTTATTTATTACTTTTATAATAAAATATTATGTTAATATTAAAATAACCATTTATTCTAATATTTTTTAATTTTTTTAATTTTATTTATTTTGCTTTATTTGATAACTCTAATCTTTTAAGTGCCAAATATCTTCTTAAATCATTATGATTATAAAATCCTGCCAATAAAGGAGCATTATAAATTGAACCCTCTATTTTAATTTTTTCTTCAAAGCATGGCAAACCTACTATATTTATAAACAAATCTATTGTTGTTGTATCATTCATTGCAACTGCATATAGAAACGGCGGATATCCATTATTATCTTTTACATCAATATCACATTTATTTAGTAACAAATTTGATATTGTTGGATAATCTTTATTATGAACCGCATCGCATATTGATAAAAGAATATAATTAGTATTTGATTTATTCAAATATAATTCAAATAATGATATTATATCATTATTACAAAATTTTAGTGCATATGTGTATGGTGTATATCCAATATTATTTTTAATATTTATATCAATATTATTACAATTCAACAAAGATTTAATAATACTTAAATCTTTGTTTATTACAGCATACATTAATGCCGTATTACCAATATTATTTTCAATATTTAAATCTATATTTGCACAATGTAATAATTTTTCTACAACACTTAAATATTTATTTTTAACAGCATATATCAATGGATTATCTCCTAAATTATTTTGAATATTTATATCTATATTAGAATCATATAACAATGTATTTATAACTATAAAATTTTCATTTTTTATAGCACTCATTAATGGAGTATCATCTAAACCATTTTTCATATTTATTAAGTACATAATATTGTTTTTGTATTCAATATTAAATAGTTTAATTTATTTTATCAATTTTTTATACAACTATCATTTTATAATAATTATTAATAGAAATAATATATTAAATGTTTAAAAATGGCGATTTGATATATGGTTTTACATATTTGTACATTATTTCATTGAATTATTATTTATATTTTATATTTATATATGTCATTTAATAAAAATTCATTAGGTTCTATTACTAGAAATATAGTAAATACTAATGTGAATATAAAAACAAATATTAATACAAATAATAATGTATATGCTAATAGAACAAACAGAAATGTTGAATCTATACCTATGCAAATAACATCTTCTAATTATCAACAACCTATGGAACCTGAATATTCATCTGATTTTACAAAAATTTATAGTTTGAATTTCAATAATTATGTAGGTAATAAATTGACAATACCAGATGATGTTGGTATTGTATTACATGATTTTTCAATTAATTTGATACCTAAAAAAACAAATAGTGTATTTAAATTAAGTATTACTATAAATTATAATTGTTCTTCTCATTTCAATTCATATATAAATCTTGAACTAAAATACAAAATACCAAATGATGTTACATTAAACAATAATGAAAATAATGAAAATAATGAAAATAATGAAAATAATGAAAATAATGATAATTACAATAATAACAATAATAATATTGATAATAACAATAATAATAATAATGATAATAACAATAATAATTATAATTATAATAACAATGATGGTAGTTATTCATTAGGTAGTTATTATTTAGGAACAGGAAGCACTAGTTTTTTATATAATGTATTTAATGCATCTACAATGATACAAATACCATCAACCAATACTACATCAATTAATTTTTTTATTGTTGCAAAAATATACAATACTCAAGACGATACATATTATGATATGAGTATAACTGATGAATATAAACCAGTTATATTATTTGATGTGCCTGGTAATACTTTTTTAATTGAAGAAATGAATTCATAAATATATATACTAACAAATTTTAGTAATTTAGTATTAAATAATTTTTATATAAAATATTAAAATATTTTATATAATTATAAGATGTCTAGTTTTCTCGAAGTTTTAAATCCAAACAAAAATTGGACTATTGGTAATGGTAAAAAAAATAGTAATTTAAATGCTACTAAAGTCGCTGCCTGGCAACAATATCCTGATTATTATCTGAAAGAAATTGATGTTGTTGATTGTTCTATCGCTAATACATTAGATGTATCAAATGCTGCTAATATTCTTGGCACATTAGATGTTACACGCGCTACTACATTAAAAGATATATTAAGCGTATTAAATGATGCTACATTCAACACCAATGTTGATATTAGTGGACAAACTACAATAACAAACACATTAAATGTTAGTGATTCCACTACATTAAACAACTCATTAAATGTTAAAGCATCTACAACATTAGAAGATACATTAGTAGTTACAAATGCTACTTCTTTAAATGATACTTTATATGTTGAAAATAAAGCAACATTCAATAATGATATATCTGGTAATGGTAAATTAGATATTTCCAATAAAGCTACTTTAAATAATACATTAGATGTAATCGATGCTACTACTTTACACAATACTTTAAATGTTGTAAATGACGCTTCGTTGAATTCTAAATTATTAGTTGGTGATGCTACTACATTGAATTCTACTCTTAATGTTGTTGGTGATGTATCTTTAAATTCTAATTTGACAGTTGATTTAAATACAAATTTAAAAGGAACTTTAGATGTTGAATTAGAAACAAATTTAAAAAATACTTTAAATGTTACATCTGCTACTACATTAAATGATACATTAAGTGTTCAACAAGCTACTACATTATTAGATACATTAGATGTTACTAATGCTACCACATTAAAAAGCACTTTAAATGTTACTTCATCTACCCAATTAGATGATACATTAACAGTTGATGGTGCAACTACATTAAAAAGTTTAGTTGTTATGGAAAATGATTTAAGTTTAAATGGTCACATGAATATTGGTGGCCACATTAAAGGTCCTTCTATTATGTATATTGATCCAGCAGCATATGGTGATAACACCGGTAAAGTAATTATAGAGGGTGACTTACAAGTAAACGGTATTCAAACTATTGTTAACTCTTCACAAGTTGATATATCTGATACCAATTTAACTTTAGCGTCTGCTTTATCTAATGCTTCACAATTAGATGTTTTAGATGGTGCTGGTATTGATATATCTAATATAGCATCATTCAAATATTACAATAACTACAATAATGGAACTAGAACTAATGCTTGGGTATCTGATGTTGGTTTACATGTTCAGGGTTTAACTGATCTTCATTCATTAAATGTCTTTGGTGCTACTACATTAGATCATACTTTAGATGTATCTGCGGCTACAACATTAAACTCTACTTTAACTGTTGTTGATTCTGTTGATTTAAATGACACATTAACAGTTGATTTATCTGCTGTATTAAATGATACTTTAAATGTAAAATCAAGCACTACATTAGAAGATACATTATATGTTCAAAATGCTACTACATTAGATAGCACATTATATGTTCAAGGTGTTACTACTGCTGAAAGTGATGTTTCTTGCAATAGCACCCTTAAAGTTTCAGATGCTACTACATTATTTAATACTTTAAATGTTGTAAGTGATGTTTCATTTAATAGCACTTTAGAAGTAACAGGTGCTACCACATTACATGACATTTTACATGTTAGCAATAATACAGAATTAAGTGGTAATTTAACTGTATTAGGCACTGATATTAAATTTTTAGGTGATGCTAATTGGGGTAAAAATGGTTATGTTTTAACATATGACACTGCTCATGATGGTTTAATATTAAAATCGGGTGGCTTAAATGCTATTGTTGAAAGTGAAGCTATAAATAAAACTACTGATTTAGCTTCTATGAACTTTAATTCATCTCATACTATATGGGAATATACTGCTGCCGGCGCCACTGGTACAGGTGGATCATTAGGTGCTACTGTAACCGATACATCTGAAAATTTAATGATTTTACAAAGTAAAGTTAATGGGTCAGGCGAAAGAACACCTTGGATACAAACCAAATATATTGATTTATCTGGTATTATGTCAAAAGAAATAAATGTATTCAAAGAAACCGAAGCTAAACAAATATCTGTTGCATTTAAATTCAATTATTTATCCAGCGTTGGTTTTGATGAATTATTAGATGTTCAAATATACAGAAAATTAGTTGAATATGGTGATTCTTTTACCAAAGTATCTGATACTTCATTAGATCCATCTATGGCTCAATACATATCTGGACCCGAAGGTGTATTAATTGTTGAAGACTTAAAATTAGGTTCCGGTAATGCCTCTGGTGGAACTAAAGGTGTATACTGTAATTCATTTGTTGATATTATTGATACTGGAAATCCTGATTATTTTTATAAATTCCAATATTATTTAAAATATAGAATTAGAAATTTATCTGTACATAATATAAATCAAGGTTTAGTTGATATTAATAATAGTAACACTAATTTCGTGTCATTACAATTATTATAATTTATATATTTGATATTATTATATTTCAATTTATATTATTATAATTCATATAATTGTTAATTAATATTAATTAATAATTATCATTAATTAATAATTTATAATTTATAATTTAAAACTTAAACTTTAAATTATAATTAATATGTCATATATACAATTTAATAAGACAACGGATAATTATTCTATTACGACCGGTAGAATAATTAATCCATTTAATAAAGAATTAACACTAGAGTCGTCTAATAAAATGAATATTATAGCTAATAATATTAGTGTTAATGGTAATGTCGGTATAGGCACTACTAGTCCAACTGAAAAATTAGAGGTTAATGGTGGTATAAAAGTTACTGGTAGTATAAGCACTACTAGTGGTAATATTGAAACAACCGGTTCTGTTATATCTGGCGTAACTAAATTATCTACTAATGGTACTATCGCTATGTTTAGTCATGTTAGTAATAATAGTTTACATAATGCTGCTATATATCAACTACTAAATGGTAATACTATAGTCAATGCTAATCCAGGTAATAACATATTTTTTAATCTTGGAAGTGGTACAAATACCAACACTAAAATGATTATTATGGGCGGCGAGGGTGCACAGCATGGATATGTTGGTATTGGTAAAGGTGACAATCCTATCCTCGATGAATTATTACATGTTGGTGGTAATATTAAAGCTGATAATAGTATCATTGCACAAAATGGTAATATTATAGTAAGTATAGGTGCAGACACTGCTTCATTCTTTGGTAAAGCAATTGTTGGTAACATAGGACATGTTGATCATGCTGGATTTGGGCATATTGACTCAGTTTATAATAACACAACTGGTTATGCATTAATGCAATCTTCAGTTGGAAACACATTTATTAATGCTGGAAATAATGGAACTATAAATTTTGGAATAAATCATAGTAACAAAATGATTTTACTAGCTAATGGAAATTTTGGTATAGGCAACAATAATCCCACTGAAAAACTTGAGGTTACTGGTAATATTAAAATTGATCATAATATTATAGCACAAAATGATATTATATCGCAAAATGGTTGGGTCGTTTCAGAAAATGGTAGTATGTTAGCATCTAGAGGCGCTGACACCACTTCATACTTTGGTAAAGCCGTTATTGGTAATGTTGGACATACTGATTATGCTGGATTTGGTCATCTTGATTCAACACAAAATAATACTGGATATGCATTAATGCAATATTCAGATGGAAATACATTTATTAATGCTGGAAATAATGGAACTATAAATTTTGGAATAAATCATAATAGCAAAATGACTTTACTAGCTAATGGTAACTTAGGTATAGGCACTAATAATCCCATTGAAAAACTTGAAGTTATTGGTAATATTAAAATTGATCATAATATTATAGCACAAAATGACATTATATCACAAAACGGTTGGGTTGTTTCAGAAAATGGTAGCATGTTAGCATCTAGAGGCGCTGACACTACTTCATACTTTGGTAAAGCCGTCATTGGTAATGTTGGACATACTAATTATGCTGGATTTGGTCATCTTGATTCAATTCAAAACAATACTGGATATGCATTAATGCAATATTCAGACGGACATACCTTTCTAAATGCTGGTTTTAATGGAAGCATTGATTTTCTAATAAATAATGATGCTAAAATGCATTTACTAAATAATGGTAACGTAGGTATTGGAGCACCTGGTGATGAAAAACTTCATGTTGGTGGTACTATTATTGCAGATGGTGATATATATGTCGGCATAGTTAATGCAATAAGTATTAATACTCATAGTGATGACCGGCTTAAACATAATGAAGAAGACTTAAGTAACTGTTTAAGTGTTATTAGAAAACTAAAACCTCAAAAGTATCAAAAAACCGTAGAAATCAAAGCTGCAGATTTCAATGGTCCATTAGAAGAAAATGAATATTCTACTGAAGCAGGCTTTATAGCACAAGACATTCTAAATATCCCAGAACTTGCTTACTCTGTAACGCGCGGAGACTATACACAACAAGTAGTAGATTCTAGTGGCACTATTACAGAGACTATTATTGAACGCCCATTTAATCTTAACTACAATAATATTCTTACTTATAATGTGGCTGCTACCAAAGAACTAGACACAAAACTAGACACAACAGTTGCTGAATTACTTGCCGAAATAGCCTCATTAAAACAACGCCTTAGCCTTTTAGAAAATTGAAGTAGAATATATTAAATATTATAAACTTGTGTTATTATACATCTTTATTTAGTGATTATAATAATACAATAATATTATATATATATAATATTATATAATGATATCTATACAAAAATACAAAATTAATGAATTAGCTGCTTTATCTGTTGTATTATTGTATTATTATGTATTTCGTAAAAAAGAATTTAGATCTTTTTATTTAACATCTAAATTTTGGTTAGGTACATCTCCTGATATTGTTAAAGTTCTTGTTCCATTGCAAATTCTTGCTGGTATTGGCGGTGTATTTTGGTACTTGAGTCTTGTTAATAATCCACCTAAAAAAGGATTATTAAGTTACAACTTTTTAAATAATAAAATGTATGATATATTAGTATTGTTATTTTTAATTGGTTCTATTATGTGGCCATTAAGTTTATTACAACCTGATTTAATTGAAAAAAAAACTCTTACTAAATCTTTATTATGTTGTCTTGGTCTTTTTATTGCAGCTTTTGCCGGTTTGTTAGCACAAGCTGGTAGTTTCGAAGCTGATAATATATCACCTCTTGCAATATTAGGTATTACATTTTTAAATACTACGGTTATTTTAAATGATGGTATCGGTTGGAGTGCTAGATTATTACACCAAACTTTGTACAAAAATTAAAATTAAAATTAAAAATTTTAATTATACATATATATATATGATATCTATACAAAAGTATAAAATTAATGAAATCACTTTTTTACTTTTTATTTTGATTGCTTATTATGTTTTTAATAAAAAAGAAAACAAATCATCTTATATTACATCTAAATTTTGGTTGGGAATATCTCCTGAAATTGTTAAAAAAATTTCAATAATACAAATTATTGGTTATATTGGCGGCCTATATTGGTATATTAATATTAAAAATAATCCTCCTTATAATGGTATTTTGAATTATACTATTTTCAATAACAAAATATATGATATATTTGTCTTTTTATTTTTAATAGGATATATTCTTTGGACATTAAGTTTATTACAACCAAAATTAATTGAAAAAAAAACTTTAACAAAATCATTATTTAGTACTGTACCTGTATTTATTATTGCTATTATTACTATATTAGCTTTAATTGGAACATTTGAAGCTACTAATATATCATCATTTACCTTGTTTTGTATAATGTTATTGAATATTAATACTGTTTTAATTGATGCTATAGTTTGGAATTATATTTTATTGAAACAAACTTTTTACATAAACTAAACTAAATTTAATATAGTTTTTAGAACTATGTTTTATTGAAACAAACTTTTTACATAAATTATATAATAAAAATATTATATAATAGTATAATGGAGTATTACATAAATAAATTAAATAGTAGGTATAACGAACAGATAAACCAAAAACGTGTATATCAAATGAGGTACGAAAAACTGATGAATCTTTTCAAGGAGGCTGATATAGAAAATCAAAAACATGTAATATGGTCTATAACGATTAGCGCAATACGAGATGGGATAAATGATTTGATTGAAAGTCATAAATTATATTTTGATGATCAATACCCACAGCAAATTAACCAAAATATAAATGAGGATATAGAAATGAGGGAGACACGGGAGAAGGATGCGCGGGGTATGCGGATGGATAAGTATAAAGGTATTGTTAAACAGGCAGGGAGGAATGCGGAAAATGCTGTGAAAATTACGCTTAATATGTCGATGGATGATGATGATCGGATTAAACAAATTGGAAGAGTAGTGAAAAATATGGTTGAGGCGGAGGTGCAGCATGCGGCGACGAAGATGGAGAGGTACTGGGCGTGGGCGGATATGGTTGGATGGGAAACGGCAGAAAATCTTCTGGATGATGAGACGAATAATATGACGGATATGAGCGTGGCAGGGGTGTCGGTTGCGATGGATGCTATTGACAATATCTCGAGTAGAATTGAGGCGCAGAATAATATGAAGCTTGGGAGTGAATGGCAGACATTAGATGCGGAGAGGCGGATAGCGGCGGCGAGGGAGGCGGCGAGGCGGGCGAGCGCGAGGGCGGCGGCGGAGGCGGCGGAGGCGGCGGTGGTTGGGGCGGCGGAGGCGAATTCGAGGAAGTCAGCGAGGGAGGCGGCGGCGGCGGCGGGGGTGGGGGTGGGGGCGGCGGTGGCGAAGGAGGCGGAGGAGAAAATAATGGATGACATACCAGCAATATATGATGATTATATGATAAATAGTAATTCATATAATGGTGGTAAAAAAAATTTATACAAAAATCGAAAAGCTAAAAAAACAAAAAAAATACGAAAAAAAAAATCTTACAAAAAAAATAAAAAACACAATTACAAGAAAAAAAAATCAACTATAAAAAAAAACTAAATCTATTACCACATCAATTTAGTAATTAACTTATATATTTTTTAAAATGAATTTAAAATCATAATTATTAATATTATTAATTATTATGACCATAATAAATGATTATTTTGAATATACAAAAAAACACAAGGCTTTTTATGGTGATAAAACATTAGTATTAATTCAAGTGGGTAGTTTTTTTGAATGTTATGCGTTAGAAAATGAAGATGGAACATATTATGGTAGTTGTATCAAAGAGTTTGCAAATATCAATGATATGATAATTGCAAAAAAAAATATATGCGTAGGAAACAAAAATGTAGTAATGGCAGGATTTGGATTACATGTTTTAGATAAATATTTGAAAAAAATGTTAGAACACAATTATACTGTAGTTGTTTATGTTCAAGATAATCAAGCAAAAAATACAACTAGAAGTTTAGATTGTATATATTCACCAGGAACCTATTTTAATAGTAATGAAAGTGATTCAAATAAATTAAGCAATAATATATGTTCAATTTGGTTAGAAATATGTAATAATAAAATGTATTCAGACCCTAAAATAATTATTGGAATAAGTATTATTGATATTTTAACTGGAAAATTAATTAATTATCAATATGATTATTTGTACATAAACAGTCCAAGTGTTTATGATGAATTAGAAAAATATATGAGTATTTATAATCCTTGTGAAATATTATTTGTTACTAATAATAATGAAAAAAATTATATTAGTAATTTAATAAATTACAGCAATATAAAATGTAAAAAATATCATGAGATTGTATTAAATGAATCTGTACAAAATTCAAATAAAGAACTAGAAAAAATAGCTTATAAATGTGAAAAACAAAATTTTCAAGAACATATTATTGATAAAATATATGGAATAGGTTCATTTAAAGAGAAACAAGAATTTTATCAACATAATATATCAACACAATCTTTATGTTTTTTGTTTGATTTTATTGAAAAACATAATCCAAATCTTATAAAAAATATAGATTATCCAATATTTGAAAATTTAAATGAGAAACTTATTTTAGCTAATCATTCATTAAATCAATTAAATATTATTAATAATAATGACGATTGTGGTAAATTATCAAGTGTACAAAATTTTTTAAACAATTGTATTACTAATACAGGTAAGCGCCAATTTAATTATGATTTATTACATCCTATATCTAATATAAAAATATTACAAGAATCTTACGATATAATTGAAAGTATGTGTAAAAGTAAAATATATAATGATATTAGAGAACAATTACATAATGTTAAAGATATTGAAAAAATAAAACGAAAATTAGAACTCAAAAAAATTCAACCTAATGATTTTGTACATCTATATAATACATTAGAAATAGTTGATGGTTTGTACAAATTTTTGAAAAAAAATGAAAAGAAAAATAAATTATTAATTAATTATATTAATACAAATATTTGTAATGATATTGATGTATTATGTACAAAAATAAAAAATTTTATTGAAGAAAAATTTATTATTCAAAAATGTTCTAATTGTTTTATTGATAAATTAAATAATTATGAAATTGAAAATCTTAATTTTTTAAATACTAAAAATAATGAAAGTTTGTACAAATGTTACAAAGATTGTATTGATTCACGACAACAGTTAGATTGTATTAGAAAATTTTTAAGTAATTTATTATTTGAAAAAGAAAATCAAAAAAAAACAAATGAACATAAAAATTCTGATAATTATATTAAAATACATGAAACAAATAAAAATGATATTATGTTGTTAATTACTAATAGACGCGCTAATATATTAAAAGAATTATTGAATAAATTTGATGATGATTACACTATATATTATGTATCTAATTATACTAACAAAAAAGAATTTTTTAATTTGAATATAAAAAATATTGTGTACAATGAACATGGTAATAATAAAACTAATCTAGTATTAACTTCACCACAAATAGCTGAAATAACTAGCAATATACATAATGCAAAAGACATTTTAATATCTAATATATCTTCTAATTACAATGACATTATTAATGAATTTATTAATTTTACTAATGAAAATAAATTGAACATTATCAATAAATTTATTAGTAATATTGATGTATTACATGTAAAAGCATATAATTGTAAAAAATATAATTATACTAAACCTATTATCAAAAATAATAACAATAAATCATATTTTAAATTCAAAAAAATGAGACATCTTTTGATTGAACATATAAATAATAATGAACTTTATGTTACCAATGATTTAGAATTAGGTTCTAATATTAATGGACTTTTATTATATGGAACAAATGCTGTAGGTAAAACATCATTTATCAAATCTGTCGGTATTTCTATTATATTAGCACAAGCAGGTATGTATGTTCCTTGTGAAGAATTTGTTTTTTATCCATATAATTATTTATTTACTAGAATTTTAGGGAATGATAACATATTTAAAGGATTATCCACATTTGCTGTAGAAATGTGTGAATTACGCACTATTTTAAAATATGCTACTGAAAATAGTATAATTTTAGGTGATGAACTATGTAGCGGTACAGAATCTACATCCGCTTTGAGTATTTTTGTTGCTAGTTTAGAACAATTGTACAAATATAATAGTACTTTCTTGTTTGCAACCCATTTTCATGAAATATTAAATTATCAAGAAATCAAAAATTTAACTAAAATGAAAATTATGCATATGACTGTTATGTATGATCCAGCAAACAACAAATTATTATATGATAGAAAATTAATTGATGGTCCGGGCGATGCTATGTATGGTTTAGAAGTTTGCAAAAGTTTGAATTTACCAAATGAATTTATTGAGCGTTCATATGAAATAAGAAATAAATATCATCTTGTTGAAAATAAAAAAACAAGGTATAATTCTAAAAAATTTAAAGATTTATGTGAAATGTGTAAAATAAATAAAGGAGAAGAAATACATCATCTTCAATTTCAAAAAAATGCTAATAATAATGGTATTATTAATAATGAATTTAATAAAAACCATAAAGCTAATTTAATTAATATATGCTCTGATTGTCATGATAAATTACATAATAACAACACTGAACTAAAAAAAATTAAAACAACTGAAGGATTTGAATTTTTAGAATTATAATTTACATAAAATAACCATATTCTCCTTTGAAATTATATTCATATATAATTAATAAACATACTATATTGTACCATAACAACATATATTTTTTGTAGTATATCAAATAAATAATCCAAATTGTAGTTAATAATATTAATAATGATGAATGTACATACATATCATAATTTTTTACAGGTGTCACTAACACATGTAATTTATACACATCTTCTGATATATCATGAACATATGATGTTTTGAATATTATTTTGATATTATTATTATTATCATAATAAAATTTTGGTGATATTTTATTTGATTCATGTACTACAAATTCAAATGGAAAATACTTTTTATTTGTAAATGGATATTCTTTATTTGGACAATATTTCTCAAAATACCCATTATCTGTACATAACAAATTTTTATCATATTGATCAAATATTTTATAATGTATATTATTCATTATTTTATTGATAATTGTTATTTGTTTATTTATATTAATAGAATCAATTTTTTTTGTGAATTTAATAAAATTGATATTTTATTATTATTATAATATATTATATATATATTATTAGATGCAAAATTATTTTTATACTATTTTACCTGATGATATACAATACTATATTTTACAATTGCGTCTATTTAATATACTTCAAAAAAATTATTATAGACTTATTTCTCAAAAAATGACTATTGCTGATATTGTTTTAAATTATGAATTTAAATATTTTACACCATACCATATCAATTATTTATCTGATAATTTGATATTTAATACACTAACATATAATATATATATGGATACTAAAAATAGTAGTACATTATTTTTGTTGAAAAAAATTACTAATATATTAACCATTAATGATGATAAATTATGGTGGTTACGAAAAGTTATTATACCTATTGAAAATTCATTAATTTTATATACATATATACCAGATACTAACTATAATATTTCAACAAATAATGATATACATTATGAGTGTTTGTATTATTATTTTAAATTAATCAATAAATTAAATATTACCCCCCGCCATCTACTATCTCCTAATTTAATACATCAAACAATCTAAAATTTTGTTAGTTCTTCAAAAAATTGATTTTCATTTTTTTTATATACATATTATACACTCATTATTATCGTATACACATACGAGTTTTAATGAAAAATTACTTTTACGATATTTTGCCTAACGACCTACAATTGTACATTTTTCAAATACGCCTTACAAAACAACTTGAAAAAATATATCATGATGTAATAATGCAACGAAATATATTGATTAATATAATCAATACTACCCATAAATACAATAACAATAATGTTTTGTTTTATGAAAATACTAATACAAATATTTTCAGCAGAAACAAAGAAAACTACTGGAACGTCTCTTATTTGAACCCATCTACTATTACTTCTAAATATTTAACAAAAAAATTTTCCAAAGTGATGTCTTTCAATTTTTATTCCAATTTGTCAAAAAAGGATAAAATTACCTTACTTGGCGTATTTATTCGTCCACTTGAGCGTGGATTGGTTATATACAAAGAAGCATTTGAACCTTGTCATTATAATATAACATATTATGAAACAGAATCATATTATTTAGATATGATGATGAAACTTAAAATTAAAATTGACAAGAAAATATTTAATATGATGTAATTAAAATATTGTATATTATAATTATAATTAATTTCAAAATTTTTTTTTGTACAAAGTATTAATTTTTAATCCAAAATAATTTCTATAAAAAAAAATTGATATTATAATTTATTTATATTTTATGTTATTAATTTGTATATTTATAATGGAATGGCCACCAAAATTTGTAACTTATCAAGACTATAGAAATGAATTAATGGAAGCATGTAATACACATCCTGATTTTGAACAATGGTTAATGCGTAAATATCATATCAGAGAAAAATTAAACACTAATGGTTCTTGTGATGAATTATATGTTGAGTATCACAACAACAAATGTATACCTAGTGTTAATATTTTAAAAGAAGAATATTATAATGAAATGAATATGTTGATTCATGAAAAAATTATTAAAGGTGTTGTACTTGATATTCATCTTAGAAATTTTACATATACCGAACAAGATACATATGCCGAAAATTTATATAATTCTAAAAAAATAGAATATAGTGAAAATAAAAAATTAATTAAATCTGGATTATTGAATGAAAATATTCCAATGTTCAATATGCCCATTAGAATGAAGTATAAAAAATTACTATTAAAATTAATTGATGATACTATTAAAGATTATTACGAAACTATTCAAGAAATTAATTCAAGAAATTAATTCAAGAAATTAATTCAAAAAATTAATTCAAAAAATTGATATTATAATATATTATACTTCATTATATACAATATATTTATATATTATTATGAATAATAATAATTATTTTTATAATTTACCATCTGATATTATTCAATATATTTATAATATTAATTACAATTATTATGCAAAAGTTATTCAAAAAAATTGGTTATTATATATTAAAAACATGATTACTAACAAAAAAACTATTTATATTTTTAACAGATTTTATGATCATAATATTGATTATATTGATAATTATTTTCTTATTAAAAACTTTATCTTCTTTAAAAAAATGGTAGATATATGTAACAATTGTAATTGTTGTAAAAGACATTCTATTAATAGACCTAAAACATTAGAATATTTTAATGATTTTGAATATAGAATATCTGGTTCTTATAGACAAACATTTTATATGAAAAATAATTGTAAATGTGCTTGTAGACATTTAAGTAGAAAAATTTGTGACAAATATTCCGTTGAAAATATGTAAATTATTATAATAATATATAATAATATATATATTATTATATATTATTGTATATTATATATATGAAAATTAAAAAAAAAAATTACAATTTATCAATTATAATATTCCTTATATTGTTGAATATATTTTTTTTATTATTAGGTAATAATTCAATTTATGAAACTTTAGAAGCTACTGAAACTAAAAATAAACTCGCTGGATTTAAAATAAAAAAAGATATTGATGTTAAATCTGTAGATTCTTCTATGAATGGTGTTGGTTCTAATCCAGATGCATCTGCTAATGATATGGTAAATAATCCAGAAGCAACTCAAAAAAGAGCAAATATTGCTAGTAGTATTAAATAAATAAATTATCAAAATATTTTATCTAATTGATTTAAATTTAAATTTATATTTATTTTATATTTAATTAAATAAATAAATTATCAAAATATTTTATCAAATTGATTTAAATTTATATTTATTTTATATTTAATAAATATATAAATTTATGATTATACCTGTCAAATGTTTTACTTGTGGTAATGTATTAGCTAATAAATATAGATATTATTTGAAAGAAATTAAAAAAAACAAAGAAGTAAATAATGATAATATTGATAACAATGTGAAATATTTAACTAAAGAAAATTATGAAAAAACAATTGAAGGTAATATTATGGACCAATTAAATTTACATAAATATTGTTGTCGCAGACATTTTCTAACTCATGTTGATATTGAATAAATAAATTTAAATTTTTTTATATTATATATATATATAATATGAAACAAACATACTATAAAAAAAAATATAAATCAAAAAAACAAAAAAAATATAAAAAACCCAGAAAAACAAAAAAATTGAAAAGGTGTAAAAGAAAATATTGTCAAAAAGGATGTGGTTATAAAAAACAATTAGGTGGATATGGTGTTCATACCGAATTTAATAGAATACAAGATTTTACAATGGGATTAAAAGATCAATTATTAGGCAAACAATATTAAATATAATATAAATTACATAATATAATATATTATATTATTTTTTATAAATATATTATATAATGAATTATTTTAAAAAATACAAAAAAGATCTATCAAACTTATGTGCGCCATCTGTTATATATTTAGTAATATCTATTATTCTTTTTTCTATAGCTGCATATTATAATTATGGCAATAAACACGTATTATGCTTCGGAGCTTATAATTGTTATGTACCAAATACAAGTTTAATATTTTTATTTGATATTTTGTATATACTATTTTGGACATTTATTTTGAATACATTATGTAAAGCAGGATATAAAGAAATTTCATGGTTAATATTAATAATTCCATTTATTTTATCATTTATTATTTTGATTTCAATATTTTTATTATATGGTTTAAAATAAATTATTAGTTTATATTTTTTAATAAAATACTAATATTAAATTAAAATAATTACTTATATTTATACTATAAATATATATAAATATGAGTAATGAAAATATTGTTTGGAATATAATTGACAAATTATTTAAAAATAATAAAAATTTATTAGTAACTCATCATCTAGATTCATATAATGATTTTTTTTTTAAAAAAATATACAATATTTTCAATGAAAAAAATCCAATTTTAATTCAAAAAGAAATAGATGATGAAACAAAAGAATTTAATTATATTGCTGAATTATTTTTAGGTGGTTTAAATGGTGATAAAATATATTATGGTAAACCTATTATATATGATGAAAACAGAGAACATTTCATGTTTCCAAATGAAGCTAGATTAAGAAATATGACATATGCTATAACTATTCATATTGATGTAGATGTTAAATATAAAATAATGAATAAAGATAAAAAGTACGATGAATCTACTATTACATTAGAAAAAATATATCTAGGAAGATTTCCAATTATGTTAAATTCTAAATTATGTATTTTGAATAATTTAGATAAAAATACAAAATTTATTATGGGAGAATGTAAAAATGATAATGGTGGTTATTTTATTATCGATGGTAAAGAAAAAGCAATTATTTCTCAAGAAAAATTTGCTGATAATATGATATATATTAAAGATAACCATAGTGAATTATATTCTCATTCTGCTGAAATTAGATGTGTTAGTGAAGATTCATCTAAACCAATTAGAACATTATCTATCAGAATTGTTAGACCAACTGATAATTATACTAATAATAATATAGTTGTTAATATTCCAAATGTTAGAAAACCTATTCCGTTATTTATTTTAATGAGAGCATTAGGTATTGAATCAGATAAAGAAATAATACAATTTTGCTTATTAGATATGAAAAAATATGAAGATTTAATTGATTTTTTTATACCATGTATTCATGATAGCGGTAGTATTTTCAACCAAAATACAGCTTTGAAATTTATATCTACATTTACAAAAAATAAAACTATTCCACATACATTAGAAATATTAACCGATTATTTATTACCAAATATTGGAGAAATGAACTTTATTAATAAAGCATATTTCATTGGATTTATGGTATTAGAATTGTTATTTGTTTATCATAATATCAAAAAACCAACAGATAGAGATAATTTCAAATATAAAAGAGTTGAATTATCTGGTTCATTAATATATGATTTATTTAAAGAATATTATACTTTACAACAAAAACATATATTTCAAAAAATAGATAAAGAATATTATTATAAACAAGGTTCATATCAAGAAGAGAATTTCAAATTATTAATTGAAAATAATTTCAAAGAAATATTCAAAGAACGTGTTTTAGAAAATGGTTTCAAAAAAGCATTCAAAGGTTCATGGGGTGCCGAAGAACATACTAAAAGACCCGAAGTTATACAAGATTTAAATAGATTATCATATAATTCATTTTTATCACATTTACGAAAAATCAATTTACCTATGGATTCTAGTGCAAAAATTGTTCCCCCTAGATTATGTCACTCTTCTCAATGGGGTATTATTGATCCATTAGATACACCAGATGGTGGTAATGTTGGTTTACATAAACATTTAGCATTAGGATCACATATTACTACTGGATTTTCATTGTACAAAATGATAAATTTTTTAAGAAAAGAATTCAATATTGAATTTTTAGAAGAATGCACTTTAGATTATATATCTAATTGTTGTAAAATTTTTGTTAATGGTTCATGGATTGGTATAACTAATGATCCTGTAAATATGAATCAAACTTTAAAATATCACAAAAGATTAGGTATTATTTCTGTATATACTAGTATATCATGGAATATTAATGATAATATTATATATATTTATTGTGATGAAGGTAGACTAACACGTCCTGTGTTTAATTTTTTAAATAATAAACCTTCATTTTATAATGAAACTATTCAAAATAAATTAATTAATAATGATTTTAATTTTTATGATCTTATTATTGGATTCAATAAAATACGTAAAGACATTAATTATTATGATCTTATCAATAGAACATTTATTAATGATTGTAATTATTTGTACAATAATACTGATATTGATTCTTTAAAACCATTATCTGGTATTATTGATTATTTAGATTCTGCCGAAACTGAATGTACTAATATTGTTACTAATATTGATTATATCAATAAATATACTACACATCTTGAAATACATAATTCATTAATTCTTGGTGTAATGGGTAATATGATTGTTCATCCTGAACATAATCAATTACCTAGAGATCTTTTTTCTTGTGGTCAAAGTAAACAAGGCGTTAGTTTATATAATTCTAATTATCAAAATAGAATTGATAAAATGGGTGTTGTTTTGAATTATGGTCAAATACCTTTATTAAAATCCAGATATTTAAAATATATCAATAATGAAGAACATCCATATGGTGTAAATACTATTGTTGCTATTGGTTCCTTCAATGGGTATAACGTTGAAGATTCTATTATATTCAATGCTGGTTCTGTTAGACGAGGTCTATTTAATACTACTTATTTTAATATGTATGAATCTAAAGAAGAAGTTAATAAAACCAATGATAAAACTATTACTACTAAATTTGCTGATGTTGATAAATATGATGTTATAAATAAAAAACCTGGTTATGATTATTCTAATTTAAATGAATATGGATTAATCAAAGAAAATACTATTGTTGATGATAAAAAAATCATTATTGGTAAAATTAAATCTAATCCTGATAATTATGATAACTATATTGATCAATCTATTTTACCAAAAAAAGGACAACTTGGTTTTATTGATAAAGCTTTTATTACTGATGGCGAAGAAGGAACTAGAATAGCTAAAGTTAAAATTAGAGAAGAAAGAATTCCTAGTATTGGTGATAAATTTTGTAGTAGATGCGGACAAAAAGGTACTATGGGTATTATGTTAAATGAAGAAGATATGCCTTTCACACAGGATGGTATTAAACCTGATATTATTATCAATCCTCATGCATTACCTAGTAGAATGACCATTGGACAATTAATTGAAACATTATCTGGTAAAGTTTGCTCATTATTAGGTGGATTTGGTGATTGTACTGCATTCATCAATAATGGTCCTAAACATGAATTTTTCGCTGATTTATTACAAAATTTAAATTTTAGTTCTACTGGCAATGAAATATTCTATAATGGAGAATCAGGTGAACAACTTGATATGGAATTGTTTATTGGTCCTTGTTATTATATGAGATTAAAACATATGGTTAAAGATAAAATTAATTATAGAGCTAGAGGACCCAGAACTAGTCTTACTAGACAAACTGTACAAGGGCGCGCTAATGATGGTGGATTAAGAGTTGGCGAAATGGAACGTGATAGTATTATTGCACATGGTGCCTCTATATTTTTAAGAGAATCTATGTTAAATAGAGGCGATGAATATTTTGTTGCCGTATGTAATAATACTGGTTTTATTTCTATTTATAATGAAAATAAAGATATATTCATTAGTCCATATTTAGATGGACCTATTAAATTTAAAGAAAATATTCAAAATAATTTTAATATTGATTTTGTCACTAAGTTTGGAAGAAATTTTAGTATTATTAGAATTCCATATGCTTTTAAATTATTGATACATGAATTGATGAGTATGAATGTTAGTATGAGAATTATTACAGAAGATAATATTAATGTATTCGAATCTATGAATTATAAAAATTCGATTGATATTATTAAAAATTTAGAAGAATATAAATCTTTTTTTGATAAAGATAATACTACACCACCTAAAATTAGTGAACTAAAATCCAATATTAATTATGACGATAATGATGATGATAATAATACTATTATGATAAAAAAAAATAAAGAAGCTGATAAAGAAGCTGATAAAGAAGAAGATAAAGAAGAAGATAAAGAAGAAAATAAAGAAGAAGATAATGACCGTGATAAAATAGAAAAAAATGATGACGATGATGATGATTATGATGGATTATCACCTGAAACTATTGCATCTATTAAAAAAGCAGAAGAATATGCTAAACAAGAAAATGAGTCTGATGATAGTAGTGACGATGATTATAAACCACCCATATCTATTGGAAATACTATAAATACTTCTGATGTTTATGACTTGACCAATATAAATCCAGATCTTAATACTCTATCATTACCATTACAAACTACACAATCTATTTTGACACCACAACCTGTTATGACACCACAACCTGTTTTAACACAACAACCTGTTTTGACACAACAATCTATCCTACCTTTACAACAATCTATTTTGACACAACAACCTATTTTAACACAACAACCTATTTTAACACAACAACCGGTTCAATTTGTTGATAACACTAAATCTAATATTCCTTTACAATCTAACAACATTAATTCTTCTTCTTTTATTGAACAATCCGATAATATTGATGTTAATGATCCTTTAGAAATATCAAATGAATCAAAAACTATAAAAATATAAAAATAAATTAATTTTTTATAAAATTAATATATTAATCAATATTAAATATTATTTAATATTAATTAATATATCAATGTCCAACAAAAATTATAATATTATTGAATCTATTTTTAATTCTAGAATTAACATTTTGAATATTTTAAAAAAACGAAACTTTAATATTGATGATTATGAAAATTGTTCTTTTAAAGAATTAGCTATTCAATATGAAAATAAACAATTAGATTTACTTTTAAATAGTAATGAAAATGAAAAAAAAATATACATTAAATATTATGTATACAAAAATATTAAAACCAATAATATTTATGATATTATTGAAGATTTATTTACATTAGAAAAAATTTTGACAAAAAATGATGATTTGATTATTATTATCAAAGATGAACCTAATGAAACTTTAATTCAATCTATTAAAGATATTTGGGTTAATGATAATATATATGTTTCTTTATTGAATATCAAAAGATTACAATTCAATATTTTAGAACATTCATTAGTTCCCCCACATAGAGCATTATCCACCAGTGAAGCTATCAATATCAAAAATGTATACAATGTTTCTGATGAACAATTACCCAATATTTCTTATTTTAGTCCTGTATCTTTAGTAATGGGTTTCAGACCTGGTGATATTATTGAAATTAAAAGAAAAAGTAGAACTTCTATTTACAATTATTATTACAGAATATGTAAAATTTAATATTTATAAATATTAATAACTAATTATATTTTGATGAGTGTATTAGACAAATATATTTACAAAAACTGTTTTGAACTAAATAATAAGAACCATGATATCAATAATTATTTATTTGATGCATCCTTTAGTTATAAAACTATAACTGATGTTAGTGATTGTGCTAATTATGCTTATTATAATAATCATCCTAGTTTTTTTTTTAAAAATAAATACGGAGAAGATGTGTCTAAATGTTATGTTTT
>Ga0163111_10000559_pt1 | contig 22286 bp, 17 predicted proteins | sample CRUFie1St18metaG_FD_109645 | JGI IMG/M metagenome (GOLD analysis project Ga0163111, IMG submission 109645) | Marine microbial communities from the Costa Rica Dome - CRUD Field 142mm St18 metaG | ecosystem: Environmental > Aquatic > Marine > Oceanic > Photic zone | place: Costa Rica: the Eastern... | reverse complement strand
TACTCTTGATGTTCTACCAGATGATATTGTAGGATATACAGAACTAAAGAATTCATCTTGTACAGTTGCAGGTACGAATGCAAACTCATCTAAGTATACTAAGTTAATAGACATACCCCTTACAGATGATGCTGATGTAGATGATGCAAATATTTTTGAACCATTCTCTAATTCTATATTACCCTTGTTCCATTCTACTACACCTTGTTGTAAGAACCATGGTAAGTTCTCATATGCTAATTGTAATCTTGATAATATTTCTCTTGATGTAGCTGCTTTGTTAGCTAAGATAGCAATATTAAAGTCTGGATTGAATAATGCATAGTGCATCATTATTGCTATCATTGTAGTTGTTTTACCAGTCTGTCTAGGCATCTTACAGATAACAAATCTGTTATCATCGACTGTATGCATTATTTCTTTTTGATAATCGTATGGCTTGTATGGTATTAGACCTTCATCAATATTAACAATCTTAATATATTTCTCACAGAAGTATACTACATCTTTACTGCATTTGACTATCTCATTGATCTCTTCTTCTGAAAAGTCAATGTTGATATTAGCTTTCTTGAGCTTTGGATTTCCTAAGTAATGATCAGCCATCTTTTGGTTTTATCTTCCTAGCACCACCTTCTATCAAATCTGTAAGGTCTTTAGTACTACCTACAAAAAGGTTATTGGTTACTTTTTGATTCTTTTGTTCCTCTGGTTGTAGGTCTTTCATTTTCTTTTGTAAGTCTAACAAGTCTTTGTTAGCTGTTGATAATGTTCTTACCAAGTCTGCAACAACTTCAAATGATCTAGGATGTTGACTTTGTTGTGCTAAATCTACAATACCATTAAGAGCATCTGTTCCTCTTTCTATAATATTGTATAAGTTTTCTCTAGCATACTTGAAGTCATTTTCCATTTCTGGATTTACGTTTGCTTCATCTGCTTTAACTATTTCACCTTGTATAGGTTCTAAGTCTAAAGCATCAGCTATTGTGTCTTTATGTTTCGCCATTGAAGTAATCCTCAAAATCTGTTATTACAGAATAATTATCATTAGCAAAGATGCCACCAACTGCTATAGTTAAACTGCCGTTCGTGGTTGGATTTCTAAATTGATCTAAACCAGGTTTCTGTTTAACAGCAGATGCAGGTGTGTTTCCAAATGCACCATTTGCATGTGTTGTATAGAAATTGGTATTAACGTTTTTGATAACGCCTTGTTCTTTGATTGGTCCGTAGAAATATGCTCTCATGTTAAATCCCAAATTCCATATTAAAGCTCTTCTTGTTTCAAAATCACCTTCATAAACATCTTGTGAGCTAATACTATTTAGTACAATTGGAACATCGACCTTTATATCCATCTCTGGTATAAGGTTTATAGTTGCTGTGAATTCAGGAGTAAAGAACGGCATTATTTGTTCTAAAAGTTGTGTTGCATCTTCTGCATATCTTGTGTAAAGGTTTAAATCAAAGTTAATGTCATATGGTACAGGATTGAATATTCTTTTTACATTGTTTCCTGTATTTGGATCCTTTACTAATTTTGTTACTGTGTTTAACTTCCTACTTGGATCATATGTCATACTCATCATTTCAAATGATATTCTAGGAAGTAATATAGATTGTTGTTCAGTTAAACTTAGATTCTGTTCTAATCTAGCTGTTACCTTTTCTCTTGGTGCATATGTTAAAGGTACTTTTATTTTTTGTATGACATTACCAGAACTATTCTTTCTTTTGATATGCAAATCATTGAACATAGTTCCAAATAAAATTATATACTTTCTTATACTTTCGTGATAAAACTCATGACCAAACATTAGAAGTTACCTCCTTCACTAAATGGATCTGCGTCACTGAAGTCAATAAAGTTATCTGCACCAGTTTCAAAGAATTGGTTTTCACTATCTGTTATATCATCTTGATCCAACTCTGCTATACCATCCAACAATATTCTTTCACCTGACTCTAAATGTAATGGCAATGGAATTCTATCTGTTGAATCCATAATTAGTTGTGAGTTTAATCCTGTATCCATTGATCTGTTATCTTCTAACTTATCAATCTCTTGTATACCAGTATCAAATCTTTCACCACTGTATTCAAACATTTCTAATCTAAGTTCATAGAATTGTAATGTACCCATTTGATAGAACACTGGTTCATGTTCTACGAAGTTTATTGAATACATTTTATTGTTTAGTGGAAACCAGATCAGGTCTCCTTCTCTTGGTCTTGTTAGATTAGCTAAATCTTCTCTTCCAACATCTTCTTCAAATGTTCTTCTAGCAACTGACATAGTCATTGTGTCTCTTTGTTCTACACCAAACTTGGATAAGAAGTCTCCTTCTCCACCAAAACCTTCTACTGTATTGATATACATTGGTACTGTATAGTATTCTTTGTAAACTGCTAGATCACTTTCACCATATAGGTTATCATAATCAACATAAGTCTTTGGCATATAGTAAGCATCAATACCATAAATTTGTATTGACTCAATTACTAAATCTTCGATTAAGTCTTGTTCACCTTTACTTTCGAAGTTGTTAAAGAAAACATTTCTAGTTGCCATAATATTATCCTACCATATCTTCTGGCGGATATGAGTATGCTGTTGCCATTTCTTCTTCAAGCTGTTGTCTTTCAGCAAAGGCATCGTCATATAACTTCTGTCCGTTAAACTGTACTCCTCCTGGTAATTGCATTCCTTCGAATTTAATTAGGTTAGTTCCCCATTGCAATTTAATCAAGCATGCTGCATATCTCAATAGCCATCTGTCTTTCCATATATCTGGATAAGTGTCTGGATCTATAACTTTATAGGCTTTAGCGACAATAAAGTCTCCTACATTTAATCTATCCCAATCCATATCTACATGGACTTTGTTTGTGTTTCTTGTATATCTTAATCTCTGTTTACCAACTAATATTTCCTCGATCATACGGATGTTTTGGAAGTTCATATAGTAAGGGACCAGTTCATACCTAGAAAGGTCGTAGAGGTCGTTTAAAGCGATCTGATACCGTATATTAAAGAGGTTATTTGTAGACAATGCATCACCTATATCAAACAGATCAACTACACCTATAATGTTATCTGGTACTGTAAAACATTTATTAGTCTTATCGTCTGCTGTTACTTGATGCTTATAGTATACATGTTCCATACCATCAAAGTGGTAATCCATATAATAGTCTAAAGCCTCATCTACTCTATCGTCAATTTGGTCTTCATCAACATTTATCTCGATTACAGGTTTACCTAATCTACGAAGACAATGTTCTTTGAATGTTGCTTTAGTTGTTGGTCTACTCATAATACTATTTATTCTCCCCAGGCTATATCAGTGTTAGCATAATATACTTTAAATATTCTACCTGTGTTATCCTCCAAGTCAGTTCCTACTCTTATATCACCTTCCACATCTAATACTGCTTGTGGATTAGTTGTTTGTATTCCTATTCTATCTGATGTAGTATTTGCCACTAATAGATCATCTGATGCACTTGCACCTAATCTTTTACCACCTTGTGTAGTAGAATCTTGTTTGATCTTTGCATCAGCATTACCAAGGTCTTTTCCTCTTCCTGCGTCTCCAATTATACTACTTAAATGTCTTGCCTTACTTGCCATATGTTATCCCCACGCTACGTCACCATTAGAATAATAAACTTTAAATGCTCTGTTATCTCCATCCAACAATGTATTATTTACAGTTACATTAGCACTAAAGAATGCATTACCATTAACTGAGAATACATGAGCTGGATTTGTATTTGCTATACCTATATTGTTATTTGATGCAATTGTAATATTATTTGATGATCCAATACCATATGAAAATATTTGTAATAAGTCATTATTGGATGCACCTTGTGTTAATATAACATTAGCACCATTAGTTGCTGTATAGTCTTCTGTCTCTTCTAATAATATACCATTCAAGAATACTTGAATACTATCACCGGTTCTATAACCTAAACTACTACCATTGTCATCATTACCAGCAAAGTTTGTTTGATTGTTTGATGTTACAAATTCATATAGTGTATAAGCACTGAATCCTGCTGCACCGGCTTCATTAGTCCAGAAGAGTGTACCGTTACCATATGTTTTTAATATCTGACCTGATCCACCATCCTCAGATGGGAACGCTTGAGCATTGACAGTTAATGAAGATAGATTTGCGCCGATCTCAAATACAGCTGTACTATTTGCAGAATATAAAATACCATCAGCGGTATTGATCGCTAATTCTGCGTCTTGTAATTGTGCATTTGTAGGTGCGTTTCCAGAAGTACTGGAACGCTTGATTTTAATAATCGATGCCATTTAGCTCCTCATTCACTGCCTATATAGGCTGAGTTTAAAGCCCCTTATATAAGAGGCTATAAAATTATTTATTAACTGTAAGTCCCACCATCAATGATTGCATCTAGCTGTCCAAGTTCAGAAGCTGAATATGAAACAGTTCCAGTCGGTTCTGTTGTTATTCCTTCAACAACAACAAATGCCTTATTTGAATGTGATGTGTCTCTAAATATTCCAGAGAACTTATCTGTTCCACCTACATCATGTGTTCCATAGAAACCTACGTCTACTTCATCTAGACCTGTTCCAGTTTGGTTATCAGCAAGTGATAGCATACTATCATTAATTTTTACTGTTGTACTGCTTACTGTAGTTGTTGTACCTGATACTGTTAAGTCACCAGTAATAGCCATATTACCACCAACTGTAGCATTACCAACAATAGCTGCTGTAGCTGCATTTACTTCACCTGAAATATCAGCATCACCACTTGCTATAACATGAGAAGCTGATACATTACCTGAGAATGTACCAACGCCAGTTACGTTTAATGGTTGTGTTGTTATGAAATGTGAAGCATTACTGTAATAGTTATCTGCCATTACATAAGCAGCTGCACCCATACCACCATGTTGAGAACAATAGTAATAATATAAATTACCAGCATCTTGTTGTAGTTTAATTCTTGTATATGCACCTGCACTACCTGGAGTACCTACTTTTTCATATATCTCAAAACCACTTGCTGTACCTTGTGATATTTCAGAACCACCACCATGAGTACCGTTATCAGTTGTACTGAAAACTAATGGGTGGTTACTGTTAGATGAATCTGATTGATCGAACCAATATATAACACCTGGTACTAATCTTAATGCTTGCTGTGTTGTTCCATCGATAGCGTATTTATTTCCGCCATCAGAAACTACAGTAACTACATGCTGTGCACCTTTGTTCTCAAGTACAATATTACTTGTGTTAGTTGCAGCAACTACTAGTCCATTGTTACCAGATAGTTTAACTGTTTCTGATTCACCACCACCAGATAATACTAAGTTTGCTGATGATGTGTTTGCTACTGTTGCAAGGTCTACATCTACGGTGTTTGCTGTAACTGTAATTGCACCTGAACCATCAGATGTTACACCTATACCATTAGCACCACTAATTGTTAGTGTTGAATTGGATCCATTACCTGTACCTGTTAATGTTACTGTACCATTGTCTGTGTTTGCAGTTGTTCCAATAGTAAAGTCATCACCTGATAACTGTATTGTGTGTCCTGTTGCATTGGCGGAAAATAGCTTCTTATCTGCTAAGTTTATAGCTAACTCACCAGTCTGCAACGCGTTATTTGCCGGTACCGCATCTGCGGTTGACGACCTTTTTAATTTAATAATTGAAGCCATTTATATCTCCTAATCTTTTATAGCGTCTTGCAATCTTTCTAAAACGAAGGGACTTGTCCTTCTTTTATGTCTACTCTTTACGTTATTTATTTGTTCAAGCTCTTTGATACGTAATCTTTGTACTTGTATTTCAGTAGTTAATTGCATATTTTTTTCTGTTAATTCATTTATAATCTGTTGTTGATTTTGTATGTATTGACTTAACATCTCTAATTCATCTCTATCTAAATCATTCAAACCACTCATTAATAAGTTCCCCCATCTAAATCATCAAACTCTGGTGTTCCTCCTGAACCTGCTTGTAATACTTTTCCTTCTGTTCCAGTTACCTGAGCCATTGTCGAAGTATTACTTGCATAAAAAACACCACTAGTTGTAAAAGTGTTTAATCCTGTACCACCATCTGATGTCTTTAATGGTGATGCAAGACTATCAATCGTTGCATTGTATAATGTTACATCTTTGATTCCAGTAGCAAATGTATTTCCTTGATACTTTGCTCCTGATACAAAAATGCTTTTTCCATCAGATACGCCTGATGGTAAATTAGTTCCAATGAAATTCAATGTACCTGATTGATAATCAAAGTACCATTCGTCATCATTGCCTGATCCAGTTTCAAATAACTGTGTTCCGTTAGATGCTGGATTACTTGATCCAGCACTATCTACATATACCTTTAATTGATATGTAGCACCAAACTTTGGTGGCACCCAGTTAGTTGTTCCTGTCTTCCATGTTCTGTTATTTGTTGCTGTTCCGTCTTCTGTTGTTTCTAATTCTGTATATATTCTAAGTATAGAAGTATTGGATCCTGGTATTGTAGATGGTATGGATCCTACATCTGACCATACTTCTGCTGGTTTGATAATTAAATCAGATACAATAGCTTCGTTAGGAGCTTTCTTATTGGCATTAGTATCTGTTTTAGTTTTACTAAATCCAACCTTCTTCCACAGCAGGTCTACTTTTTGGGTATCACTGATAGCCATTATTCGACCTCCAATTTAGTAATTGATTGACCATCTGCTAATCCAACACTTACTAATATTTGATTATTGTAAGCATCTGATGCATTCTGATCACCAAGAGTTAATGTAAATGTCTGGTTAGTATAACTTGTACTAGCTTGTATTCTATCACCAGAAGTAAATGCACAACCATCTGAACCATTACCACCATTGCCTGTATCTGCTCCAGGAGTACCAGCACCTGCATATGTTGCTGATGCATCTAACCAACCATTAATAGATGATGCATCGTCTATATCTGTATTAGGAGCTGCAATGTGGAATGATGTTAAACCACCAGTTGTTAATTTTATTGTCATATTTGACATTGTTGTTCTTTTAAAAGCAAATCTAAAAAACTGTGTACCTGATCTTCCAGAGCTTAAGTCTGGTCCTGCTGGAAGGAATCCTGTAGAATAATTATTCTGGTTATGAGCTAAAGTTCCATATCTTACTATTGCTTCATCTGTTCCAGCAACAGTTACTGCACCTGTCCAATTATTACTTGCATAGTAATCTTGTCCACTATTGAATGCTGGAGTTGCACCAGACCATCCTGTTATAATTCTTAATCCATCAGTATCAAATCCAGCACCTAAACTATCTGATACTGGTATTGCTGATTCATTAACTCCACTTGAAGTTCCGTTGTATACTGCTACTTTTGTATTTGCAAATTGTAATGTGTCTCCTGTTCCATTTACATTTTCCATATTCATTCCAAAACCTTCTACTCTTCTTCCACCACCATTTACATTTATTTGGAATGTGTCTATACTTACATTAGCTCCAACACCAGTATTAGCTTTTGGCTTACCACTGCTTAATGTTGAACTTGGTAGGATAGTATATGCTTTTGTTTGTGATGCAAATGCTGAACCACTATCACCTTCTATATTTGTTCCACTACTTATATTGAATGGAGTACTATCATCTTTATATACTTGACCTGCTACATTACTTACTAAAGCACCTACAACATTTAAAGTTGCATCATTTGTATAATAAGGTACACCTGACACATACGCTAAAGTGCCTGCAGAGTTCTGTGTCAAGGTAGTACCACTAAAGTTCATTACTGGTTTTCCAGTTAAGTTATCTTTTACAAATTGTAGTACAGAAGTATTTCCTGTAGTACTATGTGAAAGTTTATATGTATGAACACCTGTAGTTAAACTTGACTTAGATACTCTTGCTCTAAATCCAGAATATAATCCTGGTGCATATATTGATGTTGCTGCTGAAGTTGCATCACCATCGTTATCGAATCCATTAAAGTCTAATTCATCTACGACTACTAATGATTGATTTGTTCCTGTGTTATCACTACTATCAAATGCAATAGCTCCATCAGCTGATCCATCTACTATTGCTGATAATGTTCCTGCTCCAGCATTATATGTAACTTGTGAATTAGCTTCACCAGTTGTTTCAATAGCTCCTGATGTAGTATATCTTGTTATACTATCACCTTCACCTAATGTACTTTCTGATGAATTGTCTATATGACCTTGAGCTAACTTAGGTGAACTTCCTACTGATGATGTTGTTAAACTAAATGTCTTTCCAGACAATCCTTCTGGTGCTGCTATTGATGTATCATATATCTTTATAGTTTTAGTTGCACTACTTGGTAATGATGAAGGATCTGCAGTAGAGTGTGTATTGATAGAAAGTGTTATTGTACTTGTACCTGTACCTGTTGCAGAAGTATAGGTATGTGGTTCTCTTGCTCCTTGAGGACCACCAGCTACTGATGTATTTGAAATAGCGTTTGCACTACCATCACCCCAATCAATATTGAAAGTTGCTACTACATCATTAGCATTTGTTGTATCATTGTCTACATATATTGTTTGGTTTACATTAGCTGATGTTATTTCACTTCCACCAGATACTGCTGACATTATATCAAAGTCAGCTACTGGATCAGCTGTAAACAATGTAATTAAATCTGTTACTGTTTGTGTTGCAGAATTACCTTCACCAAGTGCTCCAGTGTTTCTTGCAGTCACTACAATATCAAAAGGGGAGTTGGTATTATCCGTATAAGTATGAGATGGCGTCGAGTCCGTCGTATTGTTGGTATAATTTCCATCCCCCCAGTTGATATCAAATGCGTTGGCGTTTCCAACGACATTAATTGTTAAGGTGGCAGTTAATGGCGCGCCACCTGTATTTCCTGAAGTACATGTTGTTACTACATCACGTACATATGTTTGTTGATGTATGTTAAACATAACTTCATTCATAGAATCTATAGCTTCTGTAACTGTTGTTGTATTAGATATTGATGTTACAGCCCCCTCTATATTCCCTGAACCTGAACCGTTTGCAAATACACCATCTGCTGGTGCACCTAATTGTGTTGTATTTCCTACTGTGCTTATTCCACTAAGTGAATCGTCTACATATTTTTTGTTAGCAACTTCAAAGTCAGCAGCAGGTGTAGCATTGACTGTTACTTGGTTAGCAAACAACATAGTAAATTGTTGTGATGCTGAACCTAAGTTAAATGTTTGTGTTGTTGTTGGTATGATGTTATCATTAACAGTAGCACCTAAAGATATTACATCACCACCATCACCAAGGTTTATGTTATCACCTCTAAGTGTTATGGATCCATTTACTGTTAATGTGTTAGCTATTGATACATCTTGGAATGATGCTTGATTGCCTGTTGTGCTACTTGTTACTTCTAATGTATTTGCAAATACTTGTTTACCATCTATTGTGTTAGATGTAACATTTCCAACTACTACTACATTAGAACTAACAGATAAATCTTGTACTGTTAATTGATCTACACCACCAGTACTGTTTACAACTAATGCAGCACCGTTCTTTAATGTACCAGCAGTTACATTTACTAGTTGTGAATCTGATGCACCACCAATCTTAATTACAGTATTGGAATCTGTACCAATGAATAAATTATTACTGACTAAAGAATAAGCTAATTCACCAAAGGCAAGGTTCGATGCTGTTGCCTCGGTATTACTTCTTTTTATCTGAATTACACTATTAGCCACTAAAAGGTGCCCCCATCGACATTCAATGCTTGAAGAATGTATTCATCCGTAGTTGCATCGTATACCAATGTGCCCCCATCTACCTCCGTTGCGTCATTTACGTCAGTTAAGTCAGTTAGTTTAGTTTTACCTATATTCTGACTTGTAAGTGTTATTGCATTATTGCCAATAGTACTACCAACTATACCGCCACTTTGTGTGCCAATGTTGACTTTGATATTTGAAGATGTATTGTTGAATAAAGTATTTGCCATTATCTTGTAACCTCCGGAGTTACAGTAACTATACCTTCAAGTATTCTACTGATCTTGCTAGAAGAATCAGTTAGCTCTACATCATATACATATCGTCCAGCTGTCAAGCTAGATGTCACTGAGTTGTTTAGTGTAAGTGTAAGAGTGCCAGTCGTGTTGGCTAAAGATGTGCCAAATGCTGTAGAGTTGCTAGATGTGTGATGTTTTCTAATTTGTGCGGCAGCAGTCATGCCAGTCATATCTAACTGTGCACCTGTCGCGTCTGTTAAGTTTACTGATGTCTCAAAGTCTGTGCCTTGATCAATAACAATGTTTACTCTGGTCGCCATTAACCTCTCCTACTAATACAGAGGTATTTATACGAAAAGAAAGTTGTATCTAATTACAAGGTACTATTTTTCTGCTATGTATGATTCTATTTTGTTTACATCTAAAGGTCAACTCTTCTTCTCTCGACCCTTCAATAGTCATTAATGACCTTTTTGTCTTGCCATACACTACGAACCATAATGTATTTTGATCTATAAGAAACAGATCAGTCTTACCATTAGATCCTCTGACAACATCTTTTCTTAGTTTAAAATGTTTACTAAAGTATTCACCTAATCCTAATAGATCAGAATAAAACTCATTAGGATTTTGATATGCATTCCAATAAGTTTTATACTCTTCTACTAGAGCATACTTGTAGTCCTTTCTAAGATTCAAGTTCTGTTAACTCCTCTACTATATCTGCCCAGATGTTTTCATCATACACAACCCATCCTAATGTTATTCTAGGACCACCATATGCACTGTGCCACATAATTTTATTGTGTTCTTTCTTCTCACCATAGTACCCAAGTTTGCAATGCCATCCTTTTGGATCTTGTAAGTGTACAAGTTTCTTATTCCAATCTGGAATAATAGAACCTTCTTTTTCTTCTGAACTGTCTAAGTGACGCCAATAACCATTACCATCACCATAAGTAAATAAACAATTGAATCCAGGTACATTCCAATTTGTATGCCATGCAATATATCCATTCTCTGGATAAAACATTTTAAGTGCACAAAATTTATAACCTATAACTCTTCCAAGTTCATCGTCGAGTTGTTTGGATCTATCCATATACTTGTCAATCCATTCTTTCTCTTCGTTAGTAAATCTATGTCCCTCTTCAGTTAAAGTTTTCTTTAACGTCTGAGTATTTAAGTCATACCCAAAACTATCTGGTGGGTATCCATCATGATCATTATGGTTCATACTTGCCAAACAATCTAATGATGTTGAAAATTCTGGCCTGTCCTCTTTCATAAATTTGCCTCTAGTAGGCCAGTTAGGCATATTTTTATCCGGTCTGTTTTCCATTACAAATGAGCTGTAATCATTTAAAATGTTTAAAAGATCCGTAGGCAGCGTCAATATCTGTTGCATCTTTAAATAGGTTCCCCCTCTCTGATAAGTCGGGCGGAATGGTGTAATGTAATACAGCCTTCTCATGCCCGGCTCGTAACTCGGCTTCCCTATATCCGGTTACAAAATTATATTTAGCGTCATTAGGTAAACGCACTATATCAACATTGTTATCTGGATTCTCATAAAGAGCTCTCCAAAAAGCAAATGTATCCCAAAAAGCTAATTTCTTTGGAAATGGCTTAGTGTTCTTTTCTACTGTATGTCTCTTATACCAATACATCCAGTCTTCCCATAACTTCTGTGTACGTTCGTTTTTATTCCAAGCAAACATTCCACAATGCCATCTAAACTTATGAGCTTTTCCTTCTCTATAAAGTTTTATATGGTCTTCGTTATAGTGTTCTAACTCTCTTCCAGGTATCCCTGGTCCAACTTGATCATCATGTGTAAAATAAACTACCTTAGCATTATAAGGTCTATTCTCTGACATTACAACATCATGATTTCCTAAATGATCCCATACTTCTTCTATCTCATCACTTAGTACCATAATGTCAGCATCAAGATAGATAGTCTGATCAAATGGAGATAGAGGTAATGCCCATAACTTTGTTCTACAATGAACAGGTACGGGTGTAGTTAAATGATCAAATAGATGCCTATGTCTGTCCTCTATCCATTCTTCATGAGTATAGAACGCAACCTTAGCATTAGGCACTTCATCCTTTAAACTTTCAATAGCCATTATCGCAGCATCATAAAAAGGCTTAGATAATGTAGCTACTACTAAGTAGCCTCTATTCACTTTTGTTCTTCTCGCTTTCCTTAACAATAACTGCAACACCGTAAGCAAAAGCCTCAAAGTAATTGGTTGCTTTTCTTATTTGTCTCTTTAGCAGTTTCTCATCACTATTCTTAACAACATCTAAATCCATAAAGCTGGACTTAACTTCCCAAAGTTCATGACGAGTCTTTTCTCTTTCCTCGTCTTCTTTTATACTTTGCATAGCTTTATCACGTGACGAAGCTATTTGTATTTCTCTTTTGGTATTAGTATCTATCTCAGCTTCTGTAAACTGTGCTAATATATCTCTGAACAGTGGATTGTTCTTATCAGCTTTAATGCCTTTTTCTTGAACAACCATACCATCAGGTCTTATCAATAGACAGCCTAATTCTGATCTAGCATTGTTAGTGTAGTGTGGATATTGTATCACAGGTAAACCTGGATCTATGTCAAAGTCTTTAATACTTAGAGGTTTCTCTTTAGTAGTTCTTTTCTCTTGCTGAGGTTCTTCACTAGGTTTATCAATTGTCATACCTGTTGGTACCTTTGCATATTTTACATCTTCCATAATAATTTCTCAAATTTGAAGTTCATAGTATACTATAATGTATTTATAAGGTCAACAGTTAAGCTACTCTAACCCACAATGTTGTTGTGCTTATTGTAGATGTTGATGACTGAATTGTAGATCCAGACCATGCATTGTCATAACTACCAATGTATGCCTTTTCAAATGAACCAGTATATTGGCCAACATAATCTTTTGAATATGTTTTTGTATATGAGCCAACATAAGTTTTAATATATTGCTTATCAAATGCACCCTCAAATTGTTGAGTGTATGTCTTTGAATAATCGCCTACAAACGCAGCACCATAAGCTCCAAGATATTCTTTTGTATATACTCCTATATACGCTTTTTCAAAGTTCTGCGTAAATTGTCCAGTAAATGTACCTTCGTATTCTTTACTGTATACTTTAGCATAGGTTCCCACATATTGTCTTTGGAATGCTCCTTCAAACAATTTAGAGAATTGACCAACATAAGTTTTAGTATATTGTCCTGTATATTGACCTGCCCATTGCTTCACGAAGTTACCAACAAACTGACCTGAGTATTGTTTGTTGAATGCACCTTCAAATTGTTTATCAAATGCACCTTCGTATGTTTTGTTATATTGTCCAGTATACTGACCTACATAAGTTTTTGTATAGTTACCAGTAAATGAACCTTCGTAATCTTTTGAATAGTTTCCTAGGTATACTTTGTTAAATGTACCTTCATATTGAGTTGTAAACACACCTTCATATTCTTTTGTATATGCTTTGGTATATGTTCCAACATAATTAGTTGTGTATGATCCCTCGAACTGTTGAGAGTATTGTCCTAGATATACTTTTGTAAAGTTCTTATCATATGAACCTTCATACTGTTTGTTATAGGTTCCCTCAAATGTTCCTTCGTATTGTTTATTGAACACACCTTCAAATTGTTGATCAAAAGATCCTTCATATTGTTTTGTGTAAACACCTTCATACAATCCTTCGTATTGAGTTACAAATTGTTTTGTAAATGAGCCTTCATATGCTTTGTTGTATATTCCTAAGAAAGCACCTTCGTATTGTTTTGTATATTGGCCATCAAATGTTCCTTCGTATTCTTTTGAATATGCTTTAGCATATGTACCAACATATTGTCTTGCATATGATCCTTCAAATAGTTGTGAATACTGACCAACATATGATTTAGTATATTGACCTGTATATTGACCAACATATGCTTTCTCATATTGACCAATAAATGTTCCTTCATATTGTTTGTTGAAAGATCCTTCGAATTGTTTTGTAAATGATCCTTCGTATGTTTTTGTGTATTGTCCTACATATGCCTTGACATAGTTACCAGTATATTGTTTATCAAATGTACCTTCATAAACTGCATCATATGTACCTACATAAGTCTTAGTGTATGCACCAATATATTCTTGATTAAATTGTCCTTCATATACTCCAGCATATACTCCTTGATAACCTTGACCACCTACATAAACTCCAACATAGTATCCAATATATGTTCCCTCATATGCTTTGTTATATGCTTTGTTGAAGAAGCCTGTGTAGTCTCCATCATACTGACCTTCATATGTTCTTGATCCAGACCATAGTTTAGCATATGCTCTTACATAATTTAAACTAATATATGTTGTATTGAATACACCCTCAAAGGTTCCAGTATATTGACCTTCGTATGTTCTTGTTCCTTCAAATTGTCCTAGATATGTTTTGATATAAGCTGGTGCATAGGTTCTAGTATAGTTTTGAGAATATTGGCCAGTATATGTTCTTGATCCAGCATACTGTCCTTCATACTGCTTGTTGAATGAACCCTCATATTGTTTGTTGAATACACCTTGGAATGTTCCTTCATATACACCAACATACTGTGCAGCAAATTGTCCAGCATAGTGTTTTGTATATATTCCTACATAAGTTTTTGTATATGATTTAGTATAATTCTTTTCGTATTGTTTATTGAATCCGCCAACATATCCTTTGTTATATGCACCTTCATATGACTTACTATAATGTCTTACATAAGCTCTTGTGTATTGACCTGCAAAGTTCTTTGTATAGTTTCTTGCATAAGATCCTTCATAGTTTCCAGTGTATTGTTTATTATATGCTCCTTCATACAAAGCAGTCCATATTCTATCATATTGACCAACATAGTTCTTTGTAAATAGACCTGTGTATGTTGCTACATATTGTTTTCCGAATGTACCTGAATATTGCTTACTATAGTTAGATGTGTATGTACCAGCATATTCACCAGAATAGTTTCTTCCAAATTGTCCTGTATAGGCAGCTTCGTATTGTTTGTTATATGTACCACTGAATGCTCCTGCATATTGTTTATTATATGTTCCACTATACTGACCTTCATACTGTTTGTTAAATGTTCCAGCATATGCTCTTGTATAGTTACCAGTGTATTGTACACCATAGTTTGTAGTGTATGTACCAGCAAATGTTCCAGTATAATGTTTTGCAAATTGTCTTGCATATGATCCTACATATGCTTTCTGATATTGTTTTGTAAACTGACCTTCAAATGTCTTAGTATAGTTTCCGGTAAATATTTTTGCATAGTTTCCACTATAAGCTCTTGAATAGGTTGTAGTATATTGTCCTGTAAATGTTTTATTATATTGACCAGTATATCTCTTAGTATAGTTTCCAGAGAATGCTTTTTGGAAGTTTGTTGTATATGTACCAGAGTATTGTCTGTCATAGTTTCCTGCATAAGTTTTTGTATAGTTACCGGTATAATGTTTTGTATAGTTTGTTCCATATGTACCAGTATATCTTTTTGTATACTGTCCTGTATATTGTCTTACATAGTTACCAGTATATTGTCTTGTATAGTTTGTACCATATAGTCCAGTATATGATGTTGCATATTGTTTTGTAAAGTTAGCTGTACTTGTGACTCTTGAGTATGATCCACTAAATGCTCTTACATAGTTACCAGCAAATGCTCTTGAGAATTGAGCAGTACTTGTTACTCTTACATAGTTACCAGCATATGCTCTTGAATAACTTGTGTTATAATATCCAGTAAATGTAGAGGTAAACTGACCCTCATATGTTCCTGCATAAGCTGCTGTACCTGGACCAGTATATTGACCTGTGAACTGAGCTGTTCTTGTTGATCTATTATAATTAGTTGATCTTGTAACTCTTACATAAGTACCTGAATATGCTCTTACATAGTTTCCAGAGAATGCTCTTGAATATGTAACAGGAGCCTGATACAATACAGTACCACCAACAGCTGCTGAACAATACTCTTGTCCACCGTTGATCAGTCCTTGGTTATAACATTCAAATGATGATTTAGAGTTGTTATAGTTTTTATTGTATGTTACGTTTGCTGCATATTGAGCTGCATATCCAACCTTACCAGTTACATAGAATGGAGGACCAGCATAGTTAACTGATTTAACATAAGCTCTTTGATAGTTTGAAGAAGGACCTCCATATACTGGACCAAATGGTGATGTATAACCTGTTGTATAAGAACCTGTAAATGTTCTATTGTAAGATCCTGAGTAACCAGTTGAGAAGTGTCCAGTGTATGCTGTTTCATAATATGCTGTATACTGTCCACTGTATTGTACTTGTGCTGGACCAGTATAGTATCCAGTATATTGTTGAGTTCTTGTAACTCTTACATAGTTTCCTGCATATGCTCTTGTATAGTTAGTAGCATAGTATCCTGTATATGTTGTAGTATATGAACCAGTATATTGTGTACTGTAGTAACCTGTGTATGTTGTATTATATGTACCAGAATAACTTGTAGAATATTGACCTGTAAACTGCTTAGAATAATGTCTTGTATATTGACCTGAATACTGTCTTAAGTAGTTTGTAGCATACTGTCCTGAATATGTTGTAGCATATGTACCTGAGTATTGTCTATCATAGTTACCAGTATATTGTTTTAAATAGTTTTTAGCATATTGACCAGCAAATTGTTTATTGTATTGGCCTGTATATCTTTTTGTATATTGTCCTGTGTATGCCTTTTGGAAGTTAGTTGTATATGTTCCAGTGTATGCTCTGTCATAGTTTCCAGCATAAGTCTTTACATAGTTACCAGTATACTGTTTAGAATATCCAGATGTATAGGTTCCTGTAAATAATTTTTCATAGTTTCCAGAATAAACTCTACTGTATGCACCAGTATATTGTTTAGCATAGTTTAAAGTATATGTACCAGAAAATGCTCCAGTATAATGTCTTGCAAACTGTCTTGAGTATTGTCCAACATATGCTTTTTGCCATATCTTAGCATATTGTCCTGCATATTGTTTTGAATATGATCCTGCATATGTCTTAGTAAATAATCCTAGATAAACACCAGTATATGCTTTTGCAAATAATCTATTATATACTCCAGTATATTGTTTAATATAGATTCTATTATATACACCAGTATATTGTTTCAAGAAGTTTTTAGAATAGATACCTACATATGCTTTTTGATACTGTCTAGTATAGTTGCCAGCGTATTGTTTTGTATATCCTTTTTCAAAGTTTCTTACATAGTTCTCTGTATATGAACCTTCATATATTGCTGTCCATACTCTATCATATTGACCAACATAAGTTTTTGTATAATGTTTTACATACTCGCCAACATATGCTTTTTGATATGCTTTTCCATAGTTACCAGTATATTGTTTTTCATAGTTGCCAGTATATTGTTCTACGTATGCTCCAACATATGTTTTGACATAGTTTCCTTCGTATAGTTTAGTATACTGAGTAACATAATCTCTATTGTAATTGCTATTGTATGATCCTTCAAAGTTTCCATGTAAGAAGAAACCTGTAAAGAAATCTGATGTACTTACAAAGGTTCCTTCAAACTGTTTGTTGAATTGTCCTGTATATGACTTAGTATATTGACCTATGTAAGTTTTTGTATATTGTCCTGTGTATTGAGCATTAAAGGTTCTTGTACCTTCATATTGTTTTGTGTATGCTTTTACGTAATTAGTACCAAGATATGTTTTATTAAAGTTTCCTGTATATTGTCCAGTGTATGTTCTTGTTCCTGTAAACTGTCTACTGTATTGTCCTGTATATGATTTAGTCCAGTTACCAATATAAAGTTTTTGATATTGGTCAGCATATTGACCTGTATAAGTTCTCGATCCATCATACGTTCCAGTATATGTACCAGAGTATGTTTTGATATATTGTTTGTTAAATATACCAGTATATGATCCTGCAAACACACCTTCAAAGTTAGCTGTACCAGAGAATGTTCCTGTAAACAATCCTTCATACTGACCACTATATTGTTTGGTGTAGTTTCCTAGATATGTTTTATTGAATGCTCCTTCCCAAGTAGCTGTGTATTGACCTGTATATGTTTTAGTATATTGACCAGCATAAGTTCTATTGAAACTTCCTTCGTATTGTTTGCTGTATAATCCTACAAACTGTCCTTCGTATATACCAGTATATGCTTTGACATATATCCCAGTATAAACACCTTGATACTGTTTTGTATATGTTCCTTCAAAAGTACCTTCGTATTGTTTATCAAATGATCCCTCAAATGTTCCTTCGTATTGTCCTAGATAATTTTTAAGATAAGTTCCAGAGTAATCATTTTGATATTGTTTTACATATATTCCAGTATAAGTTCCTGTGTATTGTTTACTGAATTGTTGTGTAAATGATCCTTCATATGCTTTACTATATACACCTACAAAAGCACCTTCATATTCTTTATTATAGTTTCCAGCATAAAGTCCAGTATATGCTCTTGTATATTGACCTATAAATGTACCAGTGTATTGACCAACATATGATTTAGTATATTGTCCTGTATACTGACCAACATATGATTTAGTATATTGTCCTAAGAAAGAACCTGTATATTGTTTCTCAAATGCTCCTTCGAATGTTCCTTCATACTGTCCAAGATAATTCTTTAAGTAAGTTCCAGAGTAATCGTTTTGATATTGTTTCTCATAAACACCTACATATGCTTTTTCATATTGACCAGTATATGTTTTAGTATACTCACCTATGTACTCTTTTGAATATACACCAACATATACTCCTGTGTATGTTGTATCATAGGATCCCTCAAATGTTCCTTCATAAGTCTTATCATATTGACCAATGAATGTTCCTGTGTATTGTCCTAGATATGTCTTAGTATAAAGACCTGTAAACAATGTACTATATGTTGCTTGGAATTGTCCTTCATATGTTCCTTCATACTGTTTATCAAATGCACCTTCAAATGTACCTTCGTATTGACCTAAGTATGTTTTAAGATATAACTTAGAATAATCATTCTGATATTGTTTTACATATACACCAGTATAGACTCCCTCAAAAGTACCTTCGTATTGTTTTACAAATGTTCCTTCATAGTCTTTAGTATAGTTTCCAACATATAATGTTCCATACTCTCCAAGATATTGTTTTACAAAATCTCCAGTGTATTGTCCTAAGTAAGTTGCTACATATGCTTTGTTAAATGTTCCTTCGTATTGTTTGTTATAGTTAGCAGTAAATATTCCTTCGAACTGTTGTGAGTATTGTTTAGTGTATACACCTTCATATGTTGCTGCATATGTTTGATCTGCTAAATTGTTTCTTATATCTGAAACAGTTGATCCAACTTGTACCCATGTTTCACCTGAGCCAGCTGGATTGGATTGTGATAGTTTATATTGCCCTATTCCTGTTGCAGCTATCTGGTTTCTTAATCTTGCTGCTAATGTTTTAATGTCTGCATCTGACATTTCCTGTACATTACTGTTATTGTATATCTTTGCAGTTCTTACAGTTGTAGGGGCAGAAACGCCTTTGGTTTTTCTCCATAACTTAAATACAACATCATTAGTTGAATTACCTGAGAATCTTGAATCTGTGATTGAAAATCCACTGTCTGTATAAAGGCTAGTGTCGGGGTTTGTAGCTGATAGATAGTAGGATCCAAGACCATTCGAGGTTAAGTTAGATAGTGCTCTTGAGATAAGAGTACTATTAAGGTTGTTGCTATGCTCTGCAGCATATCCATCATCATTTAAGAATAATGGAGTTACCATAGACGTCTCTGCAATTGACTCTAAGTTTTGTTTAAGGGTGAATGTTGAACTTGTAGTGCTGAAAGGACCTGGGTGATCTCCAACACTTAAGTTTCCAGTTAAAGTGGTATCTACAAAAGATCCCATTGATGTTCCATCACCACCAATATTGATAGTTCCAGAACCTGTTAGTGAAGTTGAGAATTCAGTTAAGATTTGATGGACGGCATAATCCTGCTCGGTTGTTTGCATTTCCTGCAATCCGAGAAACGTACCGCCAACTGTTTCTTTTATCTTTAGAGGATTTCCCATTAATCACTAAGCCTTTAATTTGAACGCGTTATCACCCCAAACGCTACTTTCAGTATTATTTATAAAACTTACTCTGGATGCAACATAACCTTTTATAGCTGATCCAGGAGTTCCTCCATCACCTGATTGTGCGTATAGTGAATAACTCGTATCAGTCTTGGATTCGTTGAGTGCTGGATTGTCGGCATCAAAGCCTCCTGCACCCTTTCCATACTGACCTAGTAATCCTCCGTCTCCTCCGTGTACACCGTACTTAACAGCACTGTCTGTACCATTTCTACTTGCGTTAGATTCACTTATATATTGATTTGATGATACTGACCAACCAGCTCCTACACCTCCAAGACCACCTACAGTTGTAGATGTATCTCCTTCGACAGGATAACCACCAGATCCTCCTCCACCGCCACCACCAGCGAGGATTCCGTAGTTCTCTATAGAGAGATCCACTCCATTACCAAGTTGTATTGCATGCCCACCATCTGTACCATTTCCGCCAGTTCTGGTAGATGCATTTTGAGTACCTGCTGTTCCACCTGCACCAATAACATATGATCCAGGTTTCAACAACACTTTAACTTTATGATTAACTCCACCTACAGCAGATAAGCCAGTTACATCAATAGCAGCATTAGCAGATGTTCCATGTACAAATTTTCCACTATTAACTGTTATTACTAAATGCTGTGGTTTAGATCCAAAATTTGCTCCTATAGAAGTCAAGTGATCTTTAACACTAAACACTGATGTGTTAGAGGTTATTGTTTTTGTATTTCTTTCATAATTAACACCAACTATTTTCCATTGGTCGTTTTCTTTAATTCTGGTAAATACAACTTCTTTCCATTCATCACCAACTTTTACTCTAGTTGATTTTACTCTCTTAAGTTCACCGTCTTCTCTTATTCTAGTTACACCACCATCAGTTAGTTCACCTGACATTGTATTTGCTGCAGTTGTAGTATTTACATATGAAGTGTTATAACTTAATGCTCCAACAAATGAATTAGTAAATGCCACAACTTCATTGCCGCCTGCAGTTGCTCCTGAATATGCTCCACCATAAAGTTTTTGATATGATGTACCATATTCACCTTCATATGTTTTAGTATATAATCCTAACCATACTTTACCGTATTGTTTTGTATAGTTTCCTAGATATGCTTTTGCATAATGTGCTGTAAATTGTCCTGTAAATAATCCAGTATATTGACCTGTATATGTTTTTGTATATTGTCCAATAAAGTCTCTATCATAATAACCTTCAAACACTCCTTCGTATTGACCTGACCATTGCTTGGAATAAGTTTTAACATATGTCTTTGTATACAGTCCAAGATACACTCCTTCAAATGCTCCTATGGCATTACCATTGTATAATTGGTCTCCAGTGTATTGTCCTTCATAATGTTTTGTATATGCTTTTGTGTAATGCTTTGTATATGTTTTAGTATATGAGCCTTCCCACTGTTTAACATAATCGCCCATATAAATTTTTGTATAGTCACCTGTATATGATTTAACATAATCTTTATGATAAGATGCAGCGTATCCAAGTCCATCATAATATCCTACATAAGTTATTCCATCAAATTGACCTTCATAGGTTCCAGTATATGTTCCAATAGAGCTTCTTGCTCTATCATATTGTTTAACATAATTTTTTTGATACTGTCTTTGGAAGTTCTTTTGATATTGAGCAGAGAACGCCTTTTGGTAGTTTCTCTCGTATGCTTTTGTATACTGACCAAGGTATGTTTTAATATATTGTCTTGACCATGAACCACCAGCAAATACTCTAGTATATGCTCCTGTATATGATGGACCAGTAGGACCAACATAGTTTCTAGTATAATTAACGGTTTCATAGAATATTTGAGGGGTATACATACTAGGCTCAAATTCTATATGGACAGCCTCATATGCTTTTTGATATACATTTGTACTAAATGATGTTTCATAGTTGACGGCTGTACCACCACCAGTAAAGACTGGACCGTCATAGTTTGCACTAAAGAACCCAGTTGATGTAAAGTAACCAGGACCTACAAACTCTCTTGGTTCACCCTGATGCATTCCCATATATATTTGGCTGTTAGATCTGACATAGTTTGGACTTTGTTTCATCCATATTCTATGATAT
>Ga0163111_10000558_pt1 | contig 22287 bp, 26 predicted proteins | sample CRUFie1St18metaG_FD_109645 | JGI IMG/M metagenome (GOLD analysis project Ga0163111, IMG submission 109645) | Marine microbial communities from the Costa Rica Dome - CRUD Field 142mm St18 metaG | ecosystem: Environmental > Aquatic > Marine > Oceanic > Photic zone | place: Costa Rica: the Eastern... | reverse complement strand
GGCTATCTTTTCGTCTAACTTTTCATCTATAGGTTTAATCTGTATATCTTTCTTATCCATCTTTTAACTTTTTACAATATGTTACCTTACGTGGTTTTACTTGTTCTTGTATATGTTGCTCATCAAATCCTTGCATCCTTCTCGCACCTTTTACTCCTTTTATCTTTACCGAATAAAGATATGGTGGTCCTTTGTAGGGCTTTGGATTATTAAACATCATCTATTTGAAAAATGCTATGTATATCAATAAACCAATAATTAAGAGCTTACCATAATCTAAGTCCGCGGCAGTGCCTTCACCATATTTTTTCTTAAATTTTTCTATAGTATCTTTCATTATACATCATCTCCTTCCATTACATAAAACGATGAACTCTTACCTGTCGAATCTTCTTCAAGGTAATGATTGTTGCCATCGTATAAAAATTCATTGAAAACTTTAAATCCATCTGCATTTTCATATTCAATTTCCATCTTGCTGAAATCAAATCCTTTAGGTCCTGTCTTTACTAGTTCCGGAGAACCCCAGCCACCCTTGTTGAAATACTGTCCAAAAATGTAATACTTGTCTTTGCAAGAATCAGATGCTGAATTATGTTCGGCGATACACTTTATCTTTATACCTTTCTTTTCAAAGTCGGCCATGTCTATCGTTTGGTCTTCTAAGTAGTTGCCATCTTCGTCCTGTAGTGGCTTACCGTCTTTGTCAACTTCTTCAAGCATCATGTATTGACTGTCCGCTAATTCAGGTCCTGACATATGACATATGTCTCCGTACTCATAGAACTCTCTATCAAACTGTGCTTTCTCTGGCACGTCTTTGTTGGCTTCATCTGTGTCAAATCCTATATTTGCCATGTACTCTTCGAAGTTTTCATTGTCATACCAATGCTCGAACTGTTCTTTAGTGATCTCACCCATAGCAACTTCACCACCATATCTTCCAAAATTTACTCTGAAGTATCTGTTTGGTGTCTTAATTTTTTTTATTAGTTCTTCTTTTTTCTTTAACGATACCATAACTTTCCTTTCTATATTATAATTTCTCTCCAACTTCAAAGCCTCTGAATCTCAAGAACCTTGGAAACCTTAAACTCCATTCATCTGTAACACCTTGATTTTGTGTTATAGCATCTGCTCTCACTTCAACCACTTGTCCGAATAACTTGTCTTTTGCTTTCCAAAACTCATCTCTGTTGCTATCAGTTAATCCGGAACCCACATTTGTTTTAATAAACTTGTCCATATCCGTCCCTTCGACAATTAATGCACCGAGCTTACCAACGTTTCTGCCTGTTCCTTCTTCTACTGCTTTCACAGTTAAAGATACTTCTATAAAAGGTTTAACTTTTAACCATAATGCCGATCGCTTACATTCATAAACTCCAGTTACAGGTTTTACCATTATGCCTTCATAACCTTTGTCTATGCAAATCTTATTGTAATCAGCAAATTGCTTTTGTCCATCATCATCACTTAAATCCATTTTAACATATTCAACTAGGTTGATGTTAGGACCATACTTAAAGTTCTCAAGCATTTGCTTTCTGTTTAATATAGGTTGATGGCACTTTCCTTCTTTGAAGTCTTCTAAAGGCATACAATCAAAAAGATTTAGTATTGCGTCATCAGTTTTTGCACCACTCTTTCTATGTATTTCTCTCATCAAAGTTTGGAAATCATCACTCATCACTTCTCCATCAAATACCATACTACCTGCCATTTGATCAAGCATATCATCAAACTGCTTGTTTATGTGTGGAAAGTTAGATAATTCTTTACCATTCCTACTAAAGAGTTTTACTTCATCTTTGTCTACATCACATATTACAACAACCCTAACACCATCAAGTTTAGGCTCAACAATTACTTCGCCTACTAATTTTTTTTCATGCTTCTTGCTATCATCTGCTAACATACATTCAAAAACTGGAACTTTCATTGTAGAGTGCTTATTAATAGTTTTATGTGTAACTCCACATCTTAGATCTTTTATTAAAATACGTCTATACCAGTTATTCCACTGATCAACTTTAGACTTATCGCATAAGCCTTGTATGACATCTCTCATCTGGTTACCTGTAAGAGTTCTTGCTTCTAGCTCTCTCAGTACATCATCAAACTCAGATTGTGTTAGTCCTTCGCCATCTACTTTAGCAACAGGAACTTTTTGTACTCCGAATGTTCTAAAACCGTCAAGTGCCGCACCCACACCATTAAAAAATTCTATGTTATCTGCATCACTTTCTCTTCTAATGATTGCTTCTTTCTTTAATCTTGAATTATCTGATTCAAGTTCTGTTATGATATCCCATGGTCTCATTTTATTTCCCCTCTAGATTTAAAGTCAACTTGCATTTTGTTAATAGTGTTTCCTTACCATAAAAATTAGTATCATTATGTGCTTTGACTATGCCGGAAACTTTTAAGTTTGCTCCGTGTTTGAACTCTGAATAGTCTTTGCCAGTTAACCATTTCAATATATTTTTTCCATCGTTAACAAATGTGTATATCCAAAATCCTCTTTCATGATACTTTTTCTGGTGTAAAGTAACTGCTCCAAAGTATTGTGAGCCTACTTGTCCTTGATAAGTGCTATGCTCTTTAAAGAAATCGTATTGTTCTTGTCTTTTTTCTTTCTTCTTTATATTTTCAAGCATCAATGGAATGCTGGAAAGAATTCCTATTTGTCCTGTGTGTACTTTTTCTGCATTTAAAACGTCAAGTACCTGTGCTTCATAATCACTTATGTTTCCAGAAAGTTTCTTGAATAATAAATCTTTCTTAATATCCAAGAGCTCTTGGATATCTTGTTTGGATTCAGGTAAATTTGATTTCAAGTTTTCTGCTTTAGTTAACTTTTCCAATAATATCTCTTTGTTTGGCCTTCTTTTTTCTTCACCAACAACGTTTATACTCTTTGCATATCCTTGATCTTTAAAGATCTTGATTGCTATTGAGAGTGCGTCTAATGTGTTAAATGTGTTTTTTACTGTGCTCATATTATTAATATAACACAGAAACGTATTCTGTCAACCAGGAAAGTTAAATTATTTTACTTTTTTTACTTAAGAACCTTGGGTTTTTCATTAATATCCATGGAACTAAATTTTTCCAGACTTTCTAGAGTGTCTGTAGCCCAACCTTGCATCTTTTCTATTTTTAAAAGTTGGCAATCTACACAGGCTCTTTTTATTTTTCCATAATTTGTATCTGCCCAGTTCTTAGACCATAGTAACAATGTTGTAGTAATAAAGTAAAGTATCTTATTTTTATATTGTTGGTTTACAGTTTTATCTGCAAATAAATCCAAATTACTAGGACTCATGGGTTTCATATGTAATTCAACTTTTGACGAATTACTTGATCTAATAAATTCTTCGAATTCTTCAAATTTATCTACAGGTAATTTCTTCATTATATTTTTTTTCAAAGTGAGTTGATGAGTCAAACCAGCCTTCATATCAATAAACAAGTTCTGTATAAAAACGTTTAACTGTTCTTCATTTAAAGTACTCATTATAGAACGTATTAAATCGAGCTCTGTTGCAAAAGGACCGTTGTCTTGATTTTTTCTATACTTGAATTTTGTAAGAAAATATCTATGTGAAAATAACACAGGCATAACTTCTCCAGTAGATATATTTTCTATTAGGATTCCACTTGCTACATTATCGCCATTGCTAGTTGTTACTTTTCTTATTGAGATATCTGAATAAAATTGTCTTACTAATCTTGAGGTGTCGAAAGATCTAAAATATCTATAGTTCGTTCCACCTTTTTCATCTCTGTGTTTTACTTGCTTACCACAAACATGACAACAGACAGATTTATCTACCAGAACCTTTTCTATTATTGAATTTAATTTTTTCTGTAAAAAAATCATAATATACTATTTGCTATCTGTCTCCAGTTATCTACCTTCTTTATTCTTTTATCATCTAAGAAAGCATTGTATTCATGCTTCATTAAATATGTATTTAACCCCATATCTGCTCCTGCCTTGGCATTTGATATTTTATCCTCTACCCATATGGCTCCAGAATGCTTGTAATATGACAACCATTTGTCTTTTGGTTCCATAAAAGGAATGATATCTACCTTGTCAAAAACATCTGGAAAATGACTTTCTATGTTCATTTTCCTAAGAGCATTTGCATATCTATCAGTACCCATTGACGTACAAGCAATTATGACCCAACCAGCATCTCGTATTTCTTTCAAAACTTCTTTGGCATCTTTGTGTGGTTGAAGGAACCCTATCCATGCTGTTTTATTATAACTTTCGATCAGCTCTGCTGTGTCAGGCGCCTGTGCGAAAGTAGTCGGATCCATTAACTTTTTATCTGGATGATATGTTTTAAGGTAATTGTTGAAGTGGCTTGTCCAATCCAGAACCACTCCATCAATGTCTGTTAATAATATTTTGTTCATCTTTGTACGAAAGCCTTTTCTACTACAAACTCGGCTGGCTTACTAGTACTACCTTCTTTGGCTCCAGTAGTTTCCAACCATTTCATTAAATCTGCATTTAGTCCTTGCGAACCACAGATCATCATTCTGTCATGTTTGGCATCAAATTTATCTGTGTAAACTTCAGGCCATAACTTATCTTCAGCGATCCATTTAGTAATTCTTCCTTGGTTCCTCCATTCATCTTTTGTCAATGTAGAAAAGTAAACAAACTTTCTGTTTGTTATATTTTCATTCTGTACGTTATACCATTCTAAGTCTTCTCTGTAAACTAGTTCTTCTTTTTTCTGTACTGTGTGAGTTAATATGACTTTTTCAAATCTGTTATAAGTTTCGATATCTTTTATAATACTGAGAAAAGGTGCAAGTCCTGTTCCGGTTGCAACCAAGTAAAGATTACGTCCAGGTTTAAGATAATCGATTACAAGTGTTCCTGTTGCTTTCTTATTCATGACAACAGTATCACCTACTTTGATGTTTTGTAGTTTAGAAGTAAGTGGACCATCAGCTATCTTTATAGATAACCATTCAATGTGATCTTCGTAATTAGGAGAGGCCATAGAATAAGCCCTCATGATCTTTTTTCCATCTTCGTTCTGTAAACCCATCATTGTGAATTCACCGTTGTTAAATCTAAAACCAGGATCCCTAGTTGTTTTAAAAGTGAAAGTCTTATCACTCCAGTGTTTTACTTCTGTTACTTTTTCTTTTAGCAAGGCCATTTTTCTAATTAACTCCTATTGTTTAACCTACTATTGGCGTTCCGTACGGGACTCGAACCCGTGTTTACGCCGTGAAAGGGCGTTGTCCTAGACCGCTAGACGAACGGAACATAATTACATTATAACACATTCTAGCGGTAAATCAAGTCCTAATCTATCATTTGCATCAACTTTTCTGTTAATTTAGAATCAATCTTACTCAGCCATTCGTTGTAAGAATGTATTTCCATTTCTTTCCCATGAGGTCTTTGTTTTGTCCATTTGAAATCAAAAGCGACCAGTTGTCCATTGTTATGAGTTAGGTTACTCAAACTACCATTACGTTTAAAGGCGTTATGTAGTTTAAAGAATCTATACATCTCTATTACTTGATCTACAATGTCAGGAACATACTTTAAAAATTCTTTGTTTGGTTTAAAATCCAGCAAACAAGGACCATAGTATTTTTGTATAATAAAGTTATTACCAACTTCTACAGTCTCAGGCACCCATTCACTTTTTAACTTATCTAACCAAAAAACTTCATTGTTAAAGAATTCTGTAACTTGCTTAGAATCAAACTCATGAGTTTTACCTCCAACTGTTACAGAGCCGGCTTTAAACTCTCTTCTTATTAATTGATTACGAGTGTCTATGGACACGTCAACTATTGTTCCAACTCCACGATGGGGTGAACTGTACTTTTCAAACATTATGCAAAAAATCCAGTAAGACTTCTTCTACTATTTTCACCAGCAGATTGATCTACTCTTTCTACTTTGTGTACTACTTCGCCTGTTGTTATCATTAATCGATTTGGTAATGGTGCAAAGTATTTCCCATAACCTGGATTCATTATCATGTCACGTTCCTTAGATAGATTCCATGTCCTACTTCTTAACTTATATTCTCTACCTATCATATCTTCCATTGAAGTTCCTTCCATAGGAAACTGAGGTTCTACTTTAGTTGATGAATCAGCAACCATTAAATTTCCTCCCCATGTATGTTTCCATTCATCATGTATATAAAAACTATATGCTCCTCCACCTAATGCTCCATCTTTGTGCCAACTCAATTCTGCACCAGTAAGATATACGTGCAACATACAACTAATTTTATCAAACTCAACTTTAGGTAAACAAGTGTTGCCTGTCCTTACAAAGGACATTAACTCATGTATAAAAGGTTCAAAATTGTTATTCCACGGTAACTTATTTGTCCAATACTTGTTTTCACTTTTATAAATGTTCCCCACATTCATTTTGTAAACTTTATCATCACCTAGTTCAAGTTTTTTCATTTTAAGACATTCAGATTGATCTCTCACTTTATCGAGTGTTTCTTGATCTAAGAAATTATCAACTATTGTGATATTATCATCTTTATAAGTTATTTGCATTTTTCATTTCCTTTGATAAACATAATCTATTGATTATACCAGACTTGTTAAATTCATTGTATTTGTTATCTGTTGTTAGACCAAATATTACAGTTTCACTTGCCACAGCACCGATATTGTTACATATATCAATCTGTGTATCTTTGTACTTGTCATATATGTAAGAAAGTTTAAACTTATCCATTATCTTGCTGTGTAAATTAATACTATGATGATTTACATAAAACCAATCATTTAATTGCTGTGCCGGAGTGTCTGGTTTTTCAATATCAAATCTTATTCCAATCTTATTCATACCAGTATTATACACTTTACTTAGACTAGTTGCAATACTTTTTATGGATTTGTGAAATACAGGAATCTCCCCAATACCACTTATATTAAGATATGCGGCGTCAATCAATACATTTATGTTGTTGCTTTCACACCATTCTAATATAGAAAAGTAATTGGAATGTACTCCTCCTGTTGCACTAAATGGTAAACTTAATATTAACGTTTTTCCTTTTTCTATTTGAGTGTAATGATCTGCTATTGTGATTCCATTCCTTTCATGGAAAGGATATTCCCCTTTCAATACAATCAAGTTTTCTTTTCCATACTCAATATACCAATCTAGGAAAGCACCAGTAACACCGTCTGTGATCATTGTGTGCTTAAAATGTTCTAGTCCTAACAACTTCGAATGTCTATACTCTCCTATCATTTTGATGTATTTCTCTTTGAAGACATCTATGTCAGAGAATGTCATTACGTGTTGCGAATCGTTCCATAGCTCAGGTGCTATACTTTTGACGTAACTATAGAGCTCATGATCAAATATTGCCCTTGCACCTTTTTCAAACATATTATTCATCTTTCAATCTACAAAAATAACTCAAAGCAAATTTAGGTATTGTGTTACCCGAAATAGTAAAATCATTACTGCTATGTAATTGAGTACAGTCAAAAATAATTATATCTCCTACATTCCATTCATGCACACTCTCTATTGACAATCCATGCAGATTGTTATAAGGTAAGTGTGTTAAAAATCTACTGTACTCATTTAAACTAATATTATTATCGGTGTAGTTTTCTAACAAAGAATAATCTTCGATTTTATAATTGTAATCTGTTTTTGCTTTTTTAAATAAAGGTCCTTTCCAAAACATCGATGCTTGTCCGTACCATCTTTGTTTAAAAATTACAGTATAGCAAGGATGATCTTTTGTGCTTTGTGTCAAAGGCACAACTATATTCTTGTATGGTAAGAAGTTATCAAATTCTTCTTTGCCTGTGTCGGTATGGACAAAAAAAGGAATGTTTGTTTGAAAATAATTTCCACCGTGCATAATAAAACTATGCTTCAACTCATTTTTAAATTTGTCTTCTAGCCAAGTTAAAAAGTCTTTGTTTTTATCATATTTCCAGTTATTAACATCACCACGTTTTTTTACATCAATCCCGCTTTCTTTCTGAGAATTAATGTAATCAATTTCGCTTCTAGAAAAGAAGTCCCTTACAACATATGGCTTTTGCTTAATTTCTTTTAGTTGCTCAACACGACTGTCATCGAACATTATGTCTTTCGGTATACTATATTCCATCTTTTATCATCCTATACACTTCTGAGCTATCAGGATTTGCATTATTGATCTTACAACTTTCTTCATATATTGTTAATCCAATATTACTATAGTCTTTACTTTCGCTATCTGAATTTACTTTAACATAATTTGATACGTGTTTCAATTCTTTTTTATCTTCATACTTCTCTATAATTAAATCTTTTACTTTTCTATCAAGTATTCTTATGTCATAATATTTTGGGTTATCTAAAATTCTAAAATAAATTTTATCTTTCCATTCTTCGCTGACTAAACTTTTCCACCAATCAACTATTTCATTTAATTGTAACGCATTTGCTACTTGTACTACACTATGAGGTTCAGTATGTATAAACTTTTCTGGGTATTCTTTACTTAATTCTATTAGATGTTTTATATTTTCTTCTACGGTTTTCCATTTACTTCCTGCTCTTACTGACTCACATAGATCGCCTACACCATCTACACTACTAAAAATCTTAATTCTTTTAAAATTTTTTAATAAGTCTAATTTATATTCATCTAATGCTATTGTATTATTAGTTACGTTTATGACTGATATATTCTTTGCATAATCTCTCTCTACTAACTTTTCAAGCATATACCAATACTCTTTGCTGTAAAAAGTTTCTCCTCCAGTGCTTTTTAGATATTCTAAATCTTTGAACGTATCAAAATTAATATCATCTATATCTGTTTTGCGAAGACCTCTTGCATATTGTGAGTCGTGCCACTTACTAATTTCCTTATTAAAATCCTTATCAAACTTTTCTCTCAAACTAGTATATACTTTTGTTTTGAGACTGTCACTTGGATTGCACATGATACACTGAATATTACAAGTGTTTCCGGTGTTTAGTTCTAAATACTTCATAATACCTGGAGAAGCATCTTTCCATAGTTTGCTTGTCCTTGTCCTCATACTAGGATATCCTGCTTCTTCGTGTTTCCAGCAGGTATTACAACTAGAAAACTTTTCTTCCTTTTCCAATGCCTCTATTGCTTTTAATCTAGTTGGATCATTGAAACTGTCTAAGATATTTTTAAACTCTATCTTACGTAACGGATATTCTTTCTTGTTTACTGAAGAGAACATACAACAAGGTTTATCCCTTGAAAGATTGTTTCTCTCAGGATAAAAGAAAACTCCATTGTCTAATAAACTACATCTCATTAAACATATACCCATTATCTGGAAAGACTTCGTTAAAGTTAAAACCTTGCTTCTTATCGTAGTTGTCTATCCACTCTTTTGTTTGTCTTATATGGTCTAGATCTGGATCTAAATTCGTAAATGAATTAGCCATATTAATTATGTGCTCTTTATATTTTGTATGATTTTTAAAGTCTTGTTCTTTGATTATATCAATAGCGTTACTTAATTTACTGCCCCAGTGTCTCATATAAAACATCTCTGGTCTAACAATGTAATTGTAGTGTGGTTCTATGTCTCCAAAACCAAGAGAATCTAGATATTGAACTATCTCTCCACAAGCAGTTAAGTTAAGAACGTTTAGTGCAATGTTGGCTCTTATTTTGTTTATGCCCGATGTCTTGGTATTAAACTTTTCAAGAAAGCTCACCATATTCTTTTCAAAATGATCCCATCTTAAATTTGTTCTTTGATAACTTTGCTTGTCTCCTACTCCATCTAAACTAATCCTAGGAAATACTGTGTGTCCTGCATCTAATACTTTTTGTATTGCAGTTTCAAATCTTTCTCTATGTGCTTCGGGATAATAAGTGTTGGTACTAAAAGTTAGTTCTTTTTGTCCTACCCATTCTGGTGTGTTGCTTGTAAGTAAATCTACTATCTCATAAAACTCAGGTTGTATTGCTGGTTCCCCACCTAGATACATTATACTATCAACGTGCTTTATATTTTCTTTCAACCAAGAAAATATTTTACTCCTCATGTATTTAGATGATACTTTTTGATTGTTAACTACTTGCTCTGGCAATCCTGTTTCGTGTTCCCATAAACTACTACATACACTCGCACAGAAAACACACTTTAAATTACATAAGTTACTAAATTTCAATTCAAGTACTTTAGGAGATTTTATTATTGTGCTACTTGCATTATCAACAGCATAGTCTTTTTTTAAGACTTTTCTATAACTCATTCCGCCTTTATCTTCGGCTGTGTAACAGTCTACGCAATTTGAATTTCTTTTTCCATTGTAAAGATCAGATCTTATTTCTTTCTGTTGAGTTGTATTAAAGAAGTCATTGACTTCGTTTTCACTTTGGAACCACCTATATTCACTACGTGGACACGATCTCCACATTCCATAATCAACGTTAAAACTAAACCATGTCCATGGATAGGCACAAATTGTATTCTTGTTGTCAATCATCTCTACTTCTTCCAGAAAGGATCAGTCCAACTTTTCTCTAACCTATCTGGTCTACTAACCTTCATTGTATACAAACTATTATTTACTAGTTCTTCATATTCTTTAGTCGGTTGCCCAGTCCATGGCGCACCTATGCACAAAGTAATTTTCACTTCGTCTGCTGGTTCCAAAGAATGTGGATGAGAACCATCTAAGATATAAGTGCTGTAATTATCAGGTATATAAACTTTGTTGTGATTTTTATCAATAAAAAACAGTTTATCTACTTTGCCATTAAGTACAATTCTAAATTTATGTTGTAGTGTACCTATTTCATCTTCAGTACTATCTAAATGAACATTTAATCCTTTACCAGCAGGTGTTCTTAAAATGGTGACACGACCTTGAGGCTCCATCCATGGAAATATTTTTTCTTCTAAAAACTTTTTAGTAAATGAGCAATTATGCATCGCTTCAGTATAATTAAACATTCCACTTCTTGTATCTCTTCCTTCAACTTGACCTCCTAATACACCTCCAGCGTTGTACACAGGTAACATATAACATCCTCTAAAATCATTATAATGCCAGTGCTTTTCGTCAGCAGACATCACTTCATCGTAGATATTTTTTCTATCATTATCAGTTATACCTAAATCTATCGCTGTAAATGTAAAGTCCATTAGTTATGCCTTGTCTATTGCGTAACGTATATGTTGACGGACAACTGTACTTGGTGTGCTATCTCTTTTGTGTATCACTTTATAGTTGTTATAAACTAATAGCTCATTTGGTTTCCATTCATGAACATATGATTCTGTTTTTGATATTTCTTTGTTAAACTCTTCTTCTAAGTCAGTTTCTGTGTATGCTTCACTGAAGAAATAATACTTGCCAGTGGTATCTTCCCACACTAGAGGATGTTCTGCTCTATTCTTCATTCTCCATGCACGTTCCTGTACAGGTGTCTTAAATTTATAAGGATACTGCTCTTGACTCATATACTTTGTTATTGTGTTCATACATTTTAACTTACCAGCTTTTTCTTTCAATTCGTCTGGACTGTTATCATACACTGTTTGCATATCAATAAAATGCGTTGGACTACTTCCTTTATCAGCACGTATACAATATAAACCAACAAATGGATGTACGGTTTTACTATAAGCTCTATCTTGATGCCAGAGCATTTCTCTAGAATGATCTAGTTTTTCACCCTTTGCATCTTCTTTTCCTATAGTCACTATTTTTCTACCATACATATCTTGGTCTAGTAACTGACCAAACTTATGTACAGTTTCTTCATCGCTTTCAGTAACTACAAACATAGAAACAACTCCATTATAGAAGTCATCGATCGTTGATTGATCAACGTCTTTACTTGATATTATTTTTTTAAACTGTCTTTTCATCTTTTAAACAATTATCTCCTCTCCATACTATATGTTGCCAACATTCATCGTCATCACAGGGTGCTGTTCTCCATAGATTCTTTTCTAGCACCCAGTCCTTGTATTTACTATGGTGTAGCATACCTCTGTGTAGATTCTTTATCGAGCGAGGATTCTTATATTCTCTGCTTATAAAGAAACTAGTTGTGCCGTAATTTTTCAAAGCAAATTCAATTTGTTGATCTGCCTGTTCTACTGCAAAACTACTCATGCCTTTTGTATGCCATTTATTGATACGTATTCCAACCTGCTTGATCTTTTTGCTTATGTAATACTTACTCAATAAACGCACACCGCCATTATAAAAGTCTCTACGACGAGCTATACTCCCACATATACAATCTCCCTCATCATCATAAGTGACACTGTAACAAATATGATCTTCAGCATCTAGTGAGTCTGGATCATAATTATGTGGCAACCTATTCAATTTATCCTTCAAAGATTCTTGAAACAACAAACGTAGATCGTCAGGTACATAATCTACAGTGTTGGTCTTCATTATGCTTGTTTCAAGAACTTGTAGTTAAATGCTACACGGTATAATAATCTATCACCTTTAACGGCATTACGAGCATGATAACTCATAAACTGATCATTAATAATCAAGTCGCCTTCTTTCCAGTGATGATGATACATATATTCTGGCTTGAATAAATGTTTGTGTAAAGCACTCAACAAAGGCTTGGCTTCTTCTAATGTAATCTCTTCACCTGTTTCTTTGTTACGAAGTTTTCTCATTACACCAAAGTGTCCTGTATAGATCGCTTTTGGACTATTTTCATGATCCCACCAACCCGGAACTGTTCTTCCTGGGTGTTGAACGATTAAAGGTTTCCAACTACCACGTACAGGATTTACTGTATCGTTGTTTTTTCTACCTGTGGCTTTTAAATTACCTTCAAAGATCGCAAGTAATTCATCCATACCTTTGTTTAAACTATCATCGTCAAACTGATATATTGAATTGTCTTTATCAAACTGTGCCCAATATTCAAATTTATCTGCTTGTTCTCTTAAGTCTTGAGGCAAGTCTTCATATGCCTGATGACTGTTAAGATAACTTGTGACAACTTGTTCTCCAGGTCTCACACAATAAAAAGCAATACAACTTTCAATAACGTGTTTCCAGTGTCTCCAATTTCCATTATTGTGCCACCCTAGTTCGCTTTCAGGAAATAATCCCACGAACTTTCCATTCTCGTCTTTTTCATTTGTTACTCTAGATATACCAGGATAATCTTTATGTTCGAAATAAACATCAAATCCTGCTTTCTTAGGACTATAGAGCTTGCCAATACTATTTGCACCATCAAGAAGATTTTGTTCTGAACAAAATGCTCCTGGAATGTATGCAATAATATCTTTGGGCTGATTACGACATATTTCATGCCAACTCTCAGTCTTACTCATATCTAAATCATATTCTACCGGTTTAAACATTTTTTTCCTTCCTGTTAATATTTTATTAACCTTATAAACCAAGCGGCAGTATCTATCTGCCACCATTCCCATCCAATACGCCAATTATGACTTTCTTTGTGATGGTTTTCATGCCAGCCTTCGCCAGCAGTGAATATGTTCGCCAGCCAACTATTGACTGGTTTACCTGATCTGTGTGTCCATGCATTAATCAAAGCATATCCATGAAATGCAAAAACAACAGGAATACCTAAACCAAATACTAATAACAAAGGATCAATTAAAAACAAAAATACCGAAAGCATTGCAAGTAACTTAAAATAGTTCTTGTAAAAAAAAGAAACACTCTTGTCTTTGAGTAGATCTTTCAAATACTTTCTTTTGATAATAACTTGCTTACCCCATGTGTTCATATACACTCTCCAAAATCCTTTGTACTTTGGACTATGTGGATCCATGTCAGTATCACTATGTGCATGATGCATTCTATGAGTACTTGCCCATGTCAACACAGGACCCGGATTAGAAAACAACGCCGTTAATTGTACATACCATCTATACCAGTTTCCAGTCTTGAAACTTTTGTGACTGAAATATCTGTGATACCCTGCACTAATTGATGTAGCCGCTATCCATTGCCACCATATGAAACTTGCAATAAACATCCATAGCTCGCCAAACATAAAAGCTGGTATCAGCATTAAATGGCATAAGCCATGGAAAATTAGCAATTTGGTCGTATTATTCATATCTTAGTATTACACAAAAAAATGTTTTTGTCAATAATTGTTTTACTCGTTTCATGTACTTATTCTTCATTTCTGTACAGGATCAATGCTTAATTCATTGACGTGCATATCAGCTGGCTGTTGTAGTACCCATAATACGTATTCAGATATCTTATCCATGTTTAAAGTTTTACGTCCTGGGTTTTGTTCGGATCTGTTGTCCATTGTTCCAAAACTGATATGTGTAACTAGTGGGGATTTTTCATCCCATACACCTGCCATTGCTAATCCATTACTCATTTCTCTTAAAGATAGTTTTTCATAATGATAAAGATTAGTTTTTGCTCTACGAACTCTATCTGTGGTGCTTCCTACTGTTACTATCCTACGTTTCCCGTATCCTTTTTTCTGCCAGTCATTAAAAACGTAATAAGTTAATAAACTCGCATTAAATCTCCAGTTTGCAAACATATTAATGAATATATCATACTCGTCGAGCAACTTTACAAAATCAGGAATGACTTCAGTGTTTCCTAAATCCCAACCATTTGATCTACTGACAGTGTCAACTTCATATGAATTCGATTCCAGCAATGGAACTAAATGCTTGGTTAAATCTTTATTTCTATTTCCTGTTATCAAAATTTTCATTAAATTAATCCTTGTAACTCAGGGAAAAAATCAAATAGTTTCTGCCCTCTGCTTTTATCTAAAGTGTTTGTAAAATCCCAAAACTCGTTTCTTAATTTTTGTTTTACATCTATGTTTGTGTCTTTTAAATAAGTTGTTTCATCTGGTATTGAATCGCTGAGTTCTTTAATACTTAAAAAATCTGTGTACTGCTTTATTTTTGATCTATATACTTTCTTCATGTCATCGTCTAATACTTCTATAATTTGTTCTGTTTTAATCTTAATATCTTCAACTAATTTTTCTCTCACTTCGTAATCAACAAGATTAGGTGTCAAGTACGGTGGTTTCTGTATAACATTAAACATAGGTACATGATTAGGAACTTCTTTAAAAGTATCTACCATCCATTTAATATTGTTTACTACTCTAAACATATTGTATATCTGTAAACAAAAACTAGGATTTATTAATATTTCTTTTTTAAATCTTTTTAAAAGCTGAACTTTACTAGAAACAGTCGACCAGTCTGCTGGATAACGACAATAGTTAATAGACTCATCAGCAACATCAATACTAGCAATAAAACGTCCTGACTTGAATCTATTCAAAATATCAATATGCGTTTGTTCTAATTTTATGATATTACTATAACATATAAATTCTTTTTCAGAAAGATCAAGATTATCTAAAATGTCCCATAACTTGTTTTCTAATGTAGGCTCACCGCCATGCATTTCAATAATGACTGCGTTTTTTATTAACTCAGGTAGACTACTAGAGTCAAATGTATCTCTTAAGAATTTTGTTGTCTTTTTTTTATCACGAACAAATTCTGCTACTTCTACATAATTTTTTTTTACGATGTCAGGAATAACTTTCTCGTTCTTAGAAAGTTTAAGCATTTCTTTTTCGTATATACTACTATTAATTGGACTACAAAATCTACAGGATAAATTACACTCATTCGAAAGTCGTAACTCAACTTTACTCGGTGATTCTTTTGAATATAGATTATTATACTGTTCTGGAAACTTTACATAACGAGCACGTTTAGAAGTATCTCCCATAAAGTAACACAACTCACAAGTAGGATTTTTTATTCCATTTGCTTGTTTGTTTCGTAAGTCAACAAGATACTCACTATTCCATATTTCTTTCCAATCATCTTTTTTAAGATCAAAAAGATCTTGTTTTGCACCGTTGACGTAAACATAACCATCTTTGATGTTTAAACCATCTACTGTGCCTTTTTTAGGTATCCCTCTGATGTATTTTACTTGAGAACATTGCTGGACGCTACCTATACCTCTAGTACTGAGATTTATTAACGGCTCTCCACAAAATGTTCCGTTGTCTTTATTCATCAAGTAATATTCCAACTATGTGTGTTCTCGGATTCATACTGGCATTAAAGGCAGTATGTTTAAAAGTAGTATCCGTGATCCAAGAAGTATTTTGTTCAAGATGTTTTACTTCATTTTCAATTACCATGAAGTTACCTTCACTAGTATCTAACACTGTATGAATACGTGGCGAATAGTCATTATGCCAACTTAGGCATTTACGTTGTATCATTTTCATAAAACGTAATCTACCTATAGTGTGTTTCTGTTTTAATTTATTAAGATAATCTTCAAATATTGTTCCTTGAAATTCTGGAGATAAAACATTGAAATCTTTTTCATGTAATCTTTCTTTAAATTCTTCTACTTCTGTCCTTTTTTCTATTTCTTTATTCACACCACTGTCTGCCCAATTAAAAATTAAACTACCTGTGCCTATAAGATGTGGGGGTATGTTGCTGAACTTTTCAGTTTGATAATCCTTGTGTGTTGTTATACCTATTTGCTTATGATGTTCGTGCCAACTTATTACTCCTGAGTCAAGCATCTTGTTCAACTCATTATTCATCATTTGAATATAGTCTGGTGCAAAGTAATCTACTTTTTTAAAATACTGTGTCATTTTCTACTCCTTGAAATACTTCTCGTAATGTGGTACAACATCTACTATGCTTTGAGAACGCAACTTATCTAACTGTCTTGTGTATTCACAGAACCAATCCCATTTGTGTGACTTGTCTTCCTTCATCATGTAGTTCACTATATTATTCAGTATACGAATACCTGCCTGTTCTACGTGCTGTGGTAATCCTTCATTTATTAACCAATCTTTAAAATTGTCGTATTGCTCTCTAACTAACTGTTTCATTTCTGGGGGTAGTATCTGTATACAAGAAGTCACTGGTGAATGTGCAACGTGTATAGTTAATAAAGGCAATCTCTGACTTGAATTTATTTTGTTAAAACCACTTTCTTTTATTTTCCATTTGATAAACTCTGGAATATGGAAAACATTTAAAGTTGTTACTGTACAAGCCAACCAAGCGTGTATGTTATCTCCCAATTGATCTACTGTTTGTAAATTCTTTAATATAGCGGACCATTTTGCTGGGTGTCTTTGATATTCAACTACTTTACCCATGCCATCTACACTTGCACCTACTTTTACGTTCTTAAAATTTTTCCATAGTTCTAAAACTCTTGGTTGCAGATTAGTCATGTTAGTATTATATTCTATACTCATTTTACCTGCTTGATTCATGTCTATACACTTCTGTAAAAAATCATAGTGTCGTTCGATCATCATAGGTTCGCCGCCTGCCATGTAAACGTGTTGCATATTAGGTATATTAGATTCAATATGATCCCAAAACTTTTCACTAGTATGCCAATCGTAATCAGAAGTGTGCAATCTACCTTTTGAATTTTTATCAAGTTTAACGTACCCATGTGTATCTTGAAAACCATCTCCGCCATATACCTGTAACCAATCTTCGTACCAACTATGACTGTCAGTAGGACCGCACATTCTACATTTTAAATTACATAAGTTTCCAAATCTAAGATCGTAATAAACTAAAGGTGTTTCATCTGTTTTAATAGTACCGTCACTATCAGTAACTTTTAATGCATCTTCTATCTTAAAAGGCCATTGCTGTTCATACTGCCTACGACTTCGTAAGCCAGACTCTTCTTCAGTTTGACATCTACCACACTCATCACTCCACCTACCTTCAAGCATATTTTTTCGAATTGCTTTCATCATATCGGTATTTCTGGCTTCCGTCATGTCATCTCTTCCAGCATTGTAAGAACTTCCATCAATTTTTCTTACCACACCTCTGTTCTTTGTCACATTTGCTTGACAGCAGACCCTAACATCTCCATTATTACGTACTGCTTGGAATATCCAAGGTATAGGACAAAAAGTATTACTCATAGTATTCCGCCAATTCTGGTTGCAAAGATATTATGTTTGTGCTTCTAATTTTATCTAAATTGTTTATGTGTTTCTTTCCTTGCATTAATAGTTCATCTTTATTATTGAAATTCCTGTGTACTTCACTTATCACAGGCTTTATTTGATCACTAAATTTGTTAAACTCAACATTATCAATATTATGTTCTACTATTCTCATAATTTTTTCTTTATGTTTGTCAGTCATCAAACCAACAGATAAAAACTCCGGATCTACTATAGGTAAGAAACTAACTCCACGATATTTCTTGTTACTAGTATACTTGGAATCGTAAGCAAAGTCTATAAGATCTTGCAAACCAAATATACCCGTCATTTGTATTACTGAATTTATCCCGCACTTTTTTAAATTTGATATGTTTAAAATTGTTTCAAAAACTTGTTTCTGTTGTTGCCAGTCTGTGCCTGTCCTTAAATACTCTTCTAATTTGCCAACAGCATCAACACTGACATTTACTACTAAAGATTTAAACTGTTCTAGAACACTTATGATCCTTTTTGGCATATAAGTTCCGTTCGTTAATAAATGTAATTCAATGTTTTTTGCATAACCGTTATCAACTGCATTCTTTAAGAAAGTATAAACATTAGGATCAACTAAAGTTTCTCCGCCACTCATTTTTAATGACTGTATGTTTGATAAATCTATTGTGCTGGTATCTAACTGTGAATACTTTCTACCCGTGTCGTAGTATGTTCCTTGTAGTTCTGGATTAGCAACAACTTCTTTTTGTATAGTATTACTCCATATACCTGTACAACTTCTACATTTTAAATTACAAGTGTTGCCTGGTCTGAAATCTAAATCGATCGGCTTACCTGTTTTATTGCCTGTCTCCACATTTAATTCATATTCATTATAGTCAATGTGCTTATATCTATCTATAAAATTATGTCTATAACTTTCTTCATATACACCTTGCTTTTCATACTTTCCGCAATACCATTCACAGGCACTGGGCCATTTGTTATCGATAAAGTCTTGTCTTACTTTCTTAAGCTCGTCGCTGACCCAAAAATTTTCCATATTCTGTTGTACTGAACTATTACTGCTCATCTTTTTAATTTCTTTACTCATGCAACATAATTTGTGACCGTGGTTATTCACATTTACATACTGATGTAAAAATGGTGCAGGACAAAATATCTTATCTTTCATTACTCTAATCCTTGTCCACACTTTTCTGCACACCTTTTAATTCTTGGATTCATTGTGTCTGTAGTCTTGTTGTTGAAACTGTCATGTAAATCATTCCAGTACGGATGATCAAATATTTCTTGTAAAGAATTACTGTTGATATTATTCCAGTCTGTGCCATGTTTATCAACATAGTATTGATAGTCTTTCATTGCAAATCCTGTACCACTGCCATACTTGCCGCTCAAATGACAACACTGCCATACTCTGCCATCATATTCTATCTGTATTCTTTTCCTTGCTAACCATGGACATTCAATAACACATTCGTTAGTATAATCTTTAAATTTTTTTAGATTAGTTTCTATTTTTTTAACGTAGGTTTGTTTATTTGTTGGCATAGAAGGTATAGTTGTTTTTTTATGTTTTTTGTTAGAACTTCCTGATATAAACTTTTCAGTACCTGTTACTTTTCTAATAGCCTTTTCACGCCATCTAGTTTTCTTTACATAGAACTTTACGAATCCTAACTGCTCTGATAATTTTCTAGCATCTTCAACTTGATCTGTATTATGATCAAATTCAAGATACTTCCATACTGCTTTACCTCCAGCACCTATAAATGCTTTTGCATTTTCAATTATCTTGTCATAAACTACATTTCTTCTATACTTGTCATGTGTTTCATTATTAATACCATCAATACCAAACAATACTTGTTCATCATTTTTAAAATTTTGCGATGTTATTTTTCCTAGCTCTTTCCAATAATCAACATTATGATATCCACCGTTGGTGCTAATCTCGATCGATGTGTTAGGGTATTCGTTTGCATAGTGTTCTACAAATTGTAAACTATCAGGATGTATCATACTGTCCCCAAAGTTTCCATCAAACTGTACCTTAGTAAGATTAGGTAGTACTCTTTTGTTGAATACGCTTTTGAAAGTTTCTAGTTTCATATTTCCTGCTGTACCGAATTTTAAATTCGGGTTTAAATTCACTCCATCAAGGTTTCTACCACAGTCAAGACACATCGCATTACAATTACTAGTAATTTCTACCATTACATCATCTATATCTGCAGTCTGCAACATCATAATTGATACTCCTGTATTACACTTTCCGGAAGCCATTTTTCCGATGGCATCAATGGGTCATTAGGTCCGTTCCATCTATGACTTTTCATTATTAAAAAATCTATACCTATTTGTTGAGCAAATTTTTTGGCTTGTTCTACTTGATGTTCATTGTGTTTAAAAACTATGTACATCCATTGATTTTTCTTAAATCCATATTTTACACCTAAAGTCATTGCTTCTACTACACTATCAAAATCTATATTGACTCTGTAAATGTGTGCTGTATCTTTTAACCCGTCAACTCCAAATACAATTCTATCATATTCAGGATCCATCACTTCATATAACTGTTTCCACCACTCTTTACTTTTCCTAGATCCATTTGTGTGAAACTTAATTTCAATATCTTTACTTTTTAAAAGTTTAATTATTTCTAGAAATTCCGGATGATATATACAATCACCAAATGAACCTGTGAAATCAAAAAAATTAAAGTGATGTTCATTAATCATTGTTTTTATCATTTCCAATGATACATCTTTTTTTGTCATTGTTCTATATGCAGGCTCGTTATCAATTATTGTAGTAACTCTTGCACATCGTGGACATAGCAAACTACATCTGTGAGTCACGTCTAACTGTATATTTTTTGGTACAACATATTTTTCTAGATACTCTACTTTTACTTTGTTATTAAAAATTTTCTCGTCTGTGTTTAAATATTTTTCTTTCCTAGTATCATAGTTTGGTGCGTTATCCTTTCCACATATCTCATAACATTTTTCAGGAACATTGTTGTTATCTAATAAATTTTGAAAGAACTCTTGATACTCTTTTTTATCAAATACTTTATTCAATGACTTTGTATGATTAACATTTGTATCATCAGCAACTAACCATGGTAGCTCTTTTTCAATTTTATTATATCTATGAAAAAAACAACATGGTCTTGCATATCCATCGTGCGTAAGGTACACACCTTTGGGTTGATCTTTTGCCAAACACTTTGGATAAACATTCCTATTTTTTATCATCTTCTTTGTTGTCATATCCTCTTTCATCGTCAACTTGAGTCTCGACAAATTTACCTGGTTCTACTTCCTTGTAGTATCTGTAGATTCTTATATCTTTTTCACCAACTATTTTCTTTTCACTGTTGTCATCATAATTTTCACTTGCTACTATGTCATTAACTTTAAACAGTTTAGTTTCATCGACTTCCATAGCCGAACCAGGCCCAAATCCTGATCCACCCTGTGGTGGAGTAAGTCCATGTGTTTTCGATACATCACTATACTCTCCAGTAACGAGGTTCTGTTCATTTCTACGCATCTTTTCAAATATACCTGTGCCTAACTCTGTGTGACACATCTGTTTACATTTAGATGGTTGCAAAGATCCATTTGGGTCATCTGATCTTGACCAATCCTCTTCAAGTAAGTGACTGTACCAAGGACTTTCTAAAATTGTTTTCACTGGACTAGGATCATTTGGGTCTTGTGCATACAAACTATTAAAGTCCATAGGTACACCATTCTCAGGTCCATGATGAACCATGCTTGGAATAGGCCAATATTGTTTGTATGGATTTTTATCTTCTTCGTAATACTCTATACCACCTAACCAGTTGCAAGGCCATACTTTACCATCGAAGCTCACGTAAATTCTTGGCTCTGTTCTGTTCTGACAAATAATCTTATGTTTCTTTGAAAAGTGATCTTTGCCTTTAACACCTTTGACTCCGTCAGCTCTCATTTCGGCTAACATCTCTCTATCAGGGTGTCTATTTTTTCTTTCAGTATCTATGTTGATAGAGTGTTCGCCTAGCCCACCCATTTTCTTAACCATCTTGTGAGTTGTTTGTATTTTATCATCAGTTTGTTTCACCCTACCGGACCTAGTGTCAAGTAAACCGTCAGTTTCCTTTTTTACTCTTTCTTCTTTTTCTTTAAGCATCTGTATCTCGGCATCTTCGGCCAGTTGCTCTGCATGACGTTTACCTAAACGT